>Ga0214192_1000388_pt1 | contig 27555 bp, 30 predicted proteins | sample TroBogEpilimnion_44_FD_153030 | JGI IMG/M metagenome (GOLD analysis project Ga0214192, IMG submission 153030) | Freshwater microbial communities from Trout Bog Lake, WI - 29JUL2008 epilimnion | ecosystem: Environmental > Aquatic > Freshwater > Lake > Epilimnion/Euphotic zone | place: Trout Bog... | reverse complement strand
GACGGGGAGCATGAGGGGAGCGGCATCATGACGCGGGCGTGCCGGGCGGTTGTCACCGAAGGGTTCCGCAGCTACAACCTCCACCGCATCGAAATCCGCTGCGGTACGGGCAATGAGCGCAGCGCGGCGATTCCGCGGCGGCTGGGGTTTACGGAAGAAGGGATTCTGCGCGAGGCGGAGTGGGTAAGGGACCGATGGGTCGATCTGCGCGTGTTCGGAATGCTGCGGCGGGACTGGGAATCTAAATAGAAAGGCGGCGCCCGACTCTCAGGGGCGCCGCCTGCTGGTCATCCGGTTGATTTACGTTCAGTAGCTACCTCCTTTGCGTTTCCGCGAGCTTCATGGTGTAAAGCGTCATTTGGCGGCTGCGTGTTCCACCGGCACTGCGTAAACGTTTTTGGCGGCTTCGGCCACCGGCATGTGGATCTTCAGCACGCCATCGCCCAGTTCAGCCTTCACCGCTTCCCGTTTGATGCCTTCCGGCAGCGGGATGGCACGGTAGAAGTTGCCATAGCTGCGTTCAAAGCGATGGTAGCCTTCCTTCTCTTCCTTCATTTCCCGTTTGCGTTCGCCGTGGATGATGAGCGCATCCGCGGTCATTTCCACTTTCACTTCCTCTTTTTTGAGGCCCGGCAGTTCAGCGGTGACTTCAAGGTTGCCGTCACTGCGCTGTACATCAACTACCGGAGCCCATGCCTTCATTTCGGTGCCGAAGACACCCGGACCCATCATCCTTTCAAACTCACGGCTGAACTCGCGCATGGGAGCGAACGGGTTCGTGCCGAAGAAGTTGCGAATCGGTTCGAGCGATAAAGGGAAACCGGCGCCGAAGAAATTTTCAAACGGGCGCGCGGCGTTTTCCGCCGGTTTGGCGACCGTGGTTTCCCTGACCGGATTCTCAGTGACCGCTTTATCGGTAACAACCTTGACTTCTGCCATAACAATCTCCTTTCCCCGCAAGCCGGGCGGACTGGCCCGGGCTGGCGGCTTCTCTCCGCGCGGGAGAGGAAAAACTGCTGAATTCCAAACAGGGTGAAGCAATCTTTGGCCCAAATCGTCGGCCCAAACAAAAGCGGTGCGGAATCAGTCATTTCGGCAGCGAGGCGGGGGCGGTTGTGCGTCATTTCACCGGGAGCGGTGCGCCGTGGGCGCGCACCCGGAAAAAGCGCGGGGAAGTGGCGGCGGAGACGCGCCCGAGTCAAGCCCTGATCGACCCGGCCCCGGCCTCCGCTATAATATAGAGGCATCCGAGTTTGTGTCTCTGCGCCCGCAATGCAGGACCTCCGGGCGAAATTCCGCGCAGCACGGCCGCGCGACCAGAGCAAAGCGACTGAATCCACACGATGTTCGATAATCTGTCCGACAAACTGCAGCGTGTCTTCAAGAACCTGCGCGGTGAAGGACGCCTGACCGCTGAAAATATGGACGCGGCGCTGCGCGAAGTCCGCGTGGCACTGCTCGAAGCCGACGTCAATTTCAAGGTCGTCAAGCAGCTCATCGAAAGCGTGAAAACGCGCGCGATGGGCCAGCAGGTGCTGGCGTCGCTGTCGCCGTCGCAGCAGGTGATCGGCATCATTCATGAAGAGCTGATCAAGATCCTCGGGAGCCACGAAGCGAAGCTGCGCTTTGCCAACGAACCGCCCAGCGTGTTCATGATCGTGGGGCTGCAGGGTTCGGGCAAAACGACCTCCACTGGCAAGCTGGCCCGCTGGCTGGCGAAGAACGGCAACCGGCCGGAACTGGTTTCGGTGGACGTTTACCGTCCGGCGGCGCGCAAACAACTGTCGATACTGGCGCGCGACATCAAGATTCCGATTTACGAAGGCACGGCGGAAGAGACGAAGCCGCTCGATCTGGTGCGCTCGGCGCGCCGCGAGGCGGTCAATAACAGCCGCGACGTGCTGCTGGTGGATACGGCCGGCCGTCTGCACATCGACGAAGAGCTGATGACGGAGCTGAAGCAGCTGAAAGAGCTGCTGAATCCGGTGGAAATTCTCTTCGTGGCCGATGCGATGACGGGCCAGGACGCGGTGAAGTCGGCCGAAGAGTTCCATAAGCAACTGGGCATTACGGGCGTCATTCTGACCAAGATGGACGGCGATGCGCGCGGTGGCGCGGCGCTGTCGATTCGTTCGGTGACGGGCCAGCCGCTGAAGTTTGTCGGCACGGGCGAAAAGACGGACGCGTTCGAACAGTTTCATCCGGATCGCGCGGCCAGCCGGATTCTCGGCATGGGCGACATTCTGAGCTTCGTCGAGAAGGCGCAGGAGGCCTTCGATTCGAAGCAGCAGGAGGAGATGCAGCGCAAGTTCATCGAGAACGAATTTTCGCTCGAGGACTTCCGCGATCAGCTCAAGAGCCTGCGCAAGCTGGGGTCGCTCGAATCGATTTTGAAGATGATGCCGAAGACCGGCATGATGAAGGATCTGCAGAATCTGCAGCCGGATGAGAGCGAGCTGACGCGCATTGTGGCGATCATCGATTCGATGACGCCCAAAGAGCGCGAAAATCATATGATGATTAACGGCAGCCGGCGGCGGCGCATTGCGCGCGGCAGCGGGACGACCGTGAACGACGTGAACAATCTGCTGAAGCAGTACGGCCAGGCGCGGAAGATGATGAAGAGCCTTTCGGGCAGCCTGGGCAATATGGGTTCGATCGGCAAGCGGCTGGGACGTATGGGTCTTGGCAAAATGGGCTTGCCCGGGTTTTAGTGAGTGACGGCAGGCGGGGCTTGCCGGGGTATGAACAGGTTTCGGCGGGCCGTGCCTGCCGGGGTTCTAGAATAAGAGTTTCTGTAACAACAGGATTTTGAGGACAATAGATTAAAGATGCTGATGATCAGACTGGCCCGTTTCGGCGCCAAAAAGAAGCCGTTTTACCGCATTGTGGTGATTGAGAAAGAGCGCGCCCGCGACAGCCGCAATCTGGAAGTGGTGGGCCATTACAATCCGCTCACCGAACCCGCCACGGTGAAACTCGAACACGAACGGATTGCGCACTGGACGAAGAACGGCGCGCAGATGTCGGAAACGGTTGCACGGCTCGTGAAGAACAATCCCGCCCCGGCCGCCGCGTAAGCGGTCGGTCGACCCGGCACAGGGGGACTCGATGAAAGAGCTGATTGAAGACATTGCCAGGGCGCTGGTGGATGCGCCGGACGACGTCAATGTCAACGTAATCGAAGGCGAGCAGACGACGGTGCTGGAGCTGCGTGTGGCGCCGGGGGATATCGGCAAGGTGATCGGCAAGCAGGGCCGCACGGCCCGGTCGATCCGGACGATCCTCGGCGCGGCCAGCATGAAGCTCGACCGGCAGTACAAGCTGGAGATTCTTGAATAGCTCCACCGGCGACGGCGACTGGGTCTCCATCGCCGTCCTCGGCCGTACCCGCGGGATTCGCGGCGAACTCACGGCCACCTCTCTTTCCAGCCATCCGGAACGTTTCCAGCAACTGAACGGCGTGCGTCTGCTGGGGGACGCGCTGCCGCCCACCCCGCTTGAAGTGGAGCGGGTGTGGACGCACGACGGCACGCTGATCTTCAAGTTCCGGGGCATCGATTCCATTAACGACGCAGAGAAGTTTCGCGGGGCCGAAGTGCAGGTGCCGGCTTCCGAACGCGTGGAACTGGAGCCGGGCGAATTCTATTTTTCCGATCTGACGGGGTGTGAACTGCGCGACCGGGTTTCCAACCGGCTGATCGGGCGCGTGACCGGCACGGTGGAGTACGGCGGTCCGGCACTGCTGGAGATCGATGGCGGACGGATCCTGGTGCCGTTCGTCAAAGCCATCTGCACCGATATTCGTCCGGCGGACGGCGTGATTCTGGCGGATTTGCCGGAAGGGCTGGAAGAGCTCTGATTCGACGCGATGTATACTATACATCGTGCGCCGGACTCAGCTCTATCTTGACGACAATCTCTGGCTGGCGCTGCACGCCAGCGCACAAGCGCGGAAAACGACGGTCTCGGAACTGGTGCGGGAAGCGGTTCGTGAGCGCTACTTCGGCAACCGCGAAGCGCGGATGAAGGCGATGCAGGAGTTTGTGGGTACGCGGCAGGAGCGCGCCGGCGAAGCCGATGCCGTCGAACGCGTCCGGTTGCTGCGGCGGAGTCAGCGTGCGGAGAGACTCGCGCGGGGATGACGGTCCTGGTCGATTCCGACATTCTGATTGAAGTCTCGCGGGGCCGGGACGCCGAGATCGTTGCGGCGTGGACGCGGCTGAGCCGGTCCGACGCAAGCGTCCTCTATTCGCCGGTGAGCGTGGCGGAATTGTGGGCCGGCGCCTTTCCAAAAGAGCACGACTCTTTGAATCGGCTTTTCGACGCCCTGACGTGCACGCCAATTGACGAGGCGGTCAGCAAAAAGGCCGGGCAGTATGTGCGGAAATATGGCCGGAGTCACAGTCTGGAGGTCGCCGACGCTTTGATTGCAGCGTCCGCGGTCGCCAGTCACGCGGAATTGTGGACGCGAAACCGCAGGCATTACCCGATGAAGGAACTCTCATTTTTTAGCGGGCTGAAATGAAGTTCCACCTCCTCACAATTTTCCCGGGATTTTTCGAAGGGCCGTTCCGGCACGGCGTCGTTTCGCGCGCGGCGGACGCGGGGGCACTTTCCATTCATCTGCACGACCTGCGGGACTGGACACACGACGTACATCGCAGCGTTGACGACCGTCCGTTCGGCGGCGGCGAGGGCATGCTGATGAAGCCGGCGCCGATCTTCGACGCGGTGGAAACCATCTGGCCGGAGCGAAAAGACGGAACTCGGAACGACAGGAAGAAGGTCATTCTGCTCTCGGCCCAGGGGCGCAAATTCACGCAGTCGACTGCACGTGAACTGGCCGGCCTGGACGAACTGCTGTTGATCTGCGGCCGCTATGAAGGCGTGGATGAACGGGTGGCCGAGCACCTGGCGGATGACGAACTTTCCATCGGCGACTATGTGCTGAGCGGAGGCGAACTGGGCGCGGCGGTCATCATCGACGCGGTGGCGCGCCTGTTGCCGGGCGTGGTGGGGAACCACGATTCGACGGTTAACGAGTCCTTCGAAAACGGCATTCTGGATTGCCCGCAGTGGACCCGGCCGGCCGATTTCCGCGGCTGGAAGGTGCCGGAGGTGCTGATGGGGGGAAACCACGCCGAGATCCGCGAATGGCGCAGGCGCGCGGCGCTGGAAAAGACCGGGCGGATGCGGCCGGATTTGCTGGCCTGACGCAGTCCGTTCACCTGACAGCCTAAAGCTTCGCCTCGGGTTTTCCGATGGACGAGTACCGCACAGAGTGCGGCTATGTCCAATGACCGCGGATCCGGTGCGCACAGATCAGCTAAGCGAATATCAATTGGGCGACGTTCAGTTGGGCGACGTTCAGTTGGGCGACGTTCAGTTGGGCGACGTTCAGTTGGGCAGAAACCCGCTGAGCCCGGATCGGCGGAGCGAAGTTCCGGCCCGCGCAGTCGAGGCGGGCGCAGTCGAGGCGGGCGCAGTCGAAGCGGGCGAATCTCAGGAGGGCGACGCTCAGGCCGTGGTCGAATCGCTGATGGCGCGGGCGATCGACGAATACGGCACCAACCACGTCTCGCGCAGGCTGTTGCGTCGCTTATCGCTGGAATTTCCCGAGGAATTTTCCGCCGCTGCGCTCGGTCACCTCGAAGGCTCATCGGGCGCTGGTGTTTACCGATTGCTGGCAATTCTGCTTTTCCGCCAGCCTGGTTTGTTTGAGTTATTCAGCAATCCGGCGGCGGCTTCGCGGGAGCGGGCGGTGCGCCTGGCGAAGCGGCTACTGGAATTCGACCCGGCTTTCGACGTACGGCTGGCTCATTTGCTGCCGGACCGCAACGGAACTAACTGGCAGCAAGCCTGCACGGGCTCGCGCGCTTCCCGGTTGCTCGGAATTCTCGATGAAATTTCACCGGGGCGCAACCTTCTGCCGGTGGTCTCGCACCTCGTCTACGACCCGGACCCGAGGCTGGCGGCCGACGCTGCGCTGTTTGTGGGGCGCAGGCTGATGAGTGTGGAGTGGGTGACGCAACAACTGCAGCAGACCGACCAGCGGGTGCGCGCCAATGCGCTCGAAGCCATCTGGGGATTGCGGACCCCCGCCGCCATGGCACTGCTGGAAGCATGCGCGCGCGACGCCAACAACCGGGTGGCTGGAAATGCGCTGATCGGGCTGAACGCAGTGGATGCGCCGGGTGTGCGCGAGGCGATCGTCGCGATGGCGGCCGACCCCGGGCCCCGCTTCCGTTCGACCGCAGCGTGGGTGATGGGAGAAGTCGGCGACCCGCAATTCGTGCCGCAGCTCGAAGCGCTGCTCCGCGATGAAGACCGGGCGGTGAGGAGTACAGCGCTGCGCACGTTGATTCGTTTGCGGCGGAATGAAACGCCCGCTGAACGCGGCCAGGCTGAGTTGCGACCGGAGGCTGCCATCGCCACGGTGCCTACGCCCGCGCCTCCCATACCCCAGCCGCCCCCACCCCAGCCGCCCCCACCCCAGCCGGCGCCCGTACAGAAAGAAGAGGCTGCCGAGCCAGTACCCGCGCCGATTCTGCCGGAGTTGCGGCTGGATGGCTCCAGTTTCAAATCGAGGATGCGTTAAGCCGACTTGATTTCGGTCCACAGCCGGTCACGGTAGCGCTGATCGACAGAGGCCAGCGCCGTGGGCCAGGTGCCGCGCTGGTAAGTTGCGTCGTCCGGATAGAGGACAGGATCGGCGACACCTGTGCGTGCCGCGGCGTTGGCTGTAGCCGTCTCGCCGACTCGCGCATTGGCCGCCGCCACATCGGGCAGGAGCAGAAACTCGAGAAATTCGTGGGCCAGTTCGACGCGGGCGCTTTCGCGAAGAATCGCCGCGCAGTCGCAGTAGAGCGGGAAGCCGCCCGCCGGATAGGCAAAGCTGAGCTTCGGCTCGGCATGAATCGCCTGCGAGGCGGTGGTGGACCAAAGCTGCGCGGCAAGGACATCGCCGGCAACCAGTTGATCGCGCACCTCGGCGTTAATGTAGGCGCGGAGCAGCCGCTTCTGGCGCACGGCTTCGGCTTTGGCGGCGGCGAGTTGCCCGGCGTCGGTGGAGCCGAATGGATAGCCCAGCTTCTGCAGGCAGGCGCCGATGACGTCTTCCGGATCATCGAGCATGGTCAGGCGACCGCTGAGGGCGGGATTCCAGAGGTCGGCCCAGTCGCGCGGTTCAGGAGTGCCGCGGCGATGGAGTTCCGCGCGGTTATAGACGATTCCGGTGACATTCCACATGTACGGGACGCCGAGGCGCAGGTCGGGATCCCAGACGGGCGCGCGGAAGCGGGCGTCGAGATTGCCGAGCGAAGGCAGGCGAGTGCGCCGGAGCGGGGCGAGGAGACCGGCGCGCGCCATCGGGACGAGGCGGCTGTGGGTGGGGAAGACAACGTCCCAGCCCGAGTTGCCGGTCATCACTTTGGCCAGCATTTCCTCATTGCTCTCGTAGGTGCCGTAGCGGATGCGGACGCCGCGCTCGCGCCCGAAGCGGGCCAGCATGGCGGGATCGATATAGGCGGACCAGTTGTAGACGTTGAGCCGCGGCCGGTTGTCGCGCGTGCAGGCCGCCAGTGGCGCGGCGGCGAGAGCCGTGAGAAGCTCGCGGCGCTTCATCGCTCCTGCAGCCTCTCCGAGAGAAGGATCAGCGCACCGAAGGCGACGACGATCAGCGAAGACACGGCATTGACGACGGGACTCACGCCCCGGCGGGCCATGGCGTAAATTACCATCGGCAGCGTTTCGGAATCGACACCGGCGACGAGACTGGTGATCACGTAGTCATCGAACGAGACGACGAGCGCCAGCAGCCCGGCGGCGGCAACAGCAGGAGCGATGGAAGGCAGCGTAACGCGCGTGAAGGCGCGCCATTCGCCGGCACCGAGATCCATGGCGGCTTCTTCGAGCGAGCGGTCGTAGTTTCGCAGGCGCGCGGCCACAACGATCGTGACGTAGGCGATGGAAAATGCCACATGCGCCACAATCACCGTGTGCATGCCGAGCCGCAGATGGAGGAAGCGGAAGGCCCACTGACAGAGCGCCAGCAGCGAAACGCCGGTGACGACTTCCGGCGTCACCAGCGACAGGTAAAGCATGCCGGAGAGCCACGGCGCGTTGCGCCGCCACATCCCGTAGGCGGCGAGCGTACCGATCAGGGTGGAGAGCACGGCCGCCACGCCCGCGATGATGAGGCTGTTCAGCAGGCCTTCGGTGAGTTGCGGATCGTTCAGCGCGGCAGTGTACCAGCGGGTAGAGAAGCCTTCCCAGATGGTGAAGCGGCCGGCGTTGAAGCTGAAGAGAATCAGGATGGCGAGCGGCGCATGCAGAAACGCGAGGATGCACGCGGCATAGATGCCGAGGGCGTGGCGCTTCACATCAATTCCTTCATCACATCAATTCCTTCCTCACGCGGCTGCGCATCAATCCGGCGAGCAGCAGGGCGCTGGCAAGCATGAGCACAAGCGAGGCGGCCGAACCGAAGGGCCAGTCGCGCGCGGTAGTGAACTGGTTCTGCACCAGATTACCGAGCATCACGGTCTTGCCGCCGCCGAGCAGGTCCGGCGTGAGATAGGCGCCGAGGCACGGAATGAAGACGAGCACCGCACCTGCCACGATGCCGGGCATCGAAACCGGAATGATGACACGCCGCAGCGTCGCCAGCGGACGCGCGCCGAGATCGGCGGCGGCTTCGAGCAGCGCGGGGTCGAGGCGTTCCAGCGTGGCGTACATGGGCAGCACGAAGAAGGGCAGGAAGTTGTAGACGAGTCCGGCGAGTACAGCGCCTTCGTTGTAGAGCAACTGCAGCGGCGCGTCGATGATGTGCAGCGATTGCAGGACGGTGTTGACGAGGCCGGTATCGCGAAGAATGAACAACCAGGCGTAGGTTCGGACCAGGAAGCTGGTCCAGAACGGCAGCAATACGAGTTGCAGATACAGGTTGCGCCGCTTCCCTGCCCTCGCGATGAAGAGCGCGAGCGGAAAACCGAGCGCGACGCAGAGGCCGGTGGCGAGGGCGGCGATCCGGACGGAGCGCCAGAGAATGGCAAGGTAGAGCGGGTCGGCGAGGCGGGTGAAGTTTTCGAAAGTCCACGGCTGCTCGACGCCGCCGTATTCGCCGCGCGTGAGAAAACTGTAGCCGCAGACGATGGCGAGCGGAGCGGCGAAAAACAGCGCCATCCAGACGCGGGCCGGAAAGAGAAAAATGCGGCGCAGGTTCACGGGAACCTCATCTCGTCGGCTGCGTTCCAGTGGAGCCAGACGGCGTCGCCTTCGCGGAACTGATCCTGCGCGCGCGGCAGTTCCGCAACCGCGCGACCGCCTTCATCGAGGGCCATGTGGACGTGCACGCGGTTTCCCAGAAAAACCACGCTGGCGACCGAGGCGCGCCGCGACGGCCCTTCGGCCGGACGCTCGCGGGCGATGCGTGTGGCTTCGGGTCGCACACCCGCATCGCCAAACCAGTTCACCGCACCGAGGAAGCCGGCAACGAACGCGCTGGCCGGGCGCAGGTAAACGTCTTCGGGCGTGCCGAATTGTTCGATGCGGCCGCTGTTCATCACCGCCAGTTTGTCGGAAAGCGAGAGCGCTTCTTCCTGATCGTGCGTGACCAGAAGAAAGGTGATGCCGGTCTGGCGCTGCATGGCCTTGAGTTCGGCGCGCATCTGTTTGCGCAGGTCCGGGTCGAGCGCGGCGAGCGGCTCATCGAGCAACAGCAACTGCGGTTCCAGCACGAGCGAGCGGGCGAGCGCTACGCGCTGCTTTTCGCCGCCGGACAGAGCGGCGGGAAACCGCTGTGCCCGGGCGCTCAGCTTCACCAGTTCGAGCGCATTCATGGCGAGTTCGCGGCGGCCAGCCACGCCGCGCTCGCGCAGTCCGAATTCAACATTGCCCAGCGCGGTGAGATGCGGGAATAGAGCGTAGCTCTGGAAAACGGTGCTGACGTTTCGCTCGTACGGCTTGCGCTCGTTGACGCGTTCGCCGTTGAGAAAAACGTCGCCCGACGATGGCTTTTCAAATCCGCCCACCATCCGCAACGTGGTGGTCTTGCCGCAACCCGACGGGCCGAGCAGCGAGTAGAAGCCGCCGCGCTCCAGTGCCAGGGTGACGCCATCGACGGCGCGCTGACCGGGGAATTCCTTCACCACGTTGCGGAGTTCGAGAACGTGCATGGGTTAACCAGTATCTTATTCTGTGCGGGGGCGAGTCCACTGGCGGCCGGGCCGGGTTCACGCACGATATCCTGTCACAGGATGCAGATCACGTTTCAGGGAGCGGCCGGAGTCGTCACCGGCTCAATGCACATTCTCGAATCCGCGGGCAAACGAATTTTGCTCGACTGCGGCATGTTTCAGGGCCGCCGCAAGGAAGCCGAGCAACGCAACCGCGACTTCCCGTTCCCGGCATCTTCGATCGACGCCGTCGTGCTTTCGCACGCCCATATCGACCACAGCGGCCGCCTGCCGCTGCTCGTCAAGCAGGGCTTCCGCGGGCCGATTTACGCGACGCCCGCGACGGTGGAACTGTGCGCCGCCATGCTTCGTGACACCGGGCACATTCTGCAAAGCGACGCGGAGTTCGTCAACCGCAAACATCCGAAAGACGCGCCCGTGCAGCCGCTCTACACCGTGGAAGATGCGGCAGAAACCATGGCGTATTTCCGGCCCGTGGCGTACCGAACGCCCACCGCGATCGAGGGCGGGCTGACGATGACGTCTTATGACGCGGGGCACATTCTCGGCTCATCGTCGATCGTGCTCACCGATGGCACGACGCGCCTCGCTTTTTCCGGCGATGTGGGACGGCGCGGACTGCCGATCATCCGCGATCCGGAGGATCTGCCGCCCGTCGATTTCCTCATCATGGAGAGCACCTACGGCGGCCGGACGCACCCGGCGCCCCCGGAAGCACTGGGGCAACTGGAGGCCGTGGTGAAGCGCACGGCGGCACGCGGCGGCCGCGTCATTGTGCCGGCCTTCGCGGTGGGCCGGACCCAGCAACTGGTGCTGATGCTGCATCAGTTAATGAACGAGAACCGGCTGCCGGCCATTCCGATCTTTGTCGACAGCCCGCTGGCGATCGACGTCACCGCGGTCTTCCGCAACCATCCGGAATGCTTCGACGACGAAATCAACAAGTACCTGCAGGGCGGGCAGGACCCGTTCGGCTTCAAGCGCCTGACTTACGTGCGGGAGGCTGCGGCATCGAAGCAGCTGAACGACCGGAAGGACCCCTTCGTCATCATCTCCGCTTCCGGGATGTGCGAGGCCGGGCGCATTCTGCATCATCTGCGCAACGGCATCGGGGACGCGAAGAATACGGTGCTGTTGACCGGCTATCAGGCCGAGAACACGCTGGGCCGCAAGCTGGCCGACGGCATGAAGTCGGTGCGGATTTTCGGCATTCCGGAGACGGTGGAGTGCGAGATCCAGATGCTGGACGCGCTCAGCGGCCATGCCGACGGCGAAGAACTGCTGGCGTGGATGCAGCCGATGCTGCCGTCGCTGAAGCGCGTCTTTCTGGTTCACGGCGAACCGGAGCAGGCGGCGGCGATGGCAAAAGCGATCGACGAAAAGTTCCACATTCCGGCGGCGCCTGTTGCTCCGGGGCAAAGCTTCCGGCTGTAGTCCGGAAGGCTAACACATTAATAATTGTTGATGTTGGAACCGGCGGCCGGTTCGCTTTGTCTATCCAGTTGCGGACGGTTATTGGGCCGGATGACCACTGAAGTCCTTGTCCGACAACGGTCGCTATACTGGTTAGTTAAGGAGATTTCCACATGAGCACACCCCAGTTTTCTTATCCTGGCGCACCCGCCCCGGGTCCCCAGGGCGGGGGATCGAACCTGAAGACGGCCCTCATGGCCGGCGCCGTCGCGGCTTCGCTCGCCATGAACGGGTTCCTGATGTATCAGATCAACGGCATGAAGGCGGACGCGGTCGCACAGCAGGCAAAGGTGCAGAAGCAGATCGATACGCTCGCCGAAAGCAGCACCCAGATGACGGCGGCGCAGCGGAAGGCGCTCAACGATCTGAAGGATGATGTGAATGTCCGCGCCCAGCAGCTTGCGCAGCAGGCCAGCCTCGCCAAGAAGGAAGCCATTACCTACGCCGACCAGGCGACGCAGAAAGTGGAAGCCGAGCAGCGGCAGGCCGTGGCCGCCGTCAACGCGAATGTCAACAAGGTCAGTTCCGACGTAACCGACGTTCGCCAGCGCGCCGATGCCGCCAACGCCAAAGTTGCCGAAGTGGGCACGGACGTGAACGGCGTGAAGACCGATCTGAACAGCACCAAGGGTGAACTCGCCCAGGCGCGGCTCGATCTGAAAAAGGTCGCGGGCGACCTCGGCATCACGAACGGCTTTGTGGCGACCAACGGCAAGGAGATCGATGAACTCCGCCGGCGCGGCGAACGCAACATCATCGAGTTCCACATCACCAAGGGCAAGTCGACCGAGTTCAGCAAGGTCGGCGATATTTCGGTGCGGCTGGAAAAATCGGATGCCAAGAAGAACAAGTTCACGATTGAGCTGCTGGCGGACGACAAGAAGAGCGAGCGCAAGGACCGCAACGTGAATGAACCGGTGCAGTTCTACGTATCGAAGTCGCTCTATGAGCTGGTGGTGAATACCGTGGGCAAGGATCAGATTTCGGGCTACCTTTCCACGCCGAAGTATCAGGCGCGGAATAACTAACTCGGCAACCCGGATTGCTCAGAGCGCTCCCGGCGGTGCATCCGCGCGGGAGCGTTCTTGTTTTACTGCGCTTCCGAGACCGTCGCTTCCACAAACTTCGCCACCGGAACCATGTAGATGGCCGGCTTGCCGTGGCGGTCGCTGACGAACAACACGTTCTGGCTGTCGGGCGTGAAGATCGGCCGCACCATCTCGGGATCGGAGGCGGCGTGTTCGCACAGCGTGAGTTCGCGGTGCGCCGCGCGCAGCAGGATCAGCACGTACGCCGAGGCCCTGCTCCGGCTTGCCCCGGCGAAGACCGAAGCATCCCCGTTGGGCGAAACCGAAATGAACTGGCTGGTCTTCGCCAGTTGCCGGTCGCTGCCGTCCTCCGGCGTGTGCTCGCGCAGTGTGATCAGCTCCTTCGGATCGTCCGGCACGTGCAGATAAACGAGCGTGCGGCCGGAAGGCGTCCACGCAGCTTCGCCGGTCTTCCCTGCCGCCAGCTTCAGCGGACGGCGGCCGGAGCCGTCCGCATTGACGAGGACGATCGCGCCGCCCGATCGATAGGCCAGTTGCGCGTGCTTCGGCCGGGGCAACAGAGCCTCGATCTCTCCTTCCAGCTCAACAATGCGGCGCGTTTGCAGTTTCAGCACGCTGAAGATTCGTGAGCGGGCGGCGGCGCTGGCTGCCTGCCGCTCGGCGAAAACGGCCGAGCCGTCCTGCATCAGCCCGAAGCCCGTCCGGGATACCTCCTCCGGAGCGCGGTGGACAATGCGCGGCTTCCCCGCCGGCAGGGGCGTTTCATACAGGACCGGTCCATCGAAATGGTAAAAGCTCTTGTCATCTGCTGACAGCGAAAGGCTCGCCGGGTCGAGGGCGGCCGCTTCGGTGAGTTGCCGCGACTCGCCGGCTGACAGATCAAGAAGATAGGCCTGCCGTGAGCCATTGCGGTCGCTCCAGCAGAGCAATGTGTCGCTGCGCCGCGTGAACTGCCGCAGGTGCGCCGAGGTCAGGCCGCTGGCGAAGGCCGGGTCAGTGAGGCGGAAGACTTCCAGTTCCGTCGCGGGGTCCGGATAGCGGCGAAACTCGGAGGGTGCCACCGCACCCACCGCCGCCATCGCCAGAAAATCGCGCCGGGAAAGAGAGGCCAAGAGGTTATTTTACGCCCGCGCAGTTTGGGGCAGGGGCATCGAAAGCGGAGGAGTTGCCGCGGCAACAATTATATGCTTGCATGAGCATATAGCCAATGATACAATCATTTCAGATAACAAATGTCTGCCCCGCCACTCAGTGACGCCATGATCGACCGAGTCGCCCGCCGTTTCCGCGCGCTGGGGGAGCCGCAGCGCCTCCGCATCCTGCAGGTATTGCAGCAGGGTCCCCGGACGGTCGGCGAGGTTGTGGCGGCGCTGGCGGGGAATCAGCCGAACATCTCGCGCCATCTGCAGGAACTGCATGAGGCCGGGATGTTGCGCCGGCGCCGGGAAGGCAACAGCATTTACTACTCGATCGGCGATCCGGTGGTGAACGAGCTGTGTGCGCTGGTCTGCGGCTGCGCGCAGCGGGAGATGGAAGCGGAACTGGCCGCCCTGCGCGGCGATGGTAATTCAACTGCAGCAGCAAAAACGAATTAACGGGAGGGGTTATGGAAGTCTTTGTCAATCATCTGGGTGCGATGCAGTTCGATATTCACGCGCGGCAGCACAGCGTGGTTTGCGATCAGCCGGCGGAGAACGGCGGCTTCGACGAAGGGATGACTCCGCCCGAATTCATGCTGGCGGCGCTTGGTTCCTGCGCAGCGTTTTATGCGGCGCAGTATCTGCGGAAGAGCGGGCTGGCGAAAGAGGGGACGAATGTGCGGGTCACGGCGGAGAAATTGCTCAATCCGCCGCGTCTGGACAACTTCCGGATCGAGATCGAAGCGCCGGTTTCACTGACGCCCGAGCACCGGGCGGGCGTCGACGACGCCGTGAAGCACTGCCTGATTCACAACACGCTGCTGAATCCTCCGAAGATCGTGACGGAGATCGGCAGCGCGCAGGATTCCGGCCGGATGCCGGTTGCGGCTTAAGACCCGGCCGTCGTCAAACAGCGCGGAAGCGCTTGCGCAATACGATTGCGCCGAGGCCGGTTGCAAAGAGAAGAACTGAAGCAGGTTCGGGGGTAGAAGTCCACACGCCGGCCGAAATGTTGTTGACGGCGTAGTTGGTCCCGGCATAGGTGTTGGAACTGTCACAGTAAGCCACAAAACCAATGTCGGTACAGGCGCTGTCGGAACGCAGACTGTTGGACGGGCCGTTTACCTGAATGTCCCAGGCGGTTATGCTGCCTCCGCTGGCGGCGAACTGGAAGTTCTCGTAGCTTACACCCGCAGTGGAGGAAGTAATCGTGTCGACGCCGTCGGAGATCGACCAGAAGGTCGGGGTGTCAATTGTCAGGCTCTGGTTGGGAAGGGGCCCGGCGAAGGTGGCGGTGATGGTGAGATCGTCGCTGGTATTCGGCCCGGGCGAACCGACAATGACGTTGAAGTCATTTCCGGTGTAGGTATAAGTCACAGGGCCGGCCAGGGCGGTGGCGCTGGTCATGAGAGCGGCTGCGGTGGCCATCAACACGCAAAATGCTCTGTTCGAACGATTGAGCAGTGAACCGGCGGTCAGTTTCATTTGATCTTTTACCTCTTCCGAAACCTCATACTAGCGGTCGGAGCGGGGATCAAACAAGATCTCAATAGTCAGTATTCTATTGACGCTGAAGGAGTTACCTAACAAGTTAGCGGGTGTTTGCTAACGGATGGCTAAGTGGCGGCGGGGAATGACGAGGCGAATTGGGGCCCTAAAATGAGAACGAATCCGGGCCTGGTTGTGGGGAAGGAGAGGCTGGCTTAGAAGGGCAGGCCAGCGGTGTCGCGTGATGGCGCCGTGGTGACTGCGCGCGCAAGGAAGCGATACGGATTGACCGGCGCGGAACCGACGCGAACCTCGTAGTGCAAGTGCGGTCCGGTGGAGTGGCCGGTAGTGCCGACCGCGCCCAGCACTTCACCCTGGCGGATTTCCTGGCCTTCAATGACATCCATGCGGGACAGGTGCCCGTACCAGGTCTGGTAGCCGTGGCCGTGGTCGATTATCACGCACTTGCCGTAGCCGCCGTTCCAGCTGGCGTGGATCACCACTCCGTCTGCCGTCGCGCGCACCGGCGTGCCCCGCGGCGCCGAGATATCGACGCCCGTATGCATGGCGCCTTCACCGGAAAACGGATCGTTACGGCGTCCATAGCCGCCCTCAAGCCGGCCCGTCACAGGCCAGGCACCGGGCAGAACGTTCACGTTGAGATCGCTGAAGATATTGCGCTGCCGGCGGGCAAGGTTGGTGGTGCGAAGGTAGCTGAATTCTTCGAGAGTCTCGTGCATGGTCGGAACCAGCGGCGCTTCCGCCACCAGGTCAGCCGAACCGGCCAGCTGCCGGCGCACACCGTAAGCCGTGGAAACTTCCTCGGCGAGAAGCTGCAGGCTGGCGAGCTGCTCGTTGGTCTGTTTGACCTTTACCTGCAGATTTTCGTAACGGTCGCGCAGCAACTGAGCTTCCTGCTGCAGCGAGTTGTAATTCGATACTTTCCAGGCCATCCGCGCGTAGCTGCCTGCCACGCCGCAAAGAATCAGCAGAACCAGACCGAGCACTCCCAGCGAGCTGTAAATAACACGGTGAGAGATGTGAATACGCCGCAACCGCCCGTTGAGGGAATGCGCGAGTTCAACGATAAAGTAATCCTGCTTCAATCCTTAGCTCCTGGCTCCCGTTCGCGGCTGAAACCAGCCTGATGCCATTATTGGCCGAACGCGGGCCTTCGTGAATTGCGGACTGCGTCCCTCCCGGTCCGGAAATCCCGATACCGCAGGGAAGAACAAAAAACCGACCGAAGTCGGGGAACTGTCAGGTTAACAGTCTTTAAGGTTGCAAGTCAACCCTCCTGACTGGTAATATCCCCCATTGCCGAAAAGAATTCCAGGTTCGCATTTCGCTCGCCATCTGATTGAGCGACGATCCCTTATTTTGCAACTAGTTAAGCGTGATTTCCAACAGCGCTACGTGGGCTCCGCGGCGGGCTGGCTGTGGGGCTTAATTCACCCACTGGTGTTGCTGGGAAGCTACACTTTCATATTCGGCGTCTGCCTTAAAACAAAACCGGGCCCTGATGAAGTTACTCAGAATTACCCGATGCTTCTCTTCGCCGGCATGCTGCCGTGGATGCTGTTCAGCGAAACATTGCTGCGTTCGGCCAGTGCCATTGTGGAACACGCCAATCTGATCACGAAAACGATCTTCCCGGCGGAGATCGTTCCGGTAACGATCTTTCTCTCGTCGCTGATCAGCCACCTGCTGGCCGTGGCGCTGTTCGTGGCCGCCGCCGGACTCTGGATGCAGGACTTCAGCCCGATGGTCTTTCTGCTCCCCGTATTTCTGCTGCTGCTCGGGATGCTGGCGGTGGGACTGGGATGGATCGCCGGCGCCCTGCAGGTCTACCTGCGGGACACGGCACAGATTCTTTCCGTGATCATGACGCTCTGGTTCTGGGTCACGCCGATTCTGATCACCGAGAAGCAATTTCCCGCCTGGGCCCGCTTCGCCATCCGGGCCAATCCGCTGGCGTATCTGGTTCGCGACTACCGGCTTATGCTCCTGGGACACCGCCTGCCTGCCCCTGAAGACTGGGCCATGACCGCCGCATTCGCGGTGGGGGCATTCGTGACAGGCGGGCTTTTCTTCCGCTATCTCAAACGCGGTTTCGCGGACGTCCTGTAACCGGAGGCGGCGCTACAACCCGCCCGCGGCGCCGGCTCAGCGGGCCTTTTCGGAAATCTTCACGCGGGCGCCTTCCAGCTTCTTATTGATCTTCGCCAGTTCGGCGGGATCCTGATCGCTGGGCGCGGAGGTCTTCCATTCGTTGACCGCGGCCTCCCACTGCTGAATCGCTTCGCGGACCTTGCCCTGTTTGAAGTAAACCTCCGCCAGGTGATCGTGCACCGTGGGGTCCTTGCCGACCTTGTCCACGGCCTGGCGCAGTTCGCCCTCGGCCAGATCCAGCTTGTTCAGCCGGAAGTGAACCCACCCGAGGCTGTCCAGATACGCGCCGTTATCCGGTTCGATATCGACGGCCTTCGAAATCAGCTGCTGCGCCTCTTCGAGCCGCACATTGCGGTCGGCAAACATGTAGCCGATGTAGTTCATGGCGCCGGAGTTGCCTGGGTCGGTGGCCAGCACGTCGCGGAAAGCCTTTTCGGCCGCCTCAAAATTCTTCTGCCGCTCGAACATGGCGCCGCGCATGAACAGGATGGCCTGCTTTTCTTCCGGACTCTTCGCCAGCGTGTCGGCCGTGTCGAGCGTTTTGCGTTCGTCGTCGAAGCGCTTCGCCTTGTCCTGAATTTGCGCGATCGACAGGATCACTTCCTTGTCGTTCGCCGACTGCGGCAGGTTCTTCAGCTCAGTGATCGCCTGATCGGGCTGCGCCAGATCGCCCAAAAGGGAGGCATGGACAAAGATCAGACCGCGGTCTCCGGAGTATCGCTTTACAGCCACATCGGCCAGCTGCCGCGCTGTCTTGTAGTCCTTGGCCGAACGGTAGACTTCGATAACCTGCCCTTCCACGCGGGGCGCCAGCTCCGAATCGAGCTCGGCAATCTGGCGAAAAGCGGCGACAGCCTCGGTCGTCCTGCCGGATTCCTGCAACACGGCGCCGAGTCGCTCGAGCAGGCGCATCCGCTCGCCCTTGTCGGCGTCGGTGTAGTTGTTCTGCTTCGTATCGTTCAGCAGAGCCTGCAACGCGATCGCCGCCTGCTGCCACTTGCCCTGCATACGCAGGAGCTCGGCCTCGGCGAACCGGACAGCCGGGTTGTTATCGAGAGAACGTGCTTTGGCGAGAGCCGCTTCGGCGCCGGCGTAGTCGCGCTTCTTCTGGAGGATTTCCGCAATCTGAAGCTGCAACGGCACACTGCCGGGATCTTCCTCCGCCAGCGCGCGGAAGGCGGTCAGCGCCTCATCGAGCCGCCCGGCATTCAGCAGATCGGCCGCCAGCGCACGGCGTACGCGCACGTTGTCGTTGGTGGCCTCGGCGACCTGCTTCCAGACGTCAGCCGCGGCAGAAAACTCCTTCACCTGGTCGTAAAATTCGGCCAGCATCACCAGCGTGCGGGGATCGGGATTCTTATCGACCGCCTGTTTCAGCAGAGCGATGGCGCCGGTCATATCGCCGCGGTCGGCGTACACGACGGCCAGACCGTTGAGTCCGTCTTCATCGTCCGGATTGATGGCGAGAATCTGTTTGAAGGTCCGTTCCGCGGCATTTTCATCGCGAGCCGCGCGGTAGAGGCGAGCCAGTTGCTGCAGACTTTCCAGATCCTTCGGCTCGGCCTGCACAATCTTCTGATACTGGTCGATTGCCTTCTGCAGCATGGCGCGATCGAACCGCCCGGATTCGGGGTCGCCCACCTGGCTGCTGTAAACGCGGCCCAGAATGCGCCGCGCGCCGGTGTCGTCCGGATGCGCTTTCAGGATGGCATCGGCTTCGGCCTGCGCTTTATCGAGCTGGCCGAGCTGCACGTAGAACTGCGTAAGTTCTTCCTGGATGTAAACCGCGCTCGGGTCCAGCTTCAGGGCCGCGCGGTAAAAATCGAGCGCCTTATTCACATACTCGCCCCGATTGCCGTAAGTGCTGGCCAACTCACCGTAAAGGTGCGCCATGGCAAAGTTGTAATAGGCTGGCGAATGATCGTCGGCGGCCGCGGAGGCAGAAGACACCGCCGTCTGCGCGCGGAGCGGGACCGGGGAAACGGCCGTAAAGTACAGAGTTCCCAACGCCAGGAGCGTGAACCCGCGTTTCGTCGCCAGCACCGCTCCAGTTCTACCGGTCATTATGCATCGCCTTCCTGGGTGTGCCGCCCGGCCGATGCAGCTTCGGCCAGAGACACAGTTGTCATCATTGTATAACGCTGAGAGGGGGATAGCCGTTGCCAAATAATCCAGGACTGGTGGCAATCGCCGGTCCCACGGGGTCCGGGAAGAGCGGCGTGGCGCTCGAAATCGCGCAACAGTTCGCGGGTGAAATTCTGAACTGCGACTCGGTCCAGATCTTCCGCTTCTTCAACATCGGGACGGCAAAACTACCGGAGCAAGAGCGCCGGGGCATTCCCCATCACCTGATCGACTTCGCCGACCCGGACCAGGTTTTCACCGCGGGCGATTTCTCGCGAACCGGGCGCGAGGTGCTGCGCGAAATTGCCGGCCGCGGACACGTGCCCGTGGTGACCGGCGGGACGGGCTTTTATCTGCGGGCGCTGATTGAGGGCCTCGCGCCGGGTCCGCAGCGGGACGAGGCGCTGCGCGAGCGACTGCGCAAACGCGAAGAGCGGCGGCCGGGTTCGGTGCACCGGATCCTGCGGCGGCTCGACCCGAAGACGGCGGCGCGCATCCATTCCAACGACGTGCCGAAGGTGATGCGCGCGGTGGAGATCTGCGTCGCGGCCCGCAGCAGCGCCAGCGAAGTCTTCGCCACCGGCCGCGACGCGCTGGAGGGCTTTCGCGTGCTGAAGATCGGCCTGTTTCCCGACCGCGAGCAGTTGTATCAGCGGCTGGACCGGCGCGTCGACGCCATGTTCGCCGGCGGACTGCTGGAAGAAACTGCCGACATTCTTGCGCGCGGGTTCGCGGCAACAGCGAAACCGTTCGAATCGATCGGCTACAAACAGGCGTTGCAGGTGCTGCGCGGCGAGCTTTCCGTGAAAGACGCTATCTTTTACGCCAAACGCGACACGCGGCACTACGCCAAGCGGCAGATGACGTGGTTCCGCCAGGAGCCGGGAATCGAAATCTTCCGCGGCTTCGGCGACGATCCGGCCATCGCGCGGGCGGTGGAGCAGCGCGTGGCGAATTTCCTCAACGCGCCTGCTTGAGTTCCACTCGGATCAACTCGTAACCCTTGCCGCTGGTGTCGCGATCCTGATGCGCGTCTTCCTTTGTGACCCACTGGACGCTGCGCATCTTATGGTGCTCGTCGTGCCACACGCCGTCGGCGCCGCTCTTTTGCATGTCCTGATCGGTCAGGTAGACCAGCACGGCGCTGGTCGCGGGATTCTTATACGTCGGCACGGTCTGTTTCGGCCCCACCTTCACGCGCACCACGCGCACCAGATCGTTTTCGAACTCCACGTGGAAGATCTTCGGCTGCGTCGTCACGGGGTCGAGCTTTTCCGCGGGCAGCGGCGGCAGCATGGTGGCGGGCTTCTTCGCCTCGATCTGCATGCACTCGTACCAGGCATTGGCCAGGTTGATGCTTTCATGCGCGCTGGCATCGAACCAGGCGGCGTCGCCGTACTTGTGGTCGCGGTGGATCACCTTGCCGTCGCTGAAGGTCTGCTGCACGTCCTGGTTGGTCAGATAGACCACGATCGCGCCCGGCAGCGGATGCTGGTGCATGATCAGCTTCCCCTTCGCCTCCATGTGCTCGCGGAAAACGCGCGTCCACTGGTTTTGAATTTCGAGGTTGTAGTGGGACGGATCGATCGCCAGCGGATCGCCCGCCGCCAGCGCCAGCAGCGCCATAGCCGGAATCGCCAGCACGGGAACGGCCCAGGAGGTCAGGGAACGGAAAGACTTTTGCATCACCGCAAATTATATCGGAAGCGCAGCTCCGGGCGCCCGCCCGGGACTGGTATAAAACCTGTGCACCAAATCACAGTAATGAGGCATAATAATTCCTGTTCGTTCGCCGAGAGGCCCTGGAGAGTCTATGCCCGAATCAAGCGTGAAGTCAGATCAACCGAGTTTCGATGCCGTGCTCGCATACGGAATTCTGCGTGCCACCTTCGGCATCAACATCATGCTGCACGGCGTGAGCCGGCTGTTGGCGGGACCTGCCGGCTTTCTCGCTTACCTGAATCACTACTTTGAAAAGACGCCGATGATCCCGCCAGCCATGCTGCCGATCTTCGCAGCTGTACTGCCGTGGGCGGAAGGTTTCTTCGGGCTGCTGCTGGTGGTGGGTCTGGGGACGCGGTTCGCCATCGTGGGCGGCAGCGCCGTGATGGCGATGCTCGTGTTCGGTTCCAACCTCGCGCAGGACTGGAACATCGCCGGCCTGCAGCTGATCTACGTCTTCATCTACTACTACCTGCTGGTGCACCGCGAACGGCTCAACGGCTTTTCGGTGGACACCATGATCGGCACGAAGCGCTAGCCTTTCAGCGCCAGTTGGCCCGCTTGCGCATGGCTTCGAGCGATGCGGCGGCGTCGGCGAAGATTGGCGCGGTGGCCATCGCAGTGAGTTTGCCGGCGCGCTTCAGAATGCGGCCGTCGGCAATGACCGTATCCACGTTTTCCGCCTGCGCCGATTCCACCAGCATGTGGGCAGGGTCGGTGAAGACCCCCATGTTCAGCCGCTGCGTCGAGATCATGATGACGTCGGCGCGCTTGCCCGGCTTCAGCGATCCGATGGTGGCGTCGAGGCCCAGCGAGCGAGCGCCATCAATCGTTCCCAGTTCCAGCGCCCGCCGCGCCGACATCTTGTACTCGTTGTGGCTGCGGCCGTTTTCGATATTGCGGATCATCTTCAGCAGCGCGAACATGTTGGCATCCCCGGCCAGCACCGTGTTATCGACCGAGACACCGACCTGCACGCCTGCATCGAGAAAATCGCCGGCTTTGGTGATGCCGTAGCCCATCCGCAATTCGGTTCCCGGCGAAAGGCTGACGGTGGCGCCGGCACTGGCAAGCATGGCGATTTCAGCCGGAGTCGCCGAGAGGGCGTGAAGAATCTGCACATCCCGGCCCAGCAGATTGGCCTTTGCCAGCGCCTCGATCTGCCCTTTGGAATCGATTTCGCTGTTGCCCACATGCGCTGAAATGGGCAAGCCCAGGCGGCGCGCGGTTTCGAATTCCGCGCGATAGACGGATTCCGGCAAGGCGGACGCGCGGAACATGCCGCGCCAGGCGAAACCGAGCGAGAGCAGACCGCCGCCGGCAAACTTCGGCCAGTCGCGATGCAGCCCTTCCAGATCGCCCAGATTGCAGAGTTGCGTATCCGCCAGCCCCTGCGCCCACCCGTACGAATACCGGCCGCGCAGGCCCGATTCCTGCAGTGCGCGAATGTCGGCCTCCACATGCTCGCGGCTGCGCGCGTTGTGACAGAAGTTGTGGACAGTGGTGATCCCCGAATGCACAGCTTCGGCGGCGGCGAGCCGCGTGGCGCGATACATGTCATCCGGCGTCATGACTTCGCCGAATCGGGCCACCGTGGCGAAGTATCCGTCGCTCGCTTTCTCGCCGGCGAAATCCCGCAGCAGGCTGTTCCACATGTGCCAGTGGGTATCCACGAGGCCGGGGAGCACGATGCTTCCCCGCCCGTCGAGCACCGTAGCTCCGGGCGCAGCCAGAGCTTTGCCGACGGCCACGATCTTTCCGTCGCGAATGTGCACGTCGCCGCCCGCGATGTCGCCCAGTTCGGCGTCCATCGTCATCACCCAGGCGTTCCGCAGCAGCAATTCGCCGCGCGCGGGGAGATGTCCCGCCGCCTCGGCTGCGATTTTCCCGCTCGGAGCCTTTTGCGCAAGCGCCCGCGAGGCCGCCAGTGCCGCCACGCCTCCGATGAACTGACGCCGATCGATTGTGGGTTTCATCGCCTCGCTCCGGGCTTCAGCGTATCAGGCAGTCCCGGCGGGCCGCAACGGCGAGCCGTGCCGTGCCCCGCGCTTCGGGAGGGGCTCGGCATGAGAGAGAATAGACCAGTCATGACGAAACCAATCGCAAAAGTTTTTGCTGCCTGCGCCCTGCTCGCGCCCGCCGGACTGTTCGGTGCCGGATGCGGCACGGCGGTCCCGGATGCGCGCGACGCCGTAGCTGTCTCGCCCGGGACCCACAAGGTGGTGATCGATAACGAGAGCGTACGAGTGCTGGACGTCAACATTCCGGCCGGCGCAAAAATGCCCGCTTACTCGCACGTGTGGCCGTCTGTCGTGATACAGGATTCGCCGAAGTCCGGCGAGCGCGCGGAAGTCCGCAGTTTCACCACGCGCTGGGAAGCGGCGGGAAAGAAGGAAAAGGGCGGCAAGAGCGGCCCCTCTGCCGTTCACTATCTGCGGATCGAGTTAAAGAAAGGCGACTGCGCGCCGGTGAAGAATCCGCCGCTGCCTCCGACCGACGGCGTGGTGATTCACGATCCATCCATCAAAGTCGCGCTGGAAAATTCGTATGTACGGGTGCTGGAACTGGAAGTGAAACCGGGGGAATCGGAACCGCCGCACACGCACACGTGGCCCACGGTGGTGTACTACTACCGCTTGCCCACCTCGAGACGCGGCACGGCTGATGGTCAGCCGCCGGTGGACCGGCCGGAATTAAAACAGCAACAGGTGACTTTTGAGAATTATTCGCAGCCGATCCATACGCTGCTCAATACGGGGACGTACCTTTATCAGGCACACAGGATCGAGATCAAACCCGTGACGGGCGAAGCGGTCACCGGTAAGTAACCGGTGACCGCCGCCCGCGCGCGGGGCTTAACTTACTAACTAAGCAGTTCCTTCTTACTAACTAAGCAGTTCCTTCTTACTAACTAAGCAGTTCCTACTTCCAGGCAGAGTAGACAGGCTTGCTGACGAGGAACGACTGCGTGGCGCCCTTGCGAGGCGTGAACTTCTGCACGCGGCCGTTATCCACTTCAGCTACGTAGAAATTGCCTTCCTGGTCCACCGTGATGCCGTGGACGCCCCAGAACCCGCCAGGGTAATCGCCCCACGCGCCGAAGGCGTACAGAAGGTGACCCTCTGTGTCGTACTTCAGCATGCGGTTCGAGTTGCGGTCGAAGCCCCAGATGGTGCGATCGGCGCCCATATAGATGAGGTGGATGTCCGACGGCGCCGGGCCCATGCTCCACGACGAAAGGTACTTGCCGTTTTCGTCGAAGACCTGAATCCGGTGGTTGCCGCGGTCATTGACGTAAACCCGGTGAGTCTTCGGATCCACAGCGATGCCATGGACGTTGTTCCAGTAACCGGGACGCGTCTCCTTGCCGCCTTCGTCGCCCTTCTTGCCCCAGTCCAACAGGAACTTGCCGTCTTTGTCGAACTTGGCCACGCGAGTGCCGTTGTAACCGTCGGCGACGAACATGGTGCTGTCGGGCAGCCAGCCGAGATACGTGGGCCGGTTGAAGTGCGTAGCGTCGGCGCCCTTCACCGTGGGAGTGCCAATGGTTTTCACCAGAGTCTTGCCGTCGTGGGTGAACTCATAGATGGCGTGCATGTGATCGTCGACCACCCACACGTGCTTTTCCGGATCGTAGGGGTTGACGGCCACGAAGTGAGGACGTTTCATGATCTTGTCCCACTGGGTCCAGGTTTCGACAATGTTGCCGTTGCGGTCGATGACGCTCAGGCAGTGCTCCCACTTCGCGTCCACGCCAACGGTACCCTTCCAGAGCTTCGGGCCGTCATCGGGATCCTGGCCGCTGCCACCGGCGCCCGGCAGCGACGAAGACGTAGCGTCGCGAATCGGCAGCCGGCCTATGGGGAACTGAATGCTGGGGCCCATGTCGGTCAGCAGTTTGGTTGCCGGCCGCGGAATCTTCGGCAGTTCGCCGCGGAACAAAACGTAAATGCGATCGGGGCTTTCGGCAAAGATGCCCTGCCCTGCGCCCCACGTCCACTTTTCATTGCCGGGAAGCGTGCTGATGTCCTTGGGCCAGCCTTCGGCCACATCGTAGGGCCCGAACAGATCCTGCCCACCCACTTGACCGGGAACGGCCGCGAAGCCCAGTCCCGGCTTCGCGTCGGCCAGAACCGGCGACGTCTTGAGTGAAAATACGGTGCCGACGACACAGCCAATGGCTATGCCGGTCACCACTAACGCAGCGTTGCGCATAAATTCTCCTGGAAGTTTTTTCCGTGCTCAGATATCATACATCCACAAAGCCGTTGTATGTTCAGCTATCATACATCCGAAAAGGACCTCATGACTCGTATGCGTAAAACCACCGTCGCCGGGCTTGCGGCGTGCTGCTTCGTGCTGGCCGCCATGTCGGCGACCGGCGCGGAAAAGAAGCCCGCCAAAGTTCCGCCTCAGGCTATCGATGCCAACGGCGCTCCCGTTTTCAAGGTCGATCCGTTCTGGCCCAAACCGCTGCCCAATCGCTGGAGCATGCAGCAGGTAACGGGGCTGTGGGTCGACGACAAGACCAACCACATCTGGTTTCTGAATCGCGCGGCCGCAGCCGACGGCGACGAAATCGGCGGTGGTGGCAACCCGCCCCGCATCGATTGCTGTGTGCGCGGCCCCGAAGTCATCGAACTCGACCAGGAAGGCAACGTGGTCAGCTCGTGGGGCGGCCCCGGGCATCATCCGCTCTGGCCCACCGCTCTGCAGTCCATCATCGTGGACCCCGATGGCAGCATCTGGATCGGCGGGACCGGCCGCAACGACAGCATCCTGAAGTTCACCCATGACGGCAAATTTCTGTGGGACTTCGGCCACCGCGCACCCAATGATCCTTCGTTTAAAGAGAACAACCAACAGACCGACGTCCTCGCCTCCAACCGTCGCTTCAACATCGACTTCGGCGCGCGCGAAATCTACCTGCTCAACCAGCGGCGCGTCCTGATCTACGACATGGACACAGGCGCCTTCAAGCGCGGCTGGGGCGGACACGGCATGCCGCTGAGCGAAATCAGCAACGACCCGATTCCCGGCTACACCTGGAACGGCGGCCCGCCGCCGGAAGAAAAGAACATGGTGCCCGACCTGCACTTCGTGGAGTTCGATAAAGACGGTCTCGTCTACATCGGCGAGCGCGGTCAGGATCGCATCTCCATCTACACCAAGCAGGGCAAGTGGGTGAAGGACTACTACGTTTCTCCCAACACGCCGGCGCGCGGAGCGGACTGTGGCGGTCTCAACAAAATGACCGCACCGCCCTGTGGCACCACCTATAAGATGACCTTCTCCAAGGATCCCGAACAGAAGTACATGTACGTGGCCGACGGCACCAACAATCACGTCTGGATCCTGGACCGCAAGACCGGTAAAACGCTCGGCAACTTCGGCAGCAACGGCAAGTACGCTGGCCAGTTGCACTGGATCAACGCAATCGGCACCGACCGCTTCGGCAACATCTACACCGGTGAAGTGGAGCAGGCCAAGCGCATCCAGAAGTTTGCGCCCGTGCCCGCCAACGCCAAAAAGTAACGTGTGACCCGATCCGAGGCAGGAGAACAAATGCAAAAAAAGCAGAATCAACGCTGGATGGCTCTCGCGGTATTCGCCGCGGCCTCATTCACGGGAGCAGCGTTCCCTGCCTCGGCTCAGAACACGGCGAGTCTCGATAAGTTCGTCATCACCGGCGACGCCGCGAAACGGGCGAAAACGCGGACCGAAATTTCCGGCGAGACCGCCGAGAAGCTGGCCAAAGCCTGCGAGGCCTACGCCAACGAGAAGCACGTCTCGGTGGCGATTTTCATCGTCAGTCCGTCCGGCGCCGTGGTGCATTCACACCGCATGGACGGCCTCGGCCCCATCAACGTGGAGACGGCGCAGCGCAAGGCGCTCACGGCACTCTACATCCGGGGCGCCACAAGTGTCTATGAAAAGCGCTATGACACCGACCTGCAGGCCGAAGTCGCGCGCGTCATGCTCGATAAATACTGGGTTTCCGGCGGACTGCCCATCATTGTGGACGACCAGTTGATCGGTGCCATCGGCGTCGGCGGTTCGCGCGATGACGATGAGAACTGCGCCTACGCTGCGCTGACCAAGGTACTCGGGCCGCAACCGCCGCTCCCGACCACCGACAACGTGCCGCCGCGAAAGAAGCAGTAACCGCATTCGTTGAGAAGCCCAGAT
>Ga0214192_1000387_pt1 | contig 27558 bp, 21 predicted proteins | sample TroBogEpilimnion_44_FD_153030 | JGI IMG/M metagenome (GOLD analysis project Ga0214192, IMG submission 153030) | Freshwater microbial communities from Trout Bog Lake, WI - 29JUL2008 epilimnion | ecosystem: Environmental > Aquatic > Freshwater > Lake > Epilimnion/Euphotic zone | place: Trout Bog... | reverse complement strand
GGTGACATGGGCTCAGAGCAGTGCACCCTCACTCAACTGGCGATCAGTCGCCTCTTCCGCCGACGGCAACCAACTGGCAGCTGCTGCGAACAGTGGTGGAATATGGATCTCAACCAACGGCGGCGGGAGCTGGATACCAACTTCCGCGCCCAGCACGAATAGTTGGACTTCCATCGCCTCATCCGGGGACGGAACGCAACTGGCCGCGGTGGAGTCCTATGGAGGTATTTGGATTTCCAGGAATGGTGGTGGAACCTGGAACCTGAGCAGTGCCCCGCCGACGAATTGGTTTTCCATCGCATCGTCGGTCGATGGTTCCCGCCTGGCGGCTGCTAATACTCAAGGCGTGTGGACCTCTACGAACAGCGGCACCGATTGGAGAGTCGCGGATTATGTCGGTGATATCTGTTTTGCTGTTGCTTCTTCCGCGGACGGCACCCAACTGACGGCATTGACGGTTTTTGGGGTTTTCTCCTCTCGAGATGGCGGTCTGACTTGGACTCAGTCCACTTTACCTCTCGATGAGTGGGAGGGTATTGCTTCTTCAGCGGACGGCAGGCACCTCGTCGTATGCGTTTACAAGGGTGGCATTTTGACATCGGGCGACGGTGGGGAGACATGGACTCAAACTAGTGCACCCTCCGCCTATTGGAATTCGGTTGCCTCGTCCGTCGACGGAACCCAATTGTTTGCTGGGGATGTATCTGGCAACCTTGACGTCTCTGGGGATGGCGGTGGAACTTGGAGTCAGGTCAACACAAATGGATTCGGATTTTTTTCCTTAGTCTCCTCCGCCGATGGCAGCCATTTGGCAACCGTGAGTGCTGATGGCAAGATCTGGACCTCGAAAGGCCCCGTGATTGCACTGGCACCCGGAACCACCTATCACTATCAATTGGTGGGTATCAACAGCGAAGGCAATGGCTTCGGGGGCGATCAGACCTTCACCACCGCCGGGAACCCTCCACCCGCGGTCCCGTTCAGCCTGAAAACTGTCAACAAACTTTCCGGCGGCCTTGTGCATCTAAGCTTCACCAACCGGAGCGGGTATGGTTTCACCGTCCTCGGCACCACCAACCTGGCCATTCCGCTGACCAACTGGACCGTGATAGGGCCTGCCGTGGAATCGCCGGTTGGTTCAGGCAATTATCAATTCAGCGATACGCAGAACACAAATTCCAACACGCGCTACTATCGTGTCCGCTCGCCGTGAAAATTAGCCACTGATTAAACAAAGATTGACCTCTTATATATGAGACACAAGCGGATCGCAGTCGCGCTGCTGAGCTTGCTCAGCATGATAGGACGTCCGTTACTCGACCAAACCACCTTCGCCGATCCACCGACAGCGACAACGCTGGCGGCTTCGAGTCCAAGCATGACCAACGCCACGATTAACGGCAGTGTTAATCCCAACGGCCTGAACACCACGGTCTATTTTGAATACGGCCTGACCACCCAGTACGGCAAGTTTGGACCAATCACCCAGTTGCCTGCTGCGAATGCTACTCTAGCCATGCCCGGCCTGATGATCGATTCCGTCACGGGCCCCGTGGGGAATAGTTGGATAAATATCGGCGGGCCAGACTTTTCGAGTACAATAGTCTCTTCTGCCGACGGGACCGGTCTCGCTGTAGGTGATGGCAGAAGCATTTGGACCTCGACCAATAGTGGTGGAAGTTGGAATCAGGCCACCCCACCGACCACCAATTATTGGGAATCCTTCGCCTTGTCCGCAGATGGTAAACAGCTTGCAGCTGCGGCTGGCTACCAATCTCATGAAGCGCCGAATTCACTTATTTACCTCGATGGCGGCATCTGGACCTCCACCAACGACGGTGTTAAGTGGGCCCAAACCAGCGCGCCAACGACCAACTGGCATGCGATCGCCTCTTCCGTGGACGGCACTCATCTGGCGGCGGCGATTGGCTTTTTTTATTATTTCCCTCCCTTAGACCCCTTGTGGATCTATGGCGGCATTTGGACGTCCAGTAACAGCGGCGTGACTTGGACCCAGACGACCGCGCCGTTTGCGGTTTGGTATACTATCGTCTCCTCGATCTATGGTGATCATTTGTCGGTTTTAGGTGACTTTGGTGTCTGGATCTCGAGTAACGGGGGGGACACATGGACAATGGCCGATACAAATTTTCGTTGCCTGGCCATGTCCGCCGACGGCATCCGTCAGGCAGCACTGGATCCGGCTGGAGACATTTGGATTTCAGGTGACGGTGGTGGGACGTGGACTCAGACCTCATCACCAGTAAGTTTCCCAGTTTCCATTGCCTCCTCCTGGGACGGGACCCGCCTGGCGGTTGTGGATTCGTTGGAAGGTATTTTTACCTCGAGCGACAGAGGTAAGACGTGGACAAATATCACCCCGCCCTTCAGCCGCTGGGTGTCCATCGCCTTCTCTGCTGATGGCTCACAATTGGTGGCTTTGAATAGTGACGGACGGATTTACTCTTCGAGAGGGGCAGTAATTGCACTGGCACCCGGAACCACCTATCACTATCAATTGGTGGGCATTAACAGTTCCGGTACCGGCCTGGGTGGCGACCAGACCTTTACGACCAGCCCGGGGGCCGCCGTGGCCACCACCTTGAGTGCAGACCAGGTGGCGTCCACCCATGCCACACTCAATGGAAGTTTGACGACAGGTGGTTTTACCACCGCGGCCTGGTTTAATTATGGGTTTACCACAAACTACGGAAGTTTTACCACCCCCATCCAACTGGGCGGCACAAACACGCCATTGGCTGTATCCAATTGGATCGGTGGCCTGTCGCCCGAAACGACGTATCATTATCAGTTGGTAGTGAGCAACAGTTCGGCCACGAGCCTTGGGGTTGATCAAACCTTCGCTACCAGCCTTCATGAACCCGTCCCCTTCAGCCTTTCCAATCCCAGCAGGTTATACTTTCAAGTATTTCAGCTGAGTTTCACCAACCAGAGCGGCGTAAACTTCACCGTCCTCGGCACGACGAACCTGGCTATTCCGTTCACCAATTGGACCGTGATGGGCCCTGCTGTGGAATCGCCGGTTGGTTCAGGCAATTATCAATACTACGATAACCAAAATACCAAGGCATCCACGCGTTACTATCGTGTGCGTTCTCCGTAAAGGAAGCCGTGGATGGATGCCAATAAAAAACCCGGGGCTGGAAAGACAGCACCCGGGTTCCCACCTTCCTTGGCGTCCTGTCACCTACTCGGTTTCTTGCAATACCGAGATAAAATGTTTCACGGCCGGCGTCATGAACTTGGTTGTTTTATAAATGGCACCCTGTGGTCGCGATAATGTTCCACCCTGAAAGGGAATGGCGCAAAGAAGACCAGCGCTGACTTCTTTTTCCACGGTGCAGGCGGATAGCACGGCAATGCCCGTACCGATTTCCACTGCCCGTTTCAAAGTCTCGATGTTGTCATACGATGCCTTGTAGTTGACCGCCACCTTCTGATGGCGAAAAACCTTGTCCAAAGCTTTGCGGGTGGGGGTGTCTGTTCCAAATCCCACCATGTCCGCCCCCTTAAGTTGGTCCAGGGTGATGTCGCTTTTTCCAGAAAGCGGATGAGCGGGAGGGCAGACCAACACAAGAGGTTCGCTCTTCAATGGAACGATGGCCAGATTAGCATGGTTGTTGGGATAGGCCACCAGGCCAATGTCCACAATATTGCTCAGCACATCCTCATAGACCTGCTCGGCGTGGCGGTATTCCACATGAATATTCACCGCGGGATAATCCTTGAGAAACCGTTTGACGAAGGGCGGCAGGCTGTGGAGTCCAATACTATAAACTGTGGCCACTCTGAGCGTTCCCGAAACCACATCCTTGATTTGTTGAAGATTGCTGTGCAGGGAATCATAAGTGTTGACGATCTGCTTGCTGTATTCATAGAGCATTTGACCTTCGCGGGTGAGGCGGAATTTCTTTTTGCTCCGCTCGACCAAATGCGTGTTAAACCTTTTTTCAATGGCGGTGATCATCTGGCTGGTGGCGGATTGACTCACATTGTTGATGAACCCGGCCTTGGTGAAACTTTCGGTTTCGGCCAGGTCACAAAACACTTTCAAACTTTCGATTTGCATAATTTACTACCTCCAAACTGGTTTGTTGGTGGTGCCGGGATCCTTGCACACAAAACCCTGCTTATCGGGTTCTTGCGATTTTGACTTCCAACACCGTCTCCTTTAGTTCTTCGAGAAATTTACGCCAAAAGCATTGGAGCGGCACGCGACCGCCGGGTCGTTCAAGGTGGATGGCTGGAACTCGGGGGATTCCAGCAATCAATTGCCATGGGATGCAGGGGAGGCATAAGGCTCGTGGTTAGCCCTAATAGGGACACCGCACGTTCACCCAGACCTCAACAGAGCGTACCGTTCCAATGAAACTTTGGCTCAAAGTGATTTCGCATCACTTATGATTGTAAAAATCAAAGAACAAATTTCTCATAGCTAATGGCATGCCAATGCTTGTCGCTGCGTGATTCTGGCTTGAAGCGAATCTACTTCTGAAGGAACAGACGTCATTCGTGATTTTAGACCCGCCATGGCATTACACCTTGCCAACGTAAAGACCTTCTTCTCCATGTTTGCTCAATACAAAGCGTTAACTTTCTTTATCCAATGGAGGCGATCTATCCCAACCTGCATAGCTTTTCATGAGGGGATCTTCCATGTCGCTTTACCTGAGCCAAAATAATTTACGCAGTATTTCTTCATCGACCCGCCTTGTGTAAAAACCTATAAGAAATACAGCCTTGGAAGGGGTGTGTCACAGTAATAACTACAGTTGAGGTGGCTTTGTCGTATGGGTCGTTGATGTTTGACAAATATTTCCTGGCGTGGCTGAGTTTTGAAAAATAGGATGAATTGAAGACTAATTTGAATAATCCGTCTGAGTGTTTGTGGATTATTATCGCAGTAGCAGACAAAATCCGGCAAAATGACACTCCCTTCCGCACAATGCGGAAATCAACCGGGAGTGGGTTGAAGGTGAGTGGTGATCAATTTAGCTTACTTGGAAAGCATTCCATATGAAAATGCTGAATAAAACTTGGTTTGCGATTATTATCCCGGCACTCGTCGGTTTCGGTTTTGCGGCTCTTTGCATCCTTTTCTTTAAGAGCTATGGCTACAGCCTGTTCGTGGGGCTGCCTGTCCTGGTTTCTTTTCTCTCAGCTTTCTGCACTGCTCTTGGTCGCAAAGTCCCATTTTCTAAAGCCTACAAAGCTTCGGTGAACAGCCTTCTCTTCATGGGTCTCTGTGTGATTATCTTTGCACTGGATGGCTTGGCGTGCCTTTTGATGGCCATGCCTCCGGCCATGTTTCTCGCACTCATTGGGACGTGGCTGGGGTGGATCGCGGCCAGGGTTTGGACTAATGGTATTGCTTCAGCCTTCCCCATGTTGCTGATCTTACTATTTCCAAGTCTTGTGGCTTTTGAAGCCAAGCAAGGTCAGGCGCCACCGATTCGGAGTGTCACCACTTCCGTTCTTGTTTCAGCATCCGTTGAACGCGTGTGGGATGTCGTCGTTGCATTTCCACGAATTTCCGATCCCCAGCAGGGCATATTCCGCATGGGAATAGCCTACCCGATGGAAGCACGAATAGAGGGTAAAGGGGTGGGTGCCATTAGATATTGCACCTTTTCGACGGGTAGTTTTGTTGAGCCGATTACGCATTGGGATCCACCGAGTTTGCTTGCGTTCGATGTCATTTCCTGTCCCGAGCCAATGAAGGAGCTCTCAATTTACCATGATATTAAAACACCGCATTTACATGGCTTCATGGTATCTCGAAATGGACAGTTTCATTTGTATCAGAATGATGGAAAGGTGATTCTCGAAGGCACCACTTGGTATACGCACTCTCTTTATCCTCAATTGTATTGGGGGCCCATCTCGGACATCATCATCCACCAGATTCATGAGCGGGTTCTTAACCACATTAAACAGGTGGCGGAAGCGGGCAAATAATTTTCACCACCGGACTTTTAATTGTGTGCTTGGATTTTATATTCAATTTTGCACAGCGCGTTAGCGTTTGATAACTCATTTGCATTTTCAATAACCAAGAATCCTTATGCGATTACTTTCTTTCATTTTGCTGATCGCCTTTTTTCTTATGTTATCGCTTTGCGCGCAAGCCGCTGACTACTCTTATAAATTCAGTATAGTCAACGCCGCAGGTGAATCTTTGGGATCGGGAAAAGTTTGCCTTCCGTTTCGATTGGGAGCTCAGGGTAAAGGGATTGCGCATTGGACTTTCGAGGCGACTGAAGTCAAAGATACGAATCAAAACTGGAGTGCGGCGAAAGATCAGCTCGGAGCAGGAAAGGGAGAGGCTACTGCGGAGGGCAGTGGCGAGAGGTTAAATCTGGATTTTAGCCCCGGATGGTCTGATAGAAATGTCGTTGCGATATGGAATCTCAAAAAGCAAGAGTCAGGAACCTTGTTTTTTCAGGACTACGCTGGCGCTCGTGAATGCGCATTCTTTCGGATAGTAAAATCCCCCCAAACCAGCGCGATTACTGCACCAAAGGCTGTCAGCATATTCACTGGCAAACCCTTGTTAGCCTTTAGCCTGACTGCCACCAATGCCAGCTTCAGCCATCGCCTTTCCAAGGGTATGGTTTTAAGGGCGGAGGGTAATGCAATGGGTTGGGATGTGGGTGTTTTTCAGGGGCTTAGCGAGGATAGCTTGCTCTATCCGCAGCAAAACTGGCACGGTGCATTTCCCTGTCAGGTTTCGGCTTGGTCCCAGCGCACGCAGACTTTTCCGGACGAGCGAGTCATTCCGGTTCGTGACCACAAAGGTGCGGTTGGCATCCGGCTCATTCACGCCAAGGTTAATGGTGAGATTGGAAACGAAACATTTTCTGGCGGCCGGGTGGAGGTTTTCTGGAGCCAGGATCGCTAAATCATGCGCAAAATAATTCCCATAAGTTTCGCTCTCGTCCTTGTTTGCCTTGCCTCCCTGGTGCTGCAATCAGTGCGTCCATCACCTGGGCCGAGCCTGACTTTCACGGGTTACTCCAATGATGGCCGACGAGCCGTGTTTTCATTCGTAAATCCCACCCGCGATTGTTTGGAATATCGGCCCCGAGTCCAAATTCAGTTATCGAACTCTCGTGGCTGGACCAATTACCAAGACCCGGCGGATGCCGTTCCGGGTTGTTCGAGTTTCTTCGCTTCCGGCCCATGGACAAACGATTGTGTACAAGCGTGGCTTCCAGTGGGTCAGCATCGATGGAGGGCACAGGCTCATTACGAGTCAATTTCTGCCTACAATTCAGGGTGGTATATCCAATTAGAGCGCGTGTTGCACTATCTCCACATGGGACACAACTACGGTGAAAAAGTCATCACTTCGGCAGAGTTTGTGAAATGATTGACACCACCTGTAGCCGTAGGATCGTGTTAAGGAACCCTCTTCAAATGGGACTTATTTCCATCCTGTCAAAAAATAAGTTCGTTTATCCCTTCAGCTCTGTCTGCAACGCCGCGGCCAGTTGTTCATATTGATCGAGTGAGTTGTAGAGTTGTGCCGAAATGCGCACCAGGCGTTCCGGAGGCGCGGGCCAGGGGACGATCGGGACTTCAATTCCATGCTGTTGGTAAAGGCGTTCTTGCAAGGGGTCCAGAAAAAGCGGCGCAACGGCGTTTTCCTTATTCGTCTTGTCCGGCAAGGGCAGGGATGCCATGGAACCGATGAATTCGTCGGGACACGGCGTATCGATTGCCAAGGTTTTGCAAAGAAAAGTTCGCGCGGCCAATGCAAGGTCGCGATTCCTCTGCATGACTTCGTTCCAGCCACCGGGAACGAGGGATCCCACCACCCGGATGGCTTCGGCAACGCACAGTTGCGGTGTGGGATCGCTGGTGCCCATCCAGGCAAACTCAATCAGGAAACGAGAACGATCCGTCCGCGGCGAAGTGTAGCCGTGGCTGATGCAGAGGGGATGAATCAAGGATTGTCGGTCTGGTCGCACATAAAGTAATGCGGAAGTTTTGGGTGTGCACAGCCATTTATGACAATTGCCCGTGTAATAAGCCGCGCCAAGCGATTCCAAATCCAGCGGAACCATCCCGGGCGCATGCGCGCCATCCACCAACGTATCCACACCGCGTGCCGCCAGTTCCTGCACAATCTGCGCGATGGGCATTATGACAGCGGTCTGGCTGGTGACGTGATCAATCAATGCGATGCGGGTGCGCGGAGTGACACAGCTGAGGATGGATTCAAGAATTTCCCCGGCATTTTGAAAGGGGAAAGGAACATGCGCCACCACAACCTTGGCGCCTGAAGTTTGGGCCACATATTCAAGAGCGCAACGACAGGCGTTGTATTCATGATCTGTGACCAGCAATTCATCCCCGGGCTGAAATCGCAATGAGCGCAGAACGGTGTTCACACCGGACGTGGCGTTTTGGACGAACACGAGGTTCTCCGCCTGAGCTCCGACGAAATGCGCGAGTCCTTCGCGCGCCTGATCCAGCAGCCCCTCCAGTTCACGAACCAGAAACCGAACGGGCTGTTGTTCCAGCCGATCCCTGAGCTGGCGCTGGTATTCGAGAACGGGCCGTGGACAACTGCCGAAGGAACCGTGATTGAGAAATAACACCCCCGGATCGACCATCCAAAAGGATCGATCCACGGATGGTAGATTTTCGGAGTTTGGAAGATATAAGCCCATGCGTGAAGGTTAACACGCGGAGCCGCGCACACGTCAAGAGGGATGCCGTGCCGATGGGTTTGTTGGCGGGCGATTTGGCTTGTCAGATATTGCCTGATGCACCTTTAATTTCCTCAGAATTCGAAGTGCAAATATTGGCCTGCACAAAAATGGAACTAACGTGAACCCTACCACAAACCCAATGAACCCCGGTGGTGAAAACCGCGAAGAAAACGACTCCTGTCCGTTACCGGGGGAAAAAGAAAACGATCATTGGAAATATTGTTTGCGCTGCGGGACGGAACTCGTCAACGAAAAATGCAAACTGCGCTGTCCCCGCTGCCACTATTTCATGAGCTGCTCGGATTTTGATCACCTCCGGGTTTAGGTTTGCTTTTTGCCCCGGCGTGATTCGGGTAATCTATTTTCCCAACAAGTTTATGGCTTGGTCGATCAGGGGATTCTCAAATGCACTGGCATATGCATTCAGTGTGCTCGAGGTGATTCTCAAATTACGTCCCGTTTTCCTCCAGACGGAAACCGCATCAAATATTTCCCTCAGGATGACTTTCGATTCCCTTGGTTTGAGCACCGATCCGTGTTGCATCGTTCAAAGCCAAAACCTAATCAATATCCCGGTAAGGTTTTTGGGCGAGCACCTTTTTTCGCACAGCGCGCTTGATCAAGACGCGACCCCATCGGTCGGGTCCGCAGTCCTGAATCGCACCAAAGAGTGTTGAGCTGTGATGTGGTCCCTGTTGCAGCGGCATGGCAGCGGGATCAATGGCAAACGAACCCTCTCGTTTCAACCATTCTTCCGAGTAAACAAAGCAACAGGTTGCCCCGCGCTCATCCGACTACAAAAGGCCTGCGCGGTGTGTCTCCCCCTGCCAGTCAATGTGGACCTGCAAGTTCATAAAATCTTTCGCGAACGCCGAATTCGCCTGGGTACCCTGCGCTCATCCAAACTTAGTGCCAGCGCGTCCGTGGCCGGGGCAGCCAAGGTGGCGAGCCGGTCATGAAGATCCAACACGAAGGCAGCCGTCGCAAGGGTTCCCATCGCGACGGTTGGATCCCCTTTTTCCAGCCGCCACAAAGTATCACGACTCACGAAGAACCGGGAGGCCATGTTGGCCGTGGAGATGGCACGCTTGCGTCGCGCCAATGCGATGTCACTCCCGAGTTTACGAAGGGCGTGTGCGGCGGGGAAAGGCATTGAATCTACAGTTGCCATGTTCTTATTGTCGGCTTAAAAAGACATTCTGTTAATTAATGTCGACTATAGCGGACAGAAAGATGTGGATTGCGCCACCTCTATTCCCGTGGAGAAGCCTTATTGTCCGTCGAACTCCCAATTGATGTCAGGAACCTTGGGATCGACAATCTTGTTTGCCGACACCGCGACCACGTGGCTGTATTTGAAGCTGGCGACATGGGCGTCGCCGAAAACGATATTCCCTGTGCCTGCACCATGACGACCCGAAAAACGATTGCACCAGTTGTAGCTGCTGCTCAGGTCCGTAGGAGAGTTTCCGTAATAAGGTGTTTCGCTGGCGTGCACCCGTTGTTCGGAAAAAACCACAAAGGCCGAGGGATTGACCGCCTGGGTGATTTTAAACGGGGTTTCGGGAACATTATCCGGGGCGGGGAGATTATAGTTGATCCGTTGGTTCATTCCGTAGTTGAAGGTGGGTCCCGGCCCCACACCCGCCTGAATGCCCGTCAAGGGATTGGGGTCGGAGGCACCATAAGGGATTGCGGCTGCCGTGGGGCAAATGTAAATGGAATGGGACGAGGCAAAAGCGTAGTTGCTTGCATTATTGGCACCATACTGCCAGAGCGGCGGATGGGAAACATAGGGTGGCAGGGCGTTGAACCAAGCGGAAAGACCGATGGCTGGAGAAGTCGTTGCAGCGGCGTACATTTCCGTCCAGACAGGATTGTTATCGGGCGAGGCGACATAACCGAGCTCGCGGGACTTTGGATAAAACTGGTTATTCTCGTCCGTATACATTGCCATCGCCAGACCCCACTGTTTCAGGTTGTTGATGCAATAGATTTGATTGGCCCTTCCTTTGGCCCTGGCCAACGCGGGCAGAAGCAGGCCGGCCAGAATGGCAATGATGGCTATGACCACCAGCAATTCGATCAAGGTAAATCCGCGCTTCATGCCAGATCACATTAGCAGGCACCATCTATTGAGAAAAGTTACAGATTGTTAATTTAGTGCGACGCAATCCTTACTTAGACAAGGTATCCCAACATTTTACTGCCCTGATCCGTCCTGTGGATTTAGAATGACATCATGACCGGGCCGGATTTGGATTTGATTCAGCAGGGTGCGTTGGAAGTGGTGCAGCGTTTGCAAAGCGCCGGGCACGCCGCGTACTGGGTCGGTGGTTGTGTGCGCGATTTCCTCTTGAACCGGCATCCCCAGGATTTTGATATCAGCACGTCCGCCCGACCGGAGGAGGTGGAGGCCTTGTTTGAGCGCACCATTCCCGTGGGCAAACAATTCGGGGTGATCATCGTGCTGCTGGGGGAGATCCAGTATCAAGTGGCCACGTTCCGTTCGGAATCGGATTACACGGATGGACGGCGTCCGGGAAAGGTGACCTTCGCCGATGCGCGGGCGGATGCCAGCCGACGTGATTTCACCGTCAATGGACTGTTCATGGATCCGGTTACCGGACAGATATTCGATTGGTTCGAAGGTCAGGCGGATCTAAAAGCGCGCGTCCTGCGCACCATTGGGGATCCTGCCGAACGTTTCGCGGAGGATCGTTTGCGTTTGCTTCGTGCCGTGCGATTTGCGGCTCAACTCGATTTTACCATTGACCCGGGAACCTTCGCGGCCGTTCAACAGAGATCGGCGAGCATCCGATCCGTGAGTGCGGAGCGGATTCGGGAGGAATTGATGAAGCTGTTTCGTCCGCCCCATGCCGCGCGAGGGTTGGATTTGTTGCGGGACAGCGGGTTGCTCGTGGAAGTGTTGCCTGAAATAGCCGCTTTCATCACCTGTGAACAATCGGCGGATTATCATCCCGAAGGCTCGGTGTATAATCACGTGCGCCTGATGCTGGATCAACTCCCCCCGGATGCCGATGAGCTTCTTCCCTGGTGCGTGCTGTTGCATGACGTGGCCAAACCCGTCACCGCATCCCGCGATGAAGTGACTGGCAGCATTCATTTCTACGGACACGAAAAGATCGGGGCCGACATGGCGGTGACCTTGCTGGAGCGACTTCGTTTTCCCCGCAAGGACATCGAGCACATCGCGGCCTCGGTGCTGCATCACATGCAGTTCAAGGATGTGATGCAGATGCGCAAATCCACTTTGCGTCGCATGATGATGCGGGAGACCTTCCCCTTGGAGATGCAGTTGCACCGGCTGGATTGCATGGGATCCCACCGGTGCCTGTCCAACTACGATTTCATGCGCGAACAGGAACGGGCGGCGGCGGATCAGCCACGGGTGATCCCCCCTCTGCTCAAGGGGGATGACCTAAAGGCTATGGGGATTCGGCCGGGGCCGGCCATGGGAGTGCTTCTGGCTGAATTGCGGGAATTGCAGCTTCAGGATGAAATCACCACGCCGGAAGCCGCCCGTGAATGGGTTCGCATAAGATTCTTGGAAGACTCGCATTGAAATAAGTGCAATGGATGGCACTGAAGCTTTTTCTGGCCTGATTGGGACATTGTTCTGGAAGTTAATTGGGTGTCTCATTTGACATCACAATTTTTGGATGAGCCGGCAGCTTAATGAAACTCTTGTATTACAAGGGGTTGTGTAAAATCCTTCAATTTTAGCCCGAAAAAAGATATCCGGGCGGCAGACGCCAAGGAGGTGGGGGTGGGGAACCCCGCTGAAGAAACGTGCTGCCACCCGAATACGATTACTTTACTTGATAATGGCTGCAAGGTCAATACCAGAAAATGCTTGACGATCTGTAATTCTTACTGCGACATCCTATCCACTTTATCGCTACAACATCGCCACACTCAGTGTGTCAATCGCGAAAAATGGGTGAGTTTACGGCTTGATTTTCCGGGGTTTACCCTCCAATCCGGACCAAAAAGAAATTGTAGAGAGCGCCGCACTGTGCGAAAGTGGTTGCTCGTATGCAGCAGCTCAGTCTCGGAATCATTGGCGGGGGAACCGTCGGCGGTGGAGTCTATCAGGCCATTCAAAAAAATGGCGATCTGATGGCCTCCCGGCTGGGTGTGCGCGTTTGCGTATCCCGTATTGCAGTCCGCGATCTGAGGAAGCCGCGTCCCGTGAAGATACCGGCTGCGCTCCTCACCACCGATTGGCGTGAAGTGGTTGCGGATCCTGCTGTGAACCTTGTGGCGGAATTGATGGGTGGCACCACGACCGCCCGCGAAGTTGTTCTGGGTGCCTTCAAGGCGGGTAAATCGGTCATCACGGCAAACAAAGCCCTTCTGAGCGCGCATGGCGAGGAGTTGTTTCAGGCGGCCAATGCAGCCGGTGTGAACCTCTATTACGAGGCCAGCGTGGCAGGTGGCATTCCCATCATCAAAATTCTTCGGGAAAGTCTCGCAGGCAACCGCATCACCCGGCTTTACGGAATCGTCAACGGCACCTGCAATTACATCCTGTCCCGGATGAAACTGGAGCAGGCTGATTTTCAATCGGTGCTGAAGGATGCCCAAAGCCTGGGGTATGCCGAGGCCGAGCCTTCGCTGGATGTGGATGGTCACGATGCCGCGCACAAGACCGGTATCCTTGCTTCGCTGGCCCATGGATTCTGGGTCAACCCGAACGACATCTATGTGGAGGGAATTCGTTCCATCACACAACTGGACATTCAATTTGCCAGCCGGATGGGTTACACCATCAAGCTGCTGGGGATCGTCAAGAAATCCGGGACACCGGCATCCCGGAAGAAAAAATCATCCGCCAGCATTCAAGTATCGGTTTATCCCGCGCTGGTCCCGGATTCCCACATTCTGGCGAGCGTGAACGGGGTATTCAATGGCATCCTGGCGCACGGGGATGTCGTGGGGGACACACTTTATTATGGCAAGGGCGCGGGACAGGATGCCACCGCGAGCGCGGTTTTGAGTGATATTGCGGATGCCGCATTGGATTTGAAGGCGGGCATCAAGAACCGTTTGATTCCTTTCGTGCCCCATGAATGCCAGGCCTGTGTGATGCCCATCGGGGAAACCGTTTGCCAGTATTACGTCCGCCTCAGTGTGGTGGACAAACCCGGCACTCTGGCCAAAATCACCTCCATTCTCGGCAAGGCGGGTATTGGCATATCATCCATCATCCAGCCCGAGGGTCATGAAGGCAAGAGTGTGCCGCTGATCATGATGATCCATGACGCCACCAACAGCAACATGCTCAGTGCGCTGAAAGACATCGGCAAGCTGGCGGCTGTCAAAGCTGCACCCGTGATGATTCGCGTGGAGAACTTTGAATAGAATTTGAAACGGATGAGCCACGGTTCACGGAATTCAACCCACTGACATGCTTTTACGTTTTAACAGCACCAACGGCCAGTCGCCCTCCGTGGATTTGCGCGAGGCTTTTCTGCGCGGTCAGGCTCCGGACAAGGGGTTGTATTTGCCGGAACAGTTCCCCCTGTTGAGCCAGGGTGAGCTGGCTGAATTTTCCAAGCTGACTTACGCGGAAATCGCCTTTCGCGTTCTCTCGCGCTACCTGGATGGACTGGTTCCCCTGTCGGACCTCGAAACCATCTGCAGCGAGGTTTATGATTTTGATATCCCGTTGGAGAAGGTCCATGACCGGGTGCATGTCATGCGGCTGGATCGCGGCCCCACGGCTTCCTTCAAGGATTTTGCCGCCCGCATGATGGGACGCTTGATGGGCCGGTTCCTCAAGGAAAACGGGGGCAAACTGATCATCCTCACCGCGACGAGCGGCGATACCGGTTCGGCCGTGGCGCATGCCTTTCATAAGGTTCCAGGCGTGGAAGTGGTGGTGCTTTTCCCTTACGCGGAAGTCAGCCCGAGACAGCGCAAGCTGATGACCACCCTGCGCGACAACGTGCACACTGTGGCGATGGATGGCAAGTTTGATGATTGCCAGGCCATGGTCAAACGCGCCTTTGCAGATGCGGATTTGCGGCATCTTCCACTTTCCTCGGCCAACTCGATCAACATCGGACGGTTGCTTCCGCAGAGCGTTTATTATTTCTATGCAGCCTCGCGGCTGGCGCGTCCGGGTGAGCGTATTGTGTTCTCGATCCCCAGCGGAAATTTCGGCGACATGATGGGTTCCGTGGTGGCCAAGCAGATGGGATTGCCCGTCCGCAAAATCATCGCCAGCGTGAATGAAAACGACGCCTTCCCGAGGTTTCTGGCGTCGGGCGTTTATGAAAAAGTTTCCCCCTCGCGCAATTCCGTCTCCAACGCCATGAATGTGGGGCATCCCAGCAATCTGGCGCGTCTGGTGGCGATTTATGGCGGGCAGATGGATGAAACCGGTCGCATCGTCCACATGCCCGACCTCGAGCAAATGCGGGCGGATTTATACTCCAACTCTGTCTCCGACGCCGTGACCCGCAAGACGGTGTTGGAAGTGTGGGAGAAATTTCATGTTTTGCTCGAACCCCACGGCGCGGTGGCCTGGCATGGGTTCATGGAATGGCAAAAGAGGGAGCCGCTGAACGGATTGCCTGCCGTGATCCTGGAGACCGCGCATCCCGCCAAATTCCCGGAGGAAATCGAGAAGACACTTGGTTTTTCCCCGGACGTCCCCGCCTCGATTGAAGCCGCCGAAAAATTGCCGGAACATTTTGAACACATGAACGCGGATTACGGTGTGTTCAAGGATTACCTCATCAACGGACGATGAAAACGCACCCTGTCATATCCCCCATTAAAGAATCCCGGTTTTTCGGGAAGATCCTGCTGTCACTTTCGGGCGCCGTGCTTCTGGCGGGCTGCCAGTTCCGGGCTTTGGGGCCCTCAGACTTCCTCACCTTTGATTTCAAAGGAAGCCAGGTGGTGGTGTCGCAAAAGGGTCAGCACAAGGAGATCGATATTTCCGGTTATGTCAAAGCGACGGGGGATTATGCCTACACGATTCTCAGCACCGCTCGCGGAACGGACTTCATGTACGCGGTCATCCAGGTATACGGAAGCTCCCCCGCCGGCACCAACTCCGCCTGCAAGGGAGGTCGCGAACAAAACGTCGTCTGGCTTAAACTGGATGAAAAAATGAACCTGCTGGATCACCAGAGCGTACTGATTGATTCCTGCACTGAAAACCTGCATTCGACCAATTCTATTCAAAAGGAAAAGGACAACGTGATGGTGGTTTTCAACGGCACTTCGATGAAACAGGACGGAGCAACCGTTCATTCCGTTCCAGTGCAATATTCCCTGCGCTATGATCCGTTGCAACCCGCTTCCGGCCTGGTGGTGACGACCAATTTCCCTGCATCCAACCCGTGATATAAAAGAATGGCACTGATTGTTCAAAAATTCGGCGGCACCTCGGTGGGCACGCCCGATCGCATCAAAAATGTGGCCCGGCGCGTTTCGGCTTATCGGGCCAAGGGCGACCAAGTGGTGGTGGTGGTTTCCGCGATGAGCGGCGTGACCGACAACCTGATCAAACTGGCCAAGGAAATCATGCCCCTGCCCAGCGAACGCGAAATGGACATGTTACTGGCCACCGGCGAGCAAACCACCATCGCGCTCACCGCCATGGCACTGCACTCCATGAACATCCCGGCGGTTTCATTGACCGGTTCGCAAGCCGGGATCGTCACCGACGACGTCCACACCAAGGCCAAGATCAACAAGATCGAACCCAAACAGGTTCACGCCCAGTTGGACGCCGGTAACGTGGTCATTGTGGCGGGATTCCAAGGCCAGACTGCGGCGGGTCACATCACCACGCTGGGCCGTGGCGGCTCTGATCTGACAGCCATCGCGCTGGCAGCAGCGTTGAAGGCGGATCTCTGCCAGATCTATACCGATGTGGATGGCGTTTATACGGCCGATCCCCGGATCGTTCCAAATGCGCGAAAGTTGGATGAAATTTCTTTTGATGAAATGCTGGAGCTCGCCAGCCTCGGCGCCAAGGTCATGCAATCCCGTTCGGTGGAATTTGCCAAAAAATACGGCGTCGTGTTTGAAGTCCGCTCCAGCCTTAATGACAACCCAGGAACCATTGTGAAAGAAGAAACCAGGAACATGGAAGACGTCGTCATCCGCGGCGTTTCGCTCGACAAGAACCAAGCCAAGGTCACCCTTGTGGCCGTGCCCGATCAGCCGGGTGTGGCGGCCAGCATCTTCAAGGCCATTGGCGACGCCGCCATCAACGTGGATATGATCGTGCAGAACATCAGCCACAACACCGGCAAGCCGACCACGGACATCTCCTTCACCATGGACAAACCGGATTTGCTGAAGGCCCGCAAGGTCATTGAAGTGTTGAAGGACAAGATTGGTTTTGCGGACGCGATTGCAGACGAAAATATCGGGAAGCTAAGCATCGTGGGCGTGGGAATGAAGAGCCACTCCGGTGTGGCTGCCAAGATGTTTGAGACCCTTGCCCATGAAGGTGTGAACATCGGCATGATTTCCACCAGCGAGATCAAGATCTCGGTCGTCATCGACCTCGCCAAGGGCGAACAGGCCATGAAAGCCATCCACGCGGCGTTCCTCGGATGATGGCAAGTGCCGGTCAGCGATCGGTAGCGGGCTTGTCGTTCTTGCGCTGCGTGCAGATGACCGGGCGCCCCAGGCGCTGACGGCGTTCTTCAATGTTCCGCAGGATATAACGAGTCGGTTCCGCGAGAGATTGAGTCTCTTTATTGGCCAGAGTTGGATTACGTTTTGTGGTCATAAATGACTGAAAAGCATAAACATTGCCAACCTCAGGGGAGTGGGGAATCCGCTTAAAACACGTGGTTTTTGCGAGAAAAGCCAGGCCGGTCGGTCCTTTTTCGCACCAAATGCGGGAAGAACACACGCAGAGGGAAGGTTTTTGCGCGAAAAGTGGGTTGAAATGGCGCTGCCGTCGCATCCGAAAAAAGGGGTTTGAAGACAACAAACAAGCTTTTGCCAGCCAGGATAAACCAGCTTAACATCCAAGCATGAAAGCCGCTGTTCTCCATGGCAAAGAAGATGTCCGGGTGGAAGAAATCCACCCTGTGCCATTAGGTCCGGGCATGGTGCGCATCCAAATCGAGGCGGCCCTGACTTGCGGCACGGATTTGAAGGTTTTCAGACGCGGATACCATGCCCGTATGATCGTGCCTCCCTCGGTCTTCGGCCATGAATTGTCGGGCATCATTTGTGAAGTAGGCCTCGGCGTGAAGGACTGGTTTGAAGGCGACCGTGTGGTGGTGGCTAATTCCGCTCCCTGCGGCGAATGCTTTCACTGCCTGCATCTCCAGGAAAATCTCTGCGATGACCTGTTGTTCCTGAACGGAGCTTACGCGGAAACAATTGCCGTGCCGGAACGGCTGGTGCGGAAAAATCTGCTCCGGATCAAGGACACCACCCCATTCAAAGACGCCGCACTGGTGGAACCCCTGGCTTGCGTGGTTCAAGGCGTGGAGGATTTAAAGCTGGCGGACATCGAGAATGTCCTGGTGATCGGCACCGGACCGATCGGACTGATGTTTACCGCACTGGCCAAGCACACCGGCTGCCGTGTCACCGCCGCCGGCAGAGGAGAAACGCGCCTGAAACGGGCGCTGGATATCGGTGCGCGCGAAGTGGTGGATGTCTCCGGCGCCACGGACGTCGCCACCGCCGTGCGTGCACAGACCACCACGCAATTCGATGTCGTGATCGAAGCGGTGGGAAAGCCGGAAGTCTGGGAATCCTCAGTCAAACTGGTGCGCAAAGGTGGAAGGGTCAATTTCTTTGGAGGCTGTCCCGGTGGCACAAGTGTCACCCTGGACACCAGCCTGATCCACTATTCCAACCTGACCTTGCTGGCAAGCTTTCATCACACCCCGCGCACCATTCGTCGGGCACTGGAATGGATCGAATCCGGCGTGATCCGCGCCGTGGATTTTGTCGATGGCGAAGCGCCGCTGAGCCAGTTGCCGGAGCTATTTAAAAGCATGACCAGCGGTAATCGGGTGGTGAAAACGCTGATTCGGGTGAGGGAATAGGCGGGGGATTTGAGTCCCATCTGTCAGTAAGGTTTTCGCTGGGAATCTATGACCAGGCAAGTTGGCCGAACGTTGAAGACCCAGGGCAGCAGCGGATTTGTCACGCCGAAGCTTGAGTATAGGCCGAACTTCCCCTCATGGTTTCGGGATTTCCAATTGTTGGCAGATGGATCAAACAGTGCCTTCCTTTATTTCGCGATGCCGAGGGAGGGGGGCGACTTTGCCGTTCCCAGGGTTTTTCCAAATAGAATGATTTTCTCCCTCGCTGGCAAGAAAACAGGCATGAGCGCGCAGATGCCGTTCCAGATCAATTCTCTTCACGAGGTCGCAAGATTGAATTCTTCGCGAGTTGCTCCTGGAATGGGATTTTTCCGCGCTTCCTCCCGGTGATATTCCACGACTTGAGTCAAGGCATCCAACAGGTTTGCCTTGGCCTTCTCAACAGTTTCGCCTTCAGCAAATATTTCCGGCATTTCCTCGAAATGACAGGTATAGCCCCCCTCAGGAGCGGGTTCGAAAACGGCGGACAATTTCAGGCTCAAGTTTTCCAAACTCATACTGTTACCTGCGCATCGCCGGACTCAATCTTCAAGACGCAATAACGATAGCAGGCCGGCTCGCGCGGATTTCGGAAATCGCTGCTAGGTTTGGCAGGCGGGGATTGCTGTGATAAAATAGGGTCAAGTTATTACTCAACGGGCAAAAAGAAGTGCGTCGTTTTAGACATTGTATTGCCCTGACCTTAACCCTTGCTCCTGCGTGCCTGCTGCGAATGGGATGAGCGTTGGTTGGCTGGATAAAGCAAATGATTATTCCCGCGGTGACGTTCCTGCCGGATTTGTCGAGCGCTTCTTCGATCTTTGCAATCGGCCATTCGTAAGCCGTCGGGGATTTTATGTTTGCGAATTTTGTGATTTCGAGCCAGACGCAGCTTTCAAGTTACATACAGCAGCAGGAGGTTTAAGCTCAACAGTGATACAAGTTATGGGCAGCAAGGGCTGCATTTACTATTCCCCTGGCATAATTTATCACTATGTTACGAAACATGGCTATCAGCCGCTCCTTGAATTTGTCAGGGCGGTAATGGAGTCTGATTTGATATCGTTGCGTAATAGTCGTCGGGAACAATTTATTTTTGCCGGGTTGGGCATCCTCGCTCCGGCGATGCTCTCTACTTTCTCTTCCGGATCTGGAGCAATCAAAGAAAACACAGCGCGACAAAGATTGGCCGATGATTCGCAGGCTTTTGGAGGCGCACTACTTTCAAAACCAATCCACTCCCATTCTCCCGCAAATCCGGTTTTGGTTGCAACATCTTCGCACGCCCGAACTGCTCCTGGAACCGGGGCGCCGTTATTCAGCAATTTGCCGACGCCTAATCAAACAACATCCGTTGCTCACGCATGTCAATGACGGAGCAGGCGGCACTTTGGAAGAGTTGCTTTTAGCCGAGGAAACTACGGTGCGCCAGCGGGACAAGGAATACTGGTTGCCACTTCGTCGGGAGTTGGAAAAACTGCGCCACGCTAATTGAAGGCCGGCAACCGGTTTTATTCACGGTTTCGCTTCGGCTTTGTTTTCAATCCTATGACCCGGCTCGCGGTGACCGTTGCCGGGGCGTTGAGTCAGTGAATCGCCCAGGTCGGTGCGCGCCGCTTCAACCATGGCTTCGAGTTGCTTCACGATTTCGGGATGCTGCGCGGAAACGTTCGTGGTTTCGCTAATGTCATTGACCAGGTCGTAGAGTTCCGCGGTCTCAATTTTTCGGTCGAGATATTTTCCAGGCACACCGTCGCGGCCGGGCGGTTGGTCAATGACGGATGGATAAGTGTGCGGCAATTGAAGTTTCCAGCGCCCGTCGCCGCTGGTCACGGCCTGTAGCGAATTGACCTCGTAATAAAACCAGTAGGCTTCGTGTGGATTTTTCGCGCCCGGCTGACGGGAGATAATCGGCCACACGTCGAGTCCGTCGATTTTGTTTTTCGGCAACTCCGCGCCGACGCGCCTGGCAATGGTGGGGAGCAAATCAATGGTCATCAGCATGTCCCAGGAGTCCGAGCCGGCTGGGATTTTTCCGGGCCAGCGCATGATGCAGGGTTCGCGCGTTCCGCCTTCCCAGTTCGTGGCCTTGCCTTCGCGCAATGGCAGGGCCGAGCCGGCGTGATTGCCGTAGAGGAGCCAAGGGCCGTTGTCGGACGTGAAGATGACCCAGGTGTTTTCATCGAGTCCATTCTGGTGAAGCGCGTTCAGAATCTGTCCGACCGACCAATCGATTTCCTCAATCACATCGCCGTAAAGTCCGCGCGCACTTTTGCCACGGAACTTCTTGCTCACGCCCAGCGGCACATGGGGCATGCTGTGAGCGACGTAGAGAAAAAACGGGTGCGCTTTGTTTTTCTCGATGAATTTTACTGCGCGCTCCGCATACCAGGTCGTCAGATGGTTCAAGTCATCGATGGACATTTCCTGACGGAACTTTTTGTCTCCATCATAAATCGGAAGATTGGGATACTCGCGTTTGATGGCTTTGAGGTTGGATGGGAGGTTGGTGATCAAGTCCGGGTGGCCCGGCCAGTAATCGCATGAAAGCGGTAGTCCGAAATATTCATCAAAGCCACGATGTAGCGGCATGAATCCGGGGGAATCGCCGAGGTGCCATTTGCCAAAGATCGCGGTGGCATAACCTTGTTGCTTGAGCAATTGCGCCAGAGTCGTTTCGTCGTCGCTCAAACCCACCTTGGAACCTGGCGGCAGTGCACCGTGAATGCCTAGACGATTCGGGTAACATCCGGTCAGCAGTGCGCAACGGGAGGCGGAACACACTGGTTGGGCGACGTGAAAATTTCTAAACGTGGCACCCTCCTCCGCCATGCGGTCGAGGTTAGGCGTTTTAAAACCCACCGCACCAAATTTGCCCACATCGGCATAGCCCTGATCATCCGTGAGAATGATGACGATGTTTGGTTTGGCTGGCTTAATTTCAGTGGCGCCTTGAGTGCGGGTAACGGAGGCGGCAAGGACAAGGGCCATCAGCAATGCCGTTGTTCTGGTTTGTGAAAGTATGATCATGGTGTCCCCGGGGATCATGCAACAATTGACCGTCATGCTGCGAGCAGAATTGGGTTGTCGCTAAAGGCGCAGATTCGCATCCCTAAACCCAAAATTGTGGCGAGGATGGAACCGCCTTAACGAAATGACTCGCGGCGCATTGCTAATACAGAAAACTTGTGGGTAATGACAAGCACACTCAAGTGCCGGGCTATTTTCGATGAAAGCAAATGGTTTTGTGCCATTCTGGTCTGAGAGTGCTATTGGCAGCCAGACAACCTCTCCTCATCAAAAGTTTGCTTGTGATGATGCTCCTGGCGTGGTTAAAAGGAACGATTAGTGTCTGCAACACCCAAAACGCTTTTAACATGCCGCCGAACTTTATGTCCATATGGCGTCATATTGTTTTTATTGGCCTCGTGACTCTTTGCGGTTGCAGCACTGGTAAGCAATATGTTCGGGGCAATGGCGATGTCGGGGAGTTTATTCTTCAAAAAGCGATCATGTTTGGAGGTCATCCAATTGCCACCAATGGGTTGCCGAGGATTCAAGGTCGTTGGAAGTATATTCAGGATGAATATGGAGTGGGCATTTTGCTTTCCCCTTGGCAGGACCAGCCGGTGAATGATTTTGTCCATGCCGCATTTGGGCCGCGATCGAATTCAGCGGGTTGGTCAGCTCGAGATTTTGGGGTTGCCATCATGGTGTCAAAAACGGACAGCAATCTATCCGTCGGCATTTATCCTTCAATGTCTTATAAGAGGATGGGACATGCACTTGGAGAGATGCCCCAAGATGTAGATAAAACCAAAAAATGAACCCTCAAACCCCATCTGTGACAATCGGATTTCTCGGGTCAAATGTCGATAATTCTGAAAGTTTTTTCCACAACTCCGCCTCCTCCTGCGCGGGTTTGGGTGGGAGCTGGATGGATACCGTCACGTAAAGATCTCCCCTTTCAGTAGGACCCGAGGGCAGCCCTTTTCCGCGCACGCGAAGTTTGTTGCCCGCCTGCGTGCCGGGTGCCACCTTGACTTTCACACTGCCATCCGGTGTGCGCACAGGAACCGTGGCCCCAAGCACGGCTTCCCACGGGGAGAGCAGAAGCGCTCCGTGCAGATCGCTGCCCTGGATGTCCCAGTCCGGATTTTGGGCGTAACGAACGGTCAGGAAAATATCGCCAGCCGTGCCGCCCCCAATGCCCTCGCCGCCTTTGCCAGCCACGCGAATGCTCTGGCCATCGCGAACCCCCATGGGGATGCGGACCTGATAAGTATTGTTTTCTTCCACACCCGTTTTTGGATTCGGACGCCGCACGGAGATGGCGCGCATCGCTCCCTTGAGAACTTCATCGATGGTGATGAGAATATCCCCGTGGATATCCTGGCCGCGGGAAACCCGGGGCGTATCGTCCTCTTCCGCGAATCCGTCGTGTCCCGGAAAACTGCCGCCAAAACGGGTGCCTGGGCCGCCACCGGCACGACCGGCTCGTCCGCCGAAAAATTGCTCAAAGAAATCGCTGAAGCCCGTGCCTTCAAATTGGAAATCATAATCCTCCTGCCTTCCGGCTCCGGCAGTGCGGCTGCCGGGCCGGCCTGCGCGACCGGGCTGGGGACGTGGCTGGCCTCCGGTTTTCCAGTTGGCGCCGAGTTGATCATACTTCGCGTGGCTTTCAGGATTGCTCAGAACCTCATTGGCCTCGTTGATCTCCTTGAATTTTTCCTCCGCCGATTTTTTGTCCTTGGCGACATCAGGATGATATTTGCGCGCAAGCGAGCGAAAGGCCTTCTTGATGTCGTCCGGCGTGGCGGTATTCGGGACGCCGAGAACTTTGTAATAGTCTTTGAATTCAAGTGCCATGACCGGAGTGTAACGCCGGTTGAAAGGGTTTACAACCTGCATACTTAACTCTCCCGTACGTGAGAAAACCTGAAGTGAGGAGTGGGATTCATTCACTTCAGGCTCCGCCTGGCAGGCTCGATACTTTCTGGAAAAATATCCTGCCGGAACAGATTGGAATGTTAGTGCTTGTGCGGCGTGGAGGTCGTCACCGGCGGCGCGCTATTCACAGTGATGTGAACAGGTGAGGAGACGGTGGATTGATCCACGGAATCCACAGCACGGGCAAACAGGGCGAAATGTCCCGGATACTTGTTGGTGATGGTCAGCGAGTATGGTTTGCTGGTGACCTTGCCCAGAAAAGTATCATTCGCATAAAAGCTCACACTGCTGATGGGAACATCGGGGTCGCTGGCTGCGGCGGTCAGGGTGATTACTGCAGGAGCTGTATACACGGCGCCTTCCGAAGGACTGGTCAGAGAAATCGTGGGAGGTGTAATGTTGTAAGTGTCATCAATGATCTCCACTTTGGCCTTGCTCCGATACAGCACGTTATAGCTGGTGGAGTTGCTTAACACCGTTAGAACGACGGATTTATTTCCGCGATTAACCAGGTCAATCAACGGGACAATGGGGATATCCACTGCCAAGGTTCCTGGAGGAACGGTGATGTTGGTTGAGATGGGACCGTAGTCGAGTCCGTTCGTGGCGGTGCCGGAGACGCCCAGATTGACTGTGATGTAGCCAGTGGTTTTGTCCGAGAACAAAAGGGTGAAGGAACCGGAGCTGGTTCCCTCGAGGGCTACACTGTCCGAGGCGATGATACTGACGGTCGGCAGAGGAGAAGAATTGCCTACACTAATGGCTGCATGTATCGGGAGACAACCGGCCAGAGCAAGTGCTCCGGCGATGGCGACGAGCTTGTTCCTGAGGGGGTACGACTGGGTATTCATGCGATTTGATTTTGTGGTTTTTTCGAATGGCACCCGGATTCAATATCCGGGCTCATGATTACCATAAACCATTATTCACATTAGTCAAATTAACCAATAAATACGGGGCTTTTATCACTTTCGGGTCATGAAAAAAGTGTCCACTAAAGCGGTGGCTTTTGTCCGCAAACAAGACAGCAAACAGGCTCTCAGGGAATTCGCAGAATCCGGAATAAATTCACCGCGTTGCTCGAAATGCCTGTGGAGTAGGAAGTCACGCTGGAATTGGCCACGATGGGTGAGTCCAGGTTCACCCAGAGGTTGTTGGCGTCTGTCTGGGTTTGCACCTGATAAGATATTCCTGCAAGTGTGTCCCAGGAAATTTGCACGGTTGAGTTGGCGATGATGGAAATGGACCGGATGCTGGGCGTGGGCACCGCACTCAGAACCACATCATCCACCGCAAAGAAGTTGGGGGCGTTTTGCGACGCGAATTGCAGCAGCATGTTCGTATCGCTGGCGTATTGGGTGAACACGAGGTTCGTCCATCCGAAGGCGTCAGGGTCAGTAATGGAGTAAAGCGTGTTGGGTGCCGAAGTATTCGTGTTCAGTTTGACGGCGAAGTATTGTGGAGATCCGCCGATGGGGTTATTCAACCAAAGCGATAGTTGGTAAAGCTGGCCGGGAATGGTTGGAACGCTTTGGGATAGCGTCGCCACGATTTGGTCACCAAGAAACGCTCCGTAAATGCCGGAATGTACCACATCGAAATTAGCCTCGGTGGAGACTTCATTATAGACTGTGCTGTAGCTATTCGGCGTGCCAACCAGCGTCCAACCGGTGAAGTCGCCTGTTTCGAAGCCGCCGTTTACCAGCAGATTATCGCTCAGGGTCAAGGAGCCCGGGAGCGATAGCGTGTTGCCCGTGGTCATGTTTTGGATGGTGATGACAAAGGCATTGGTTCCTGTGTCGAGCTGGAGAGCGGCAGTGGAAGGTGAGGCTGTTAATGTAATGGATTGCCCGGCATCCAATGTTCCAGAAGTCCCGTCGAGGCTGATGAAACTGGCATTGCATGAAGCGCTCCATGAAACGGTGGAAAGCGAATTATTGCTCAGCGAATAGACCTGTGCGGAAGGTGTGAACGGTCCGCCAACAGGGCCCGTGGCCGAATAGCCCGCAACCGGAGAAACGGAGAGACTATCCGGATAGAGCAATGCTGTGAACAAATTGGTGGAAGCCACGGTTCCCAAGCCGGTGCAGAGATCGTAACCCGGCACAGCATTGAAGAGTGAAGGGCTCGACGTCTTGTGATTGTTACCCGAGGTGATGTCATGGAAGAAAGTGGCTGAATTGGAGGATTGGGCCAAGGTGTAGAGGGAGGGGTTGATGAATCCCAGGGGTGGCAACCCATTGGACGACCCCTGCTCGTTGGCCAATGCGGCAATGGCAGCCCAGAGGGGTGCCGCGATACTGGTGCCGCGCACATATCCTGATGTGATCCCATTGCTATACACGCACCAAACCCTGTCCGCCACCAGGGCCACGTCGGGTAAGTTACGCCAGATTGTTGAACCCTGATTGGCAGTCATGTCCAAACCCGATTGCCAGACCGGAATGGAAAAGGTGGGACTAATACCGCCGCTACTGCCCACGCCTCCTCCGGAGTTCCAGACGGTTTCACCCGTCCACGATCCACCCGGACCACTGGTTTGCAAGGTGGTACCGCCGACGACCGTGATGTAGGGATTGTCGCACGGCACGGGAACGGTGCTGGTATAGGCGTCCGAATCGCCGGATGCCTGGAAGAAGGATTGCCCTTGCGCAGCCATCTTTTGGAATAACTGATCGGTGGTCGCATTGTCGTAGCCACCATAGCTCCAGGACGAACTGAACTGCTTGATCTGATTGCTGGAGCACATCGCGCTCAAGATGGAATTGAAATAGGCTGCATTGTTCTGGGCCTCAAACACCACAATGCCATCCAGACCCGGTGCCATGGCCGCAGCTACTTCAATATCAAGCTCAACTTCAAGCTCGCCGGATCCAGTCCCGCCGGTGGTGTTGGTGACGTAGATGTTGTAGAGTGGAACAGGGGTCAAACCCAACTTGGAATTGTAGGTGTTGATGTTGCTGACTTTGTAACCGTCAAATTCCAGCATTCCCACCATTTGACCCGCCCCGGTTTGCGTCACACCGGGCAAATACGCGGCGCGGAAATCATTTCCCGCATAGTAACCACCCCCGGGACTGGACCCTCCCGATGGAGTCGCCGAAGTCAAACCCGGGGCGGTCGGCATGGACGACGGCCCCACCAGATGGCTCGATGGATGCGGTATCCCGTAATCCGTGAGTCCCGCGATATCCAACAAGGGCAATGACGCATCCACCCGGGGTTCCGCAGAAGGAGCGTAGAAATCCCGCGGCTCCGTCGGATGGGTGAACTTCATCAATTGCACGTGAAACGCTTTTTCGATGTTTGCCGTCGTGGCAGCCACATTCACCAGCATTCGGTTGGAATGAGTGGCAGTGATTTGAAACCCATGAGTCGAAGCAAATTGAAGGACTTTCTGATAATCAGCCTCGGAAGGACCAAACCGGGCATCAAATTCCTCCGGGGAAAGAAAGTGATGAAACTCGGTGCTTGCAGGATCATACACATTTCGGAGAAACCGGCTTAATCCCTGCGGATCACGAAGGGGAACCCCCAGCGATAACTCCACGGAATCGGAAGCGGGTTTGTGTCCCCGGGACTTTAGTTTATCCGTGCCGGGAATGACATGCCCCTTCAAATGCTTCAACCCATTCGATGAGTTGGTGGATGAAACCGTGCCCGACGCCCCGGATTTAAAACACAGCCATCCCATGGTGAGCTGAAAGCGGAGCAAAGTTCCTCCGTTTCCTCGTGATTTGAAGGTTTATCGGAAGGAG
>Ga0214192_1000386_pt1 | contig 27619 bp, 17 predicted proteins | sample TroBogEpilimnion_44_FD_153030 | JGI IMG/M metagenome (GOLD analysis project Ga0214192, IMG submission 153030) | Freshwater microbial communities from Trout Bog Lake, WI - 29JUL2008 epilimnion | ecosystem: Environmental > Aquatic > Freshwater > Lake > Epilimnion/Euphotic zone | place: Trout Bog... | reverse complement strand
CCAATGTGTTAACTAAATTATCACTCTTTTTTTCTTTTGAAAGTGGACTTCTCTTCTGGCGCAGGGGTGGACTAGTATGCTTGGCGCAGATTCTTTTTTAGTGGACTAGTATGCTTGGCGCACAACAAATTCCTAGTAGATATAAAATATAATCAGAAGATGATATTTTATACGTGGTATGACGATATGTCTGGTAATTTTTATTTTTCACTTATACCCATAAATTGGACCAAATTACCAGAAGGAAAAGAATTACCATTTGGATGCATTATCAATAAAGTTGAATTTCTTGATGATATTATAGAAGAGTTTGTTAATGATCCGTATAAAGGTGTGATTCCAATAAGTAGCCTTGTAGATGTAGATCCTTTGGAGAAAGACGATGAGGAATATGTAGAAAATACTCACGTACGAAATATATGGTCTATTATTTTGTAGTGATTTAGCTCTTTAGTAATATTACTTTTAAGTTTTCAAGATAAGTTTTATCGGCTTTAAAGTTACTGATTAGAAAACTCAAACAGCATAAGAAAAAGGTAGCTTAGGTAATAGCTAAATAATAGTATTAATGACCGCCTAATTCAATTTTTAGTAGAAAAACCTTTGCTAGTTAAATCTAATTGTTATTGTGCTCCTTTAATTTATCGAGATTCATGTTAGAGGTTGAAAAAGAATTTTATGAATAAAAAAAAGAGTAAAAATAACTTCTCTCAGTATGTTAGCAAAGGTGATTGGTTAGGCTATAAAAACGAGGTTTCAAAGCAAAACAATAGTTTATACCGAGAGCTAGGAAAGAAAGTACCTCCTTTAGCAAAACTAGATAAGTTATTATTGAGTACGTCAAGATACAAGAGAATAATGGGTGAGTTAATTTTAGTAATAATATATTTGTTACTATTATCACCTTGGTTTTATTTAGAGTATGTTAAAAATCATCAGATAGCGCAAATTTTGTTAACATTAATTCCAACACTAATAATACATAGTTTGATGACATGTGTATTAGTAGCTAGAGACAAAAGTTTCACTAGATTGGATGTTTTGCTTTATTTCTTATTTAAAATGATAGAGATTTTACTCAAGCATTTTTCTTATATTATTAGAATTTTTTTGAAAAATAACAAAAGTGTCTTTTCTATAGTAGCAACTTCATTTAATCCTGTTTGGGCTATTTCTGGACTTAATATATTTATCGTTCATGGATTTTACAACGTTATGAAACACTACGAATTTGAAAATATACATACCTGGCCTACAATACTAATTCCTTTTGCCTTAATAATTGCTGGAGGCAATGTATGGATACTAAAGAAGCTTCTTGACCAAAAATGTGATACGTGTGGTAAAGCGATAAATAATTGGAATTCTGAAGTAAATAGTAAATTAACCATTGCTGTATGTTTTTTTCTTTCTTTTGTAAATGTTTTTGCATTACTAAGAGAAAATCATGATTCTGATTATATTCGAGCTATTTTTATTGTAGTAGTTGTTTTTGTTTTTCTTTTTGAGAAATTGTTATTTGGAAATAATAACCAAAAATAAGTTTGTAGAATATCTACTAAAAATGTTATAAAGAACAATCCAACTAATATAAAACCCAAAACTATGTCTGCACTCAACCTAAGCATTGCCGAGAGTTACTATGCAGCAATGAATAATAAAGATTTAAATGAAATCGCATTATATTTGCACCCAAAAGTTAGGTTTTTAGGCCCTTTGGCGCAGCTGGAGGGGAAAGAAGCTGTTCTTGAATCTGCTAAAGGATTTTTAGGAATTGTTGATTCTGTGAAGATGCGAACAAAAACCGCTTTTAGTAACCAGGCTATGCTGTCTTATGATCTGAATTGCGTACAGCCAATTGGCACTATTCGTGTAGCTGCGCTTATGACATTTGAAGATGATCTTATTTCAGTTATTGAATTATTTTTTGATGCGCGTGTCTTTGATAAGAAATAGGATAAATACTGGGTTTGTGCATATTTTTTGGCTTAGAATCCAGTTAACAGTAATTTGATAAAGCGCTTCCCCTAGCCGCTTTGCTTCCTTAGAAAATTTTAACTGACACAGAATTATCCTACAAAAAAAGATGGTCGATCAAATCAAATGATATGCAGGTTATTATCTTGCTCCTATGTAACATTGTTACAAAATTTTGCCATAATAATTAAAAATGCGATTAGTACTCATTTAAAAATTGATAATTAATTAATACTCTGACACACTTAATCAAAGTTAATTAAGGGTATTTCCATGATGAATATATTAAAATTTGTATCGACCTCATTATTATTGTTTGTCGCTTTAACAGGTGTAGCCCAAGCAAAAGAAGGAGCGGTAGCGGCAAAAGAAGGAGCGGTAGCGGCAAAAGAAGCGGCATTAGCGGCAAAAGAATCAGTGGTAGCAGCAAAAGAAGCGGCATTAGCAGCAAAAGAAGGAGCGGTAGCAGCAAAAGAAGTCGCGGCACAAGAAAAACAATTTTCTTCAGAAATACAGAAAAAACTACAGACCAAAATGGAGTTGTTGGTTAAAGAAATTAATGCGCCAGGATTCAATGTGGGTATATGGATACCAGGGGAAGGGGAGTGGCAAAATTCTTTTGGTGTTGCAAATAAAGAAACTGCAGAAAAAATGAGCTTGGATAAGCATTTTCGTATAGGTAGTATCACTAAAACTTTTGTAATTACCGCTGTATTACAATTGGTTGATAAAGGTGATATCTCTTTGGATGATAAAATAAGTAAATATATTGACAATGTTCCTAATGGTGATGAAATTACTATCAGGCAGTTAGCAAATATGACTAGTGGCCTGGCCAATTATTCTGAAGACGAGGAATGGGTAAAGACGTCAATTTTCACTAAAAGTGATCGTAATATACCTGTGAGTGAGCTACTAGGTGTAGCTTTTAAGATAGCTCCAGCTTTTGCTCCGGGAAAAGGATGGCACTATTCTAATACAAATACAGTATTGCTTGGGCAAGTAATTGAAAAAATTTCTGGTTTAAGCCTAGATCAATACTTACAAGAAAATATTTTCACGCCGCTGGGATTAAAGGATACTTCATATCCTCTTGACGAAAAAATGCCATCACCTTATGCACATGGATATACTAAACAAACTCTAGATGGCAAAGAAGCTGAGGTGACATTTAATAATCCATCTTGGACCAATGCTGCAGGGCAAATGGTCTCTACCTTCGCTGATTTAAAAATATGGGCAAAAGCTTTGGGCACGGGCGCTCTGCTAAGTGATAACGCATTTAAAGAAAGACTAAGTTGGGTTACCCTACCGCCCAATACGCCAAAAAGGAAATATGGTCTTGGTGTGGGTGCCAATAATGGTTGGATTAACCATACGGGTTCATTGCCAGGATATAATTGTGTAGTAGCGTATTTACCAGAAAAACAAGCCGTTCTTGTGGTTATGATCAATAGTGATATAGATTTAGTGGTGAAAGGGAAAAACGTACCATTGACTGATATGGTATTTGAGGCTGTTACCAAAATAATCACTCCCGCCAATGTCCCTATTCGATGATAGATGCACCACGGTATCCTGACTTAAACTTGCTTATCTTTTTGTGTTAGGAAGGTAAACAGATTTACATTTAGCATGAGACAGCTAAACACTGTGCGATATTTATGTGACAGGTCTATCAATAACATATTAGGTATTTTACAAATTATTGCGAGGGGCTAATAGTTTTCCTAAGCCACAAATAAGCTTTTAACAGTTATATTATAGGTAGATATATGGTTACAGGCTTTATGCAGCTCTGAGGATTTATTAACCCGAGTTATCAGGATTAGTAGTTGATTATAGTTGACTGGGGACGATACACATATATTATGTTAAAATGTGGTAGGCTTTATGTTGTATATGTAAGTTTTGCAGTATGTCTGAAGATTAAAGACCTAAATATTTAATTTATAAATTATCTATTATTAAAGGAAGTTCAAATTATGGGAAGTAATAAAAAGTTTTTGAGGAATTTACTAACTACAGCGTCTGCTCTTGCGGTGATGGCTGGGGGCGCAAACGAGGCGGTAGCAGCAGCAAGACAGGCATTGGCTGCGGGTGCATCTAATCTAAATACTGGTGTGAATCTTGATGGAGGAGGCGGGGTTCCTTTTGTGACTGGTTCAACTTTAGAATTTGCTGGTGCAAGAGACGTCAGGGTCAATATAGCGGGTGTCAATATTCTTGCTATAGATACTCATAGTCATGATAATACTGGAAGAAATTTGCTTATTACAGAAAATGCAAGCATTGGTTCAATGATTGATTTAGGGGCTGGCGGTAATGTTCTTGCTCTTGTCGGTGCAGCAAATCAGGCTAGGATACGATTTGATGCTATAAAAACTGTTACTTTAACCGGAACTGATAGCGGACTACTGGGTTTTTTCGCTGCTGCTGGGCTCCTGCCAGGTCACGCTAATAACTATTCAGCGTTAAGTAATGTTAACTTTAACAATAATATTGGCGCAGAGTTAGTAATCAACGATGGTCAAACTATATATGCAACAATTGATGATGATACTGGGAATGGCCAAGGAATACTAAAATTTATTGGTGCTGGTACAGTGATTGGCGACATTGGTACTCAGGGTATTGCGGAGATACAACTCGGTCTAGCAGCAAATAACAATGCTAATGTTTTAGCGACATTGAAAGGGGCTGTAATTAAAGCAGCTACAATTACCTTAAGCGCAGATTCTGTTGTTGGTGGGGGTAATCATAGCTCAACGTTAGTACTTGACAGTAGTGTTGGTGCTCAAGTATTAACCGGAGCGATTGACTCAACTGCGGCTGTTAATGGCGGTACTAGCGTATTAAATTTTGTTGGTGCTAATGGAACTACAGTGACTGGCAAAATTGGTAATGGTAATGAGTTGACGGCAATTAATCTCGGTCTAGCAGTAAATAACGATGCCAATGTTTTAGCGACATTGAAGGGGGCTGTAATTAAAGCAACTACAATTACCCTAAGCGCGGATTCTGCTGCTGGCCAGAGTTCAACGTTAGTACTTGACAGTAGTGTTGGTGCTCAAGTATTAACCGGAGCAATTGACTCAACTGCGGTTGCTAATGCCGGTACTAGCGTATTAAATTTTGTTGGTGCTAATGGAACTACAGTGACTGGCAAAATTGGTAATGGTAATGAGTTGACGGCAATTAATCTCGGTCTAGCAGTAAATAACGATGCCAATGTTTTAGCGACATTGAAGGGGGCTGTAATTAAAGCAGCTACAATTACCCTAAGCGCAAATTCTGTTGTTGGTGGGGGTAATCATAGCTCAACGTTAGTACTTGATAGTAGTGTTGGTGCTCAAGTGTTAACCGGAGCGATTGACTCAACTGCAGTTGCTAATGCCGGTACTAGCGTATTAAAGTTTGTTGGTGCTAATGGAACTACAGTGACTGGCAAGATTGGTAATGGTAATGCATTGACGGCAATTAATATCGGTCTATTAGCAAATAACAATGCCAATGCCTCAGCGACATTGAAGGGGGCTGTAATTAAGGCAGCTACAATTACCCTAAGCGCAGACTCTGCTGCTGGACAGAGCTCAACGTTAGTACTTGACAGTAGTGTTGGTGCTCAAGTGTTAACCGGAGCGATTGACTCAACTGCGGTTGCTAATGCCGGTACTAGCGTATTAAAGTTTGTTGGTGCTAATGGAACTGCAGTGACTGGCAAGATTGGTAATGGTAATGAGTTGACGGCAATTAATCTCGGTCTAGCAGTAAATAACGATGCCAATGTTTTAGCGACATTGCAGGGGAGTGTAATTAAAGCGACTACAATTACCCTAAGCGCAAATTCTGTTGTTGGTGGGGGTAATCATAGCTCAACGTTAGTACTTGACAGTAGTGTTGGTGCTCAAGTGCTAACCGGAGCGATTGACTCAACTGCGGTTGCTAATGCCGGTACTAGCGTATTAAATTTTATTGGTGCTAATGGAACTGAAGTTACCGGTAAGATTGGTAATGGCAATACGTTGACGGCAATTAATCTCGGTCTAGCAGCAAATAACAATGCCAATGTTTTAGCGACATTGAAGGGGGCTGTAATTAAAGCGACTACAATTACCCTAAGTGCAGATTCTATTGTTGGTGGAGGTAATCATAGCTCAACGTTAGTACTTGATAGTAGTGTTGCTGGTCAAGTATTAACCGGAGCAATTGACTCAACTGCAGTTGCTAATGCCGGTACTAGCGTATTAAATTTTGTTGGTGCTAATGGAACTACAGTGACTGGCAATATTGGTGCAGCTAACGCACTAACATTGGTTCAATTAAATGGTAATGCTCCTGGTAATGTTGTAACATTTGGTGGATTGCTCAAAGCGGCAACGCTCGATTTGGCGGGTGCTCAAACTAAGGCGCAACTAGATGCTGGAGCGTTGATTGATACTCTGACTATTGCTAATGCTAATTCTAGTGTGAATATAGCTAACGGGAATACCTTAGAATTTACTGGAACTAATAATGCGATAAATCTAGCCGGTAATAATGGCAAAATAACATTTGGTGGCAATAATTCTGTGTTAAAATTTAATTCAGTTAATGCTGCAGCAGTAACGGTTACATTTAATGCTGATCTTAATCCAGGAGCAGCTGGTAAAGGTAAAATAATATTAAATGCAAACGGTGCTGGATCAACATTAATTCTCGCGGGGGGAGGTCTTGGTGTCACTGGTGGAGTTAATAAGCTACTATCAATTACTGTGACAGGCGATCAACTAGTTACTATAAATTCTAGAATTAGCACTGCATTGTTGGCAGTAGATAATGGAGCAAAATTATTGGCTACTAGTAACATAGCAGGTAAGTCAACCCTTACCACTATTGGTGTAGCAAGTGAGCTGGAGTATAGACCGACTGCTGACATGCAAATAGCCGCAACTAATTTTGCTAATGCGAATTCGGTCCTGAAATTAACGGCCAATGGAGCTGATCGTACATTTACTTTGCTAAATCACATTGATCCGGGTGGAAATGGGCAAGGTCTAGTGATTTTGCATGGCGATGGTCAGAAGACGACTTTGGATGGAGCATTCACTCTTGGTACAGGTGGTAACCACATTGCTGAGCTACGAGCTACTATTGGTGCACTTAACGGTACATCCGAAATAACCGCGAACGTTGATATAACCAATGTTAATTTACTTACTGTCGGCAATGGAGCAACTCTGAACTCTTTGACTAAGACTGCTTTTGATATTGCTCAAACAAATATTGGTGAAGTGGGTGGCGGCGGTATTCTGATTCTAGATGCCCAAGGTGCAGCAGCTATTGACGTACTTAACGGTAAGGCTCTTTCTTTTGAGCATGCTAATTCGTTGTTAAAGCTGACCAACGTTACGAACGGTAACCATGCTACATTTACACTTAAGACAAAACTGGCACCAGGCGGCGGCGCTGATTTGATAGGTAATTTGCAAATACATGCAAGTAATAATAAAACCATAACGGTTACTAAAAATGTAGCCGAATCTATTGGTACTGATAAGACTCATAGGTTAAGAGATTTATTAATTTCTGGTGATCAAGCTGTGACTATTGATACCGGTGTATTTGCTAAAAATATTACTATTAGCTCTACTGCAAATGTGACTCTGGGAGCGGTAGATAGCGGTGTTGGTGATGCTACTAAGATTCAATTTACTGCAGATGGGGGTATATTAGCGTTTGCAGGAAATGTCACGACAAAAACTATTGATATTAATGGTAGCACGAGAACCATTACTGTTGCACATGGAATGGCTTTAAATCTTGATGATATAACAAATGGTGCAAATTCTCAGATGACCTTCTTGGGCGGTGGTAATTTAAATTTATTCACAACTAAGACAGTAAATATTGGCAAGATTACAGCAGTTGCTGCAGGTGGTGCCAAAGTAGTAACTCTTGGCGCTGGTGCTTATACAGTGCCGGAGATTCGAGTGGCTGATGCTGCTCTTAATTCGCGTCTAGAGCTTGCTAATGGATTCAATTTAACCGGTGGTTTTAACACTACAGGCGGTGCTGCAGGAATTGTAAAATTCCTTGGTAGTTCATCTGTTAGCGGTGCTCTGGGTACTGCTGGTAATGCTCTTGGAGCGGTAACTGTTGCTGGTGTCGGCACAACGCTACAAGTTGGTGGAGAGGTAGCTGTTGCTTCGCTCGATGGAACGGCTGGTAATGTTCAGAATTTGAAATTTATCAATGCTGGGGATATAAAGGTAGCTGGCGCTGTTGGTGGAATTCAGCAATTTACCGAAATAGAATTTAATGGCGCTCATGAGGTTGATTTTGCAAATTTACAATCAACCGATGGTAAAGCTTTGAATTTTACTGCCAATGCAATAGTTATAACGACTGGGTATGACCTTGGAACGACAAATATTAATGGTGTTGCTGATGGTGCATTAATAATTGATAAAATTCAGACAATTACAGGAGATATTACAAATTTTGGTACATTGGGGATAAATGGCAATCACATTGTGAATATAAATACGGCTAATTTTGCAGCTAATATAAAAACCAAAACAGGCGGTGAGGGTACTGTTAATTTTAATAATGCTGGAGCAGCGGCTATTTCGATAGGCCAAGCCGGTACTAAAATAAACACCTTGAACTTTAGTGCGGCAAAGGCTGTTGGTAATGTTTATGCAAATAATATCTCGATTCTAGCAAACGGAAATGCAACATTTAATGGCGTAATCGATGCAAATCAAATTAAATTTACTACGGCTGCCACATCTATTGCTAATTTTGGTGCTGGGCCTCTAACGGCGCGATTAGTTTCAGAAGGTGGTAGTGGTAAAGGTATTGCCAATTTTGCAGGTACTGGTATCGATGCTGACGTTGGTGCTGTGGGTGTTCGCCTCGCACAAGCGAATTTTGCACCTGGTCAAGTGTCAGCAATAAATGCGAATATTTATGCAAATGCGATCAATGTTAATGGCACAATCACTATGACCAGAGCAGGCACTTTTGATGGGGTCTCTACTTTTGCTGGAGCGACAATTGCTCTTGGGGGAAATGACTTGACGTTTAATAATGGTGCTGTTGTTTTTAACGGCAATTCGACTATTAGCACAAAAATAAGTGTCAATGATCTAGGGAATTTAGCCGCTGGAGCAGGAAGTAATATTACTGTTAATGGCAAAATGGAGATTCAAGTTGATCCATTGCCTGTTATTCCAAATAATGGTCAGAAGGTAACTTTAATTAAGAGAGATGGTGGAACGTTAAATCTTAACCTGGATAATATTACTGTAACTAAACATGGAGGAGCTTTTGCTCAGTGGAGGAAAGAGATAGGGCCAGATGGTAGTTTAATATTAACCAACGAAGCTCAAATAGCTGAGATTTCAAATGATGCAGCAGCAGCCTCAGATTTAAGTGATGTGGTTACAGCTGAAATTTCGCAAGCATTTGAAGATTTTGTGCCAGGAACACAAGGTGCAGATGTTTTAAGTGTTTTTAATACGTTCATAACTCCTGATGGATCTAGAGATAAATTTGCTATAGCTGATGGCGAAGCTAGGTTAGCAAATACTACAGCTAATGAAATAGTTGGCGCTACTTTTGAAACAGTGTCAACAATGACGGACCAAATTAATGCAAGGATGTTTGATGTGGGGTCTTTTGCTTCATCATTTGCCCCAGCGCCAGATGTTTCAAATGTAGGTCAAAGTCAAGGAGCATCGTTTACTCCTGCTGGGAATCAACCAGCTAGTGGGCCGGCTACGACATCTAGTCCTGCGGCTGGCAGAGGATCTGGTGGTAGCGGCAGTACAAATGTAGATGCGCCGGCGGCAAAGGCCAAATCTACAAAAGTAAGCGCTAATGAACTTTCTGGTATTGCAGCGGGTGATCAGTCTGATCGCTATGGAATTTGGGCAACTCCATTTTATTCGAAAAGCACTCAGAAGAAGAGAGGTAGCTCAGCTGGCTATAAGTCAGATGGTTATGGTGGAACGTTTGGTTTTGACACCAGAGCTAATGAGGAGATGATTGTTGGTTTAGCAGTGACAGCAATGAACAGTGATATTAAACACAAAGATTTCAAATCTGGTGATAAGACCAAAGTTGGCACAATCTTATTTTCTGCATATAGCAATTATCAATTCGGGAATAACTGGTTTGGACAAGGAGTATTCAGTATTGGATCAAGTAACGTCACAAACAAAGAAAAGCGTAGGATTTCAACAACTAATTACAGCATTGCTTCAGCTGAGTATAGTTCGATGACATTTGCCAGTGAAGTACTGGGCGGATATAATCATCTAGTGAATAATCAGCTGGTACTTACTCCGATGTTTGGTGTAGGATATAGCCGAATTAACGATAGTAGCTATCAAGAAACGGGCAATGGGCCACAGTTGTTGAGCGTGACTAAACGAGCTTCTCAAAAAGTTGAACTTGTTGGTGGTTTGAGAGTGACTGGTCTACCATTTATAGTTGGAGAAGTTTCTCTTACTCCAGAGATGCATGGATCTGTTCGTCATGACGTAATAGGTAAAGGGGCACGGGTTGATGCAAAGATACCAGGTCTTCCAAAATTACCAAGCGAGAAGGCAAAATTACAGAAAACATATTATAATCTTGGTGCTAGCTTAAAAGCAAGTTACGGCATGATGGATTATGGAGTAGCTGCTGACACTATGTTTGCCAAGAAGTATGTTGGTGTGAATGGTTCGGTTAACGTGCGTGTGAACTTCTAGTAGCAAGAAATTTTGCTATGCAAGAAAAAGAAGAGACTCTGGGGAAACCTAGGGTCTCTTTATTTTAGGCCTCAATGAAGTTAAGCTGTTTAAAATAAATTTAAAATAGATTTTTACTACATAAATACTGCTTCCTAAGATCCTGAAACGGAATTCTGGTTGATGGAAATATATATTTATCATAGCCCTGATCGGTTCCACATGCCTCCGACCATGGATCTCGGAAAGCAAAAAGAAGAGCCTGAATTAGGGTGAGGCAGAAAAATTTTCTGGACTTTTATTGTTATCAGTTATATAAGAATATCAATTGAGTATCTTTTAGGGCTTGTAGCTCAGTTGGTTAGAGCGCTCCGCTCATAACGGAGTGGTCGCAGGTTCAAGTCCTGCCGGGCCCACCATTCTTCAAGTAAGTTGGATTATGCAAGAGGTCTAATTTTGGGTGATTTTTCAAATAGATTTCCCAAGTATTTAAATCTTGGAATCTCACTATTTTCAAGTGAGACAGTATTTGTAAACATTTTGTGCGGCCTAACCCACAGCGTGTAATCGCCATAGAGTGCTCTGTAAACAACAAGCTCTTCTAGGGTTTCTGAGTGTCGACATATACCGATTACTTCATACTTCTGACCTTTATAATGCTCATATAATCCTGGTTTTATCATAAATTTTCTCTTAAGGCCATAGTACTTCAGGCGGTAGGGACATTAAAATTGCTTCAACATTACCGTTTGTAGCAAGGCCGAAGCTAGTTCCGCGATCATATAGTAAATTGAATTCGACATATCTTCCACGTTTTATAAGTTGATGCCGTCTTTGCTCTTCATTCCATTCTAAGTTCATCTTTGTCCTAACAATTTCTGGGTATGTCTGAAGTATTGTCATGCCTACGTCTTTAGTAAAAGCAAAATCTTGGTCGAAGCCATTAGATAGGTAATCATAGAATATGCCGCCGATACCTCTTGGTTCATTTCTATGTTTTAGGTAAAAATAGTCATCACATTGTTTTTTAAAATCAGGATAATAATTTGGGTCATGTTTATCGCAAGCATCTTTAAATGCTTGATGAAATTTTGCACTTTCACTGATATCTTCATACATTGGTGTTAAATCACTACCACCACCAAACCAACTCTTTGTTGTTTCGATATATCGTGTATTAAAATGAACAGCTGGTACGAGGGGCGAGCGCATATGAGCTACCATTGAAATGCCGGTAGCAAAAAACCTTGGATCTTGTTGTGCTCCGGGAATTTGCTTTCTCATGGCTTCAGAAAATTCGCCATGTACTGTAGAAATATTAACTCCTACTTTCTCAAAAACATTACCATGCATAAGAGACATCACGCCCCCACCCCCTCCTTCTCTTTTCCAGCTCTTACGTTCAAAAGAACTCGCTTCCCCATTCTTATCTAATGCAAATTCTTTCTCTATATCCTCAAAGGCAGTACAAATTTTATCTCGTAATAATTCAAACCAGCTTGCTGCTATATTTTTCTGATTTTGCATTTAGCTACCATGCATTTTTTATGATTCTGGGGAGGCGGTATGGTTTTACTACAACCAAGTCAAATCGCATATTATATCTATTATACTGTTGATGTTTTGTAATAAATAACTCGGCAGTTCTAGTAATTCTTTGTTGCTGATTGTCAGAAACTATACCATCATGTAGCCCATGTTTTCTAGCTTTTACCTCAATAAATACTAGCTGGTTACCACGTTTCATAATGAGGTCTATTTCTCCAACATAAGATTTATATCTATGGTGCAGAGGTTGGTAAAGTCTTATTAAATAATATATAAGTACACAATATTCAGCTAGTATGCCTAAGTTGTAACGTATCATTTCTTCTGGCTTAGGTTGGTTTCTAGTACCTCTTTAACTGTATCTCGCATTACATAAATTACTATCAAGAATATACTAGATGTAAGCATTATATAAAAAGCAGGTGAATAATAAAGTCCTGTTATTTCAACAAGCCAACGTGAAATAGCGGCAGAAGTTCCTCCACATAAAGCTATTCCCAGATTATAACTAAACGCTACGCCTGAGAATCTTTGATCCGGAGAAAATAAGGAAATGACAAATATATAAGCAGTACCAGCAAGCATTCCTCCGAGGATAGCTAGAACGGTCAGCGCAATAAGTTGTTCTATTGTTCCTTCGCACGAAAGCAACATAAAACAAGGAAGAGCCAAGATAACTACTGCTGCTGAGGATAGAGTAATCATATTAAATCGACCAATTTTATCTGATATATGGCCTGAAACTGGCATAGCACACATCATAATAATTGATGAGTAGGCAAGGTAGGATCTAGCTATAGTGTCCTCAAAATGTAATATATTACAATAATAAATAGTAATATATGTTTTTATTAAATATACCACGCTACTTGCACTAGCTCCAAGACAGACAGTAATAAACATAGAGCTTTTTGCGGTTTTAAGAACATGAAAAAAGGGAGATTTAAGAGTCTTCTTTTTTTCTGCAAGCATTTCAAAAATAGGAGTTTCGGATACTCTAAGTCTAAAATAAAAACCTACTAACCCCATTACTCCGCCTAGTATAAAAGCAAATCTCCAAGCAAATTCTACGTAGGGAAAGAAATGTGCTAGTATAATACCAACTATTGTGGCAAGCAACGTGCCAGCTATGTTTGAAGCGTGGACTATGCCTGCGGTGAAACCAGGCCTCAAATTTTGATAGTGCTCAAGAATAAATATAGCTGCTCCAGCTCCTTCTCCGCTAATGCATAAACCCTGAAGTAAACGCATAAAGACTAATATGGCTGGGGCTAAATATCCTATTTCTGAGTGCGCAGGAATCAACCCCATAATGAAGGTAGGTATTGTCATACCCAACATCGAAACAATCAGTGAAACTCTTCTTCCATGCTTATCAGCGATATAACCAAATATTATTCCGCCAATAGGCCTGGTAACAAAACCGACAGCAAATACGGCAAGAGTAGATAGAACTTGGACAATTTCTGAGTCACTAGGAAAGAAGGTTTTGCCAATTGCAAGAGAAAATACTGCGTATACAGTAAAATCATAATACTCTAGTACATTACCCGAGATTGCTGATAAAAAAATGGACCTACGTTTATTCATTAATAATTATTCCATAAACCAATATATTAGTAACATTAAATCTTATTTAGGTTTGGTATAAGTTCTACAATCAGATAAGTTGAAATATTCAATTTATTTAAAATTTTATATCACGAGCAGTAATAAGGTGCAGTTTCCCCGTGCAACAAGATAGCCATTGATAACGTACTTGTTTCTCAATTTTTACTATTCTAGGCTGTAGGGGTAATTGGCCTGTCTCGTCTTGAATAAATTGGTATAATTGACCATTAGATGCAACAACACTCACTGCAAGACGGTTATCTTCTATTGCGCTAACAAATGGGGGCTGTAATATAACTGTTGCAGGTCTTTTAGTCTTTCTTTCTTCCTCAGATATTAAATTACCTACCCATTTTACTTTTCCGTTATGGGTTGAGAGTGCAGCTACTTGGCGTGCATTGTTCGTTATAAACAGATTATCCCCAAACAAACTAATAGATTGAACGTCATCTGCTTGTCTTTGCCAAGCTGGAATGCCATTATCTAAATTAATTTTTATTACCTTACCATTGCTACTCGCAAAATAAGCGTAGTGACCACTAATGATAGGAGCTGCAACTATTAAAGCTGGATCGAAGCTTGGTAAGCCAGCATCTCCCATATTTGAAAGACTAAAAATCCACTTTTCTTTACCTGATTTTATATCTATATACAAAACTTCTCCAGAACTATAGCTAATAAGCGCGTAATGGTCGTTTATAACCGGAGTAACATGGTTTATAGTAGAAATAGTTTCAATGCCACCTTCATGCATCCATAATAAATTTGATGATTTAATGTCATAGGCTATAAGTTGGTTACTTATTGTTTGTACTAGTAAAATACGATCATCGCCCATTACGGGTTTAGTGCGTAGTATATCTGGAAATTCTTTACGGATAATTTCATCACCAGTTTGAGCATCGAGGATAACCAGGGTTCTAGAACCATGAGTAACAAATAATTTTTCATCACTATATAGTATTCCGCCAGCATTAAAGTTGCGATCAAGAGAGCCTTTAGCAATGTCTGTTGTCCAAGTTATTTTATTATCTTTCAGAGAGAATGCGGAGACATGTCCTTGGCTGTCAACGCTATAGATTACTTTTTTTGCAATAGCCGGTTGGGCAATAATCGAATGCTTGGCAATTCTATAGGACTTTATTTTTTCATTTGAAAAAGGATTCTTTTTTGCATCAGATAGAACAATTTTCTCATTTAAATCTGCCTCAAGTTTAGGAGTTAAGTCAATGAGGTTTTTAACACGCGTGCTGCCAATATGATCGCAACTACTTAGAACTAATGATACCAGAAACGTAAAAAATATTTTTTTCATAGTTTATTTATCCACTTTTTATTTTTTAAAACTAGCAAGGATAGTAACAGCTTGTTCCTTGAGTATTATTGATGCACTCTCTGTTTTAAGAAGGGAGTTGGCGTATTTTATTGCTAAATCGTCCTGGCCATTTTTTTTATAAAAAAACGACTTTAAAAGAGTGGCACTGGCGAAGAATAATTGATCCTCTTTTGAGAAATGATCTAGATAATTTCTAGCTTTTATCTGCATTACTTCAGTTAGTTCCTTCTGATCTAGAATAATGCCCAGCCACAAAAGCCTAGCGTATGAAGTAGTAATTTCACAATAACTATTATTATCAATGATACTTTCTAACCTGGCTAGAGATGAAGCTGGGTCGTTATTAAGCATAAAGTAGACTAATTGTATTTCGGCTAGTTCAGATTGACGTGTGCTACCTTGCTCAATCAATTGTTCTAGTGAATTATTTCTTAAAGCTACATCAGCAATTTGCCCAGAGGCAAGATCTATGAACATATCACCAATTTCTTTGTGATGTTCAACTATTCTATTTTTATACCAGCCATAACCAGCCATAGACAGAGCAATAAATATTGTAGTAACAATTATTGTAGGCAATGCTTTACGAAACAATGCTAATCGTTTTTCATCTTTTTCGTCATTTAAAACTTCGTCAAGAATATCTGCCACTTCTGAACTCACTTAATTTATTTGCATTGGAAATTATCCTTAGCTTCTTGAGCTCGTTTTACAGAGTCTATAGGCCTTTGAGGAAATTCTTGCTCTAATTTAATCAGCATACTACAGGCTTCTTTCTTTTTATTCAAGCTAGCAAGAGAATAGGATAATTTAAGTAAAGAATCTTGTGCTTTTGCTCCTTTTGGATATTTTTTGTAGCTTTGTAAGTAATTTACAGCTGCTTTATTAAACAGTTCCCGACGATAAAAAGTTTCTGCATACCAAAAAGTTGCATTACTTTGTAACCCGCTTGATGGATATTTACTTATAAAGTCAGCAAATTGTCTTTCGGCATCTTCAAATTTTCCATCTTTCAGAGAAATTAAAGCTAAATCATATTCTGATTTCTCTCCAGAGCTTGAAGCACCCGGCTTATTTTTGTCTAAAGAACTATTCAAATCATTTGAATCCAAAACCGCTTCGGCTACTTGATCTCCTCCTATCGGAGATGGTATAGAAGTGCCAGTAGTTTTGGGAGCCGATAACCCATTATTAAGATTAAGCTTTAACTCCGCAACGCTTTTTTCTAGATCTTGTATTCTAGTTTTTAGTTCCTGTATCTGTTTAGATTGTCTCTGTACTATAGGGCCAAAGTTCTGATCATCCGCCCTCGCGCTTGGTAGCGAGATTAATGTAAATAATATTAAAAATAAGCTTTTTTTCATTTCTTCAAGTGAGCGATTACTTAAATAACCATACAAGGTTACATAATATACAAAAATATTTACTAGTCTAGTAGAATTGGTACTATACTTGTATACTTTCAGTGTACTCAAATACGATAGTAACGGTGGTCCCTTTTCCCGGAGAACTCTTCAGGTCGAATTTTCCGCTCATCAATTCAACGAGTTTTTTTGTCAATGGTAAGCCAAGGCCAGTTCCTTCATACTTTCTACTTAACTTATTATCTACTTGACCAAAAGAAGATAAAGCTTTTGGAATATCTTGGTCGCTCATCCCAATCCCGGTATCAGTAACTGAAATATACACTAATTTCTCTATTACATTTTTTCTAATAGCCAGCGTAACGGAGCCTTCTGCTGGGGTGAATTTAACAGAGTTAGAAAGTAAATTAAGCAACGCTTGTTTTAGTCTTTTGGGATCAGCGTAAATAATTACATGCTCAGCAGGAAAATCTTCGATAAGCTTAACAGAGGCTTCATCTGCTCTTGGTTTAACAAACCTCATACTTGATGAGGCAAGTTTATTTAGATCCAGCTCAATTTTATCTACTTGGAGCTTATCAGCAGCGGCTTTAGAAAAATCAAGAATATCATTGATTACGCTAAGCAAATGTTTTCCAGAATTATTAATATCTGTTATGTAATCTTTATACTGTACATTTTCCACTTTACCATAAGTTTCAGCAATCATGATTTCTGAAAATCCAATTATTGCATTCAGTGGAGTTCTTAGTTCATGGCTAATATTAGCTAGAAATTCAGTTTTAGCTAAACTTTCTGTTTCTGCTTTAATTTTTGCACCTTCTAGATCTCTATTAGTTTCAAATTGTTTATTAATGATTCTTTGCGCGTAGTTGGTGTTGTACATAACTATGATAAAAAAGACCATAAAAACTAGCACAAAGGCTATAAATATACGTTTTTCTAGATAAGTTATATTGTCCCATTGTTCCGTGATATCATTAGTAATTTCCATCACTCCTTCTATGTTAAAGTTTCCAGTAGAAGAATTGATAATAGGTATGTAGCTAATGATAAAAGATTTTTCAACTTTATTATCATTTTCATCGGTGATTACCGACCTAGAAATTAAAGAATGAACTGTTTTTCCCTGGTAAGCTTCCCCTAGTGCATTAGTTGAGATATAAGCTTGTAAAAAGTACTTATCTAAGTTCAATAAAATTAAACCATAACTATCTAGGTTGCTCGATTGGTCGATATTAGAAATGCTGTGATTTGTATTTGATAAAAGTTTTTTGCCAGTTCTATCATAAATAGTTACCATTGCGTTGGTAGTTTTGAGAAAGCTGGAAGAACTTTTTGTAAATAGGATGAAATCGGCATCGGTTAATAGATGCGAATAATCATTGTCTTTAAGTTTTTCAATGGCTCTTCGATTATTATCCCACACTCCTGATTTATACACCTCTGCCAAATAAGTATTATGATTAGCTACTTGTTTTAAAACTACTTCTTCAATCATAAAATACCGGTAGAGCACGATATTTGCTATGATATTCAGAAACAAACCTATAAAGGAAAATCTGATAATATGTTTGTTTTGTAGCATTTAATTAAATAATGTTGTGGTAATGGACGATATTAATTTTTTAAAGATATCAGAGTATTGTCAAGCTCACTAGGTATTAAAGAGTAATATTGGTAAATCTAGTGCAGAAATGTTAGCTTTAGTTGCAATCCGGCTTGATTTTGAAAGCTATTGTGGTAGAACTAATATTAAAAGTGAGATAGGTTTTTCTGTTTATGCTAGTTTTTGCTATTAACAAGCCCCACTTAATCTAAGCGGTGAAAATTTAAGGTTCGAAACCTTAAGCATGTGAGGTGAGTTGTAGTATTCTAAATATAAGCGGTGAAAATTTTAATTAAGGTGAATCATTTTAGATAATTTTCTTTACTAATCTTACTAATATCATCAAACTTAGAGCTAAAATTCGTGAAGCTAGCTTATTCTTCTAAAATAGCGTTTTAAACAATTAACAGTGGCATTTTCGTGATATGACCAAATCTACGACAATATTTGTTATAATTGCCTATCTTTTCTTGATTTTTGCATACACTCCATCATCAATTGCTGCTCCACAGAATGATTTGCATTTAGTAATCAAGTTAGATGCTAAATTATGGCTTAAGAAATATTTAGATTTCCTTGCCAAAGAAATGGAACAAACTGCGAAAACGTATAAAACTACTGATCAAAAAGCCTATTGGGAAAGTGAAGCCAAAAAATCATTTTCCAAGTTGCTGCGTTCCAAAGGTTATTATGCTCACACTATTGATGTTGAAATTCCTGGTGAAACTAATAATTCGATAATATTTAATATTATTCCTGGACAGCGTTATAAAATTTCGGCTCTATCAATTGTTTTTACGGCCACAAGTAATCAAAATGTTAACGTGCTAAAAAGCAATAAAATTGGAATAAAAATTGGCGACCACGCTATTGCACAAAATGTTCTAGATGCGGAGAAAAAAATAATAGAATATTTAGAAAATAAAAACTGTATATTATCGCTATCAGTCACCCACGAAGCAGAAATAGATCACGAAAATCATGAGGTTAAGATCAAATTTTTTATTGAAGCTGGGCCGTCTACAAAACTGGAGAAAGTTGAATTTGTTGGCTTGAAAACTATAAAAGCTGAGTATGTAAGAAAATTAGTCAAACTCTTAGATGGTCAATGTATTAGACGTACCATTATAGCTGAATCCAGGGGGTTTTTACAAAAGAGTGGGTTATTTTCTTCAACAACTCCGATAATTCCAGAACATGTAAATAAAGATGGATCGGTGCCCATAGGCTTTGATCTAACTGAGCGTAAGGCTAGAAGCTTAAAAGCTGGGATAGCTTATGAAACAGGTATTGGTTTAGGAGCGGCGTTTGGTTGGGAACACAGAAATTTATTTGGATCAGGTGAAAAACTAAAAGCAGACCTATTGGGTAACTATAGAGAGCAGATGATAGAACTGGATTATTCAAAGCCTTTTTTTAAAAGAGACGATCAAACTCTAAGGCTAGGGAGTAAATTTGAAAATAAAAAATTAAAAGCATTTGCAAGTAAAGAAGCTTCTATGTCTGGATACTTAGAAAGAGAATTGTCGCAGGAATGGCTTGGCGGGATCGGAATGAAGTTTTCTCATGCAATTGTGGAGAGATTTGAAAAACATATAGTTAGCAAGAGACGCTATTCATTAGTTTCGAGTCCTTTGTTTGTTATTTATGATAGTCGAGATAATATACTAGATGCAAAAAAAGGTCGTCTTTTTGAGCTAGAAACTGCACCTTATTTTTATATGAAATCTAAAGAGAAGCCGTTTCTCAAAACCCAACTTTCTGCTTCAACGTACTTCAATATCAAGACAAAACTAAATCCCGTACTAGCTATTAGGGCGGCAACAGGTACTATAGTAGGAATAAAACCCAAATCTATACCTGAAACAGAGCGGTTTTATGTTGGAGGTAATAATTCGTTAAGAGGTTATGCTTATCAATTTGCTGGTAGCTTAGATAGTAATAATCTCCCTACAGGAGGACAATCTTTTGTTGAAGCGACTATCGAACTGAGATTAAAAGTGAATGATACCATAGGTATAGTCAGTTTCTTGGACAACGGTTTTGCCTATAATTCATTAACGCCAAACTTGAAGAAAAAGCTTTTACATGGGGGGGGTTTTGGAGTTAGATATCTGACTAATTTTGGTCCGCTAAGGTTTGATGTTGGCTTTCCTCTGAACCGTAGAAAATTTATAGATAAGTCTTATCAATTATATTTTGGTATCGGGCAATCGTTTTAGTTAAATAGTATGAAAAGTTTTTGGAAAATTTTAATAGTGCTGATGTTATTATTTAAGATAATGATAATTGCTGCTGCTATTTGGCTAAAAACTGATCATGCCAAAACATTTCTTGCACAGACCTTAATTGATGTTTTTAAAAACGAGTTTGGTTTAGTTGCAAAAATAGATAATATAAATATCTCTCTTCCTCTTATTGCAGATATAGATTCCTTCTTGGTCATGGACCAAGGAGGAGAAATTGGCTCTATAAAAAATCTTCATATTAATATCTTACCTTCTCTCTTTTCTATTTGGGAAGTAACTTTTTGGTCAATTTCTGCAGAAGAGTTAACGCTCAATAGAGTTCCTCAGATAAAAGTGAATCCAAACGAATCAAGCCGGTTATTTAATCCTGCGATCATTATTAGAAAGCTTAGCTTCAATCAAGTTAATATTGCTCCTGCTTTAACGGGCCTAAGCCGACAATTTTCTTTTTCTTTGAATTCTCACGTGGAGTATAATAACGCAAGGCAACAATTAGCTTTTACAACAAATGGTAAATTATTTTTGGAAAAAGATAGTGCCTTTGAAATATTAGGGTCATATGATCATAACCAAGGACAGGTGGATATCAAATATTCGAAATTTAATTCCGAAATAGCTAATGTCACTGGTAAATTATTTATCGACCAGAAACATAATATAATTAACGGTGAGGTTAGTCATCAATCAAATTTTCTTAAGCAGTTATTGGATCCGAAAATACAAGAATATGTGGGGGAATCAAAAGGTGAAATAAAAATTACTGGAACAGCAAAGAATCCTCAAATTATTGCAACAGGTAGCATAGATATTGATGTCTCTCCACTAGTTTACGATGTCAGATTTTTGTTATCTGAGAGTGACATAGAGGGAATGATAAAATTAGATTATGAAACAATGAATGCGACTGGCAATATAGCCTATAAAAATAACAAGTTACTTTTGTCAAATTTTATAACAAAGGGAACTGATTCTGAGAAAATAGCCAATTTAACGCTTGATTTAAATAGTCTTATTTTGACTGGTAAAATCTCCGTAATAGATAATACGTTGGAGGAGATAGTAAAATATTTTCCTGTTATACATAGTGGGGCAATGAATATGGAAGCGGTTTTTTCATCAACTGATAATGTAAAGCAGCAATTATCGTTAAAAGGGCAAATTACTTCTTTATCTACTAAAATATTTCATTCTGATACTATTGATGTAGTGCTAACCTCTCTTGATTTGTGGCAAGGGAAATTTGCTAACCTAAATATTTTGGTCAAAGCCTTAAATATAAAAGATTTTATATTTGATGAGGTCCAAATTGATGCGCAGTTACAAAACGAAGATATAAATGTTAAAGGCAATGTTCTTTCAAAGCAATCACTCCCTATTAACCTAAGTTTTGATAGTATATTTAAATCAATTTATAAGAAAGATGTTGAACCTTTATCGACGCCAATAGAGTTTGTGATTAATAGGATTGGGGGCAAGATTGGGAGCGCTCAAATAAAAAATTCAAGTAAAGTTTTCTTGGTTATTGGTAATAAAACTACATTTAAAGTGAATAATCTAAAAATTGATGATGGTTTACTTAATATAGATGCGAGTATGGATAGCAGTTCTATGCGGATGAGCGCTTTACTTAAAAATGTACCAATCAACCCATTTCTAACTATAACAGGACACAAAATTGTTGGTAGGTTGGATGGCGCTATAAAAGCGGAGGGAGCAATAAACGATCCGCATCTTAGTGGCCAACTAAAGCTAACCAATGGTAAATATGACTATAAACAATATGGTATAAAGCTAAAAGATATCTCTAGTACTATCAAAACAAATGGTCAGCTCATTAATTTTTCTGAAATCCTGGCTAAGGACAGGTTTGGTAACAATTTGCAAGGTGATGGTAAAGTTTCGTTGACTGAGCAATACGCTTTTAGCTTTAACATGGTGAGTAAAAAATTTAATCCAATAAATACTCCATATATGCATGGAGAATTAAACGGCAATATTTTAATTCATGGAGATAAAACAAAAGCTACAGCAAAAGGGCAGTTAACTTTAGGACCTTTTGAGATCAAGATACCAGAACGCTTTAAGGAAAAGATTCCAGAATTAAATACTAAAGAAGTAGTTATTGAAAAGGATAAGTTTAATTATCCAGTAAACTTTAATATAGACCTTGTCACTACAGATAAAGTATTTATTCGCGGTTGGGGAGTAGACACCAGGTTGAATGGTAATTTAAAAATAAGCGGTGATAATAATCGCCCGATTGTTAAAGGGATACTTAATACTGTGCGAGGAAGGTATCAAGAATTTGGCAAGATTTTAACCATAAAAAAGGGAGAGCTTATTTTTGATGGACCTTTGTCACCATCACCATTTCTAAATATTATCGGCGTGTATGTTAGTGGTGGTACGGAAATACGATTAATACTATCTGGCCCGATTGTTAACCCAAATCTTGCTATAGAATCAACACCAGCTATGAGTGAAGAAAGGGCACTATCGTTTTTACTATTTGGTGCAAATACCGAGGATATCTCAGCTTTCCAAGCTTTACAATTAGCTGATGGTATAAGAAGGCTTTCGGGGCATGGTGGAGGCCTTGATCCTCTTGGTTTTGGACGCAAACTCCTTAGAGTAGATGATATAAATTTTAAAACTGACGAGGCAAATCCAGAAAAAACTTCAATAGGACTGGGCAAGTACGTAACTGATAAGATTTATTTGGAAATAGAACGTGGTAGACAAGCAGATACCACGAAACTCAGAATAGAAGTGCAAATTACACCAAAGATTTCTATAGAAAATGTAACAAAACAAGAAGGAAATACATCGTTTGGAATTAATTGGAGATTTGACTACTAGTATCATTTAGTGGTAACCTGCCATCAAACATATAGAATTAAGTAGCCATAATGACCATCGAAGATCCAAATGTTGAAAATGTTGATTTTGGTAGTGCAATATCAGAACGTTATCTTTCCTATGCACTTTCTACTATTATGTCCAGATCATTACCAGATGTCCGTGACGGTTTAAAACCAGTGCATAGAAGGCTGTTATATGCCATGATGAAACTAAAACTGGACCCAAGTTCTGGTTATAAAAAATGTGCTAGGGTGGTTGGTGATGTAATTGGTAAGTATCACCCACATGGTGATACTGCTGTTTATGATACCCTTGTTAGATTGGCTCAAGTTTTCTCGCTACGTTATCCACTTATTGATGGGCAAGGAAATTTTGGTTCTGTTGATGGAGATAATGCAGCTGCTATGCGTTATACTGAATCAAGAATGACAGAGATCTGCATACTGTTAATGGAAGATCTTGATAAGGATACTGTTGATTTTCGCTTAACATACGATGATTCTGATACGGAGCCTGTGCTGATGCCTGCGCAGTTCCCTAATTTACTGGCCAATGGTTCTGAGGGTATAGCTGTAGGAATGGCCACCAGCATTCCCCCCCATAATTTACATGAATTATGTGACGCTATAATACACCTAATTGATCACCCAAAAGCTACTTGCAAGGAGGTGCTTCAATTTATTAAGGGGCCTGATTTTCCAACGGGTGGCACTATTATTGATAGCAAGAATACTATTGATGCAGCTTATGAAAGTGGAAGAGGTAGTTTTAGAGTAAGAGCAAGGTGGGAAAAGGAAAGCTTTAGCCATGGGTTATATCAAATAGTTATTACTGAAATTCCATATCAAGTGCAAAAATCAAGGTTGATTGAACAAATTGCATCATTATTAATGGATAAAAAAATTCCTCTAATTAGTAATATAAGAGACGAATCTGCAGAGGCTATTAGAATAGTTATTGAACCTAAAGGACGAGGGTGTTCTCCTGAGATTATAATGGAATCTTTATTTAAACTTACTGAGCTTGAATCTAGAATTCATCTAAATCTTAACGTTTTGAGTTCAACTGGAGCGCCTAGAGTTATGAATATATTAGAGGTTCTTCAAGAATTTATAGCATTTCGCGCGGAGATAATAACTAGAAGAACTAAATACCAAATTGCTAGAATAGATGAAAGATTAGAGGTGTTACACGCTTTAAAAGTGGCTTACCTAAACATTGATGAAGTAATCAGAATTATCAGAGAGGAGGATAATCCCAAAAAAGAATTGATGAGCAAATTTTCTATTAATGATAATCAAGCTGAGTCTATACTTAATATAAAACTGCGTGCCTTAAGGAAACTAGAAGAGGAGCAAATAAACGCTGAACATGAATCGCTCAAAAAACAACATGCATCATTGTATCAAATACTAGAAAATCCTCGGCAATTATGGAAACTTATAAAAACGGATATTGCTAGCATTCAAAAAAAGTTTAGCTTAGAAACTACCTTAGGTGCTCGCAGGACAAATTTTGAGAAAGTAGAAATGAGTGCACAAATAATTGACATTTCAGCCTTTATTGAAAAAGAACCAATCACAGTTATATGTTCCAAAATGGGTTGGACTAGATCCATGAAGGGACATGGGTTAGATTTATCTGGCATTAAATTTAAAGAAGGTGATTCAGAAGCCTTTATAGTTGAAACGTATACTACAAGTAACGTGTTAATATGCTCTGCAGGTGGTAAGTTTTTCACCGTGCTTGGTGATAATTTTGCTAGAGGTAAGGGTCATGGTGAATCAATAAAGTTGATGGTGGATATTGATAATCATGACGTAATTAACATTATGCCCTATGTGGCAGGCCAAAAATTATTATTAGCATCTACTAAAGGTAAGGGCTTTATCATTAGTAGTGATGATGCTGTCGCTTCAACTAAAAATGGCAAACAAATCATGCAAGTAAGTGGTGATGATAGATGCGTAGTTTGCACTTCGGTCAGTGGTGATATGGTAGCGGTTATTGGTACGAATAGAAAATTACTGGTTTTTTCTATTGATGAAGTGCCAGAAATGAAGCGTGGTCAAGGGGTAACTTTGCAAAAATATCGTGATGCCAAGCTTGGTGATGCTAAAACGTTTGACTCTAAGGAAGGTTTAGCTTGGAGCCTTGGATCTAAGATGAGAATGGAAAAAGAAATAATGGCGTGGCGCGCAAAACGCGGTAGTATTGGAAAAATACCTCCTTCGGGCTTTCCAAAGAATAATAAGTTTAATTGATGCTAGGATAAGTTGTATAATGACCTCAGAAATTCAATCTGAGGGAGAAGATGCGCTGGTTATATTATACTATTTCTGTGGCTAGTTCTTCACTGGTATTCATTATTTATCAATTTTGGCCTCCTATTATCTATGCTTTATTTATTATAGTTCCGTATATCTTGATTGGAGTACATGATATAATGTCTGTAAGTCATACCGTGCTTCGAAACTATCCTGTTGTTGGTCACTTAAGATATATACTAGAGTATATCAGACCTGAGATTCAGCAATATTATATTGAAACTGACAGTAGCGGAGCTCCTTATTCGCGAGAAATCAGGTCTCTAGTGTACCAGAAAGCTAAAGGAGTTAGGGAAACCATTGCTTTTGGTACTAAAAACGATCTTACTAGCGTTGGTTATGTTTTTTCTTATCACTCCATTGCGCCTAAGGTAGTATCTTATGATCAAACTAGAATTGTAATAGGGGGAGCAGATTGTGCTAAACCTTACGATGCCTCGCGATTAAATATATCCGGCATGAGTTTTGGAGCAATTAGTCCAAATGCGATTAGGGCCTTAAACAAAGGGGCGAGAATGGGAAATTTTGCTCATAGTACTGGTGAAGGGGGGGTTAGTTCATATCATCTGGAGAATGGAGGGGACATTATTTGGCAAATAGGAACAGCCTATTTTGGTTGTCGCCATCAAGATGGCCGATTTAACCAAGATGCATTTGAACAAATTGTAAAGAATGATGTCATAAAAATGGTTGAGATCAAATTATCTCAAGGAGCAAAACCAGCGCATGGTGGTATATTGCCTGCAGCAAAAGTTAATGCTGAAATAGCGAAGATTCGTATGCTAGAGCCAGGCAAAGATGCTATTTCTCCTCCACATCATTCAGAATTTTCTACTCCAATTGGCATGATGGAGTTTATTGCAAGATTACGTAAACTTAGTGGTGGAAAACCAATCGGTTTTAAATTATGTTTGGGCCATAAAACTGAATTCATGGCGATATGTAAAGCTATGATTGAAACGGGAATAAGGCCAGATTTTATAACAATAGATGGATCTGAAGGAGGAACGGGGGCTGCTCCAGTTACTTTTACCAATCATATAGGTACTCCAATTAATGAATCTATAACATTTATCCATAACTGTCTTGTCGGGGCAAATCTGCGAGACGATATAAAATTAATTGCCAGTGGGAAAATTGCTACTGGCTATGATATGGTAACCAAAATTGCCCTTGGTGCTGATGCTTGCAGCATGGCAAGAGCAATGATGTTTGCGCTTGGATGCCTTCAATCACTTAGCTGTAATACAGATAGGTGCCCTACTGGTATTGCTACTCAAAACAAGCATCGCTGGTCTATGTTAGATGTAAAGGATAAGTCGGTGAGAGTGGCAAATTTCCAGAAAAGAACTATACATTCATTTTGTGAGCTTGTTGGGGCAATTGGTATAGATGATCCAGATCAACTTGATCCGTCACATATAAGAAGATATATTGACACAAGCACTAGCAAAAGTTTTGCTGCTATATATCCACAACTTCATAAAGGTGAGTTACTAGATAAAAACTCTACCAGCATATATGCTGATTTGTGGCATTTAGCAAAAGCAGAGAGCTTTTAGTTATTCGTAGTTACGTGACACTATTATAGCTAGATTGTTTAATCTTATTTTATACTATAGGCCCTTTTTTTATTACATAATACGTTAATTCGGGATAAAGGAGCTACAGAAAGAAGGGAGGCATAAAGGGTGCAAGGCAATAGTGTCTGTGTTAAAAGTTTTTTTGGAAAAAATAAACACAAGCATGAAAAAAGGTATCACAGAATTATACAGTTTTATGGATGATTTTTATAAAATTTATACAGAATACGAAAAGAAAAAAATTCCTTCCATCATTAACACAAAGAAACCGTAACTGCAGAATGTCGCTTGCTGAGCTGCTAATGTTGTGCGCCAGGTATTTTAGTCCACCCCTGCGCCAGAAGAGAAGTCCACTTCATACTAACTTTTTTGCTGCACTTTGTCATCCTCCATTTTAAATTTAGGTATAAAGTTTTTTCTATAAGAATCC
>Ga0214192_1000385_pt1 | contig 27626 bp, 26 predicted proteins | sample TroBogEpilimnion_44_FD_153030 | JGI IMG/M metagenome (GOLD analysis project Ga0214192, IMG submission 153030) | Freshwater microbial communities from Trout Bog Lake, WI - 29JUL2008 epilimnion | ecosystem: Environmental > Aquatic > Freshwater > Lake > Epilimnion/Euphotic zone | place: Trout Bog... | reverse complement strand
AGTCATATAATTTAGGAGTCCTATGAAGCATTAACTTGTAATTGACTATGACCTGTAAGCTAAGAGATTTTTTGAACAGTAGGCACTAGTACTGATCACCAAGAAATATAAAAATCATAAAACTCAATCGCCGTACCAATAAAGCTGGCTAAGGCAATGCGCAGTACCGAGGGAAGCGGGGTAGGTGTAGTAGACAATGGTGAACCTTTTATATCAACATGAGCGGCTAGTTTTTCAATAACATATTAACGATTGAATCGAGTTTCTTTTCAGCAGGGCTAACTATTTACTCAAATGCTTGTTAATGTAATCGAAATTATTGCAAAATTCACCTGTCAGTCGAGAATAAAATATTCTAATAATACCTATGGGTTCTTAAAGACTCTGATTAGCCATTTATAATAGCAATGATCTTGACCCTATCAAAGGAGAGCGGAAGAGATTCGGAATTAATAAAACCACAACCAGACCAGAATATCTCAATCTTGAATGAAAAATTCAGTAATACCATTGAATCAAATTTTACAGCTTTAATTCAGACAGAGATTTGAGCACAATGTCTCATTCGCATCGAAGAATTACACATCGGCTTAGTATGTTATGCTATTATGTACTCACAATTGACATACATTTTTCCAAAAAGGAGGCAAGCTTATGGAAAACTCAACCTCGAAAGAAAGTCGGCTTAATATCCGTTGTGACCTAAGAACCCGCGCTCTGCTTGACAGAGCGGCGACTTATTCGCATACCAGCCTATCTGAATTTGTTTTATCTCAGGCATTGGCTACAGCTGAAAAAATTGTACAAGCCCATGAAAACATCACCTTGCAACTAGAAGACTTTCAAGCCTTTTTAGATGCATTGGATAGACCGGCTGAACCCAACGCGGCATTGCAAAAAGCGTTTAAACGGCATGCAGAACAGGTTCTGAAGTGAATCGTTTCCATATCCGTCAATTCAATAAATTGGCAGACAGAACCGAATTTGATTGCGGTCAGACGGACTTAAATGATTACATTCAGCATTATGCGGCTCAGGATATCAAACGAAACATCGCTAGAGTGTTTATTGTTACTCCAGTAGACAGCGATATTACCCTTGCCGGATTTTATACTTTAAGTGCGGGTAGCATCAGTTGTTCGGAATTACCGGATTCCATAGCTAAAAAATTGCAGAGATATCCTATACCTGTCGCGATTCTGGGTAGATTGGCTGTTGATTTAAAATATCAAGGACAAGGTTTGGGTTCTATTATATTGGCGGATGCTTGTCAGCGTGTCGCCAATGCCAGTAAAACTTTAGCGGTTGCTGGGATAGTGGTCTACGCTAAAGATTCCGCCGCAGAATTTTACCGGCATTTTGGCTTTATATCATTGCAAAGTAATTTGAACAAATTACTATTGCCTTCCAAATATTTCACTTAGTAGGTCCTCAAACTTTGAAGGATACACCCAAAAATGTGAGAAAAATTAATTGATAACAGTGTTTATTGGACATAAAAAAACCCGCTAAGTCAGATAACTTGCGGGTTTTATACTTCGTTGCATCAATCTGAATGCATAAATGGTACGATGGCCGGACTTGAAATTTATTTAATATATTGATTTTTATTAATATAAAAATTTATTTTATTGTAAAGACACGTTAAAGGACACGATTTTTGTTTTTACCCTATATTCACTATATTTAAGAACGTTTAAGGTCAGATGGTAATTCTTGCCAAATTTCACCATTTCTATATTTTTCAGGACTAATAGGATTTTGGTTATCGAATACTTCATAAAGACGTGCTGTTAATTCTGCTCTATCTGTTTCTGCAATATTGTAAGATATCATCATTTCAGCATGGGCAGGATTATCCATTTCTGCTGTATCGTAAACACAAATAGCTTGGTTCTTTAAACTGTTTACTATCTTTCTTACAGTTTCACTTTTTGCTATTAGTACGCCTTTCCATAATCGATTATCGTCTCCAGAAAGAAATTTTTGGGTAAAATCAATTAATTCATTAGATGTAGCAATTCCATCACGTTGAATTGAACATCCAGTAGTAAATATTTGTGAAAAAATTGACGGCTTTATTCGGCCTTTTCTATCAACATGAATTGGAGAGAAAATAAACCTAGCAAGATTCTCACTATTATCAACAGTATTTGGAGAAAATTGGCTCATTCTATATTTTTCACATATACAGTCAGGTGCTGCTTGATTAATTCCATCTATGCGTACAGCCCCATTATTTTCAATATCTTGGTTTAGCTTCTGGCAATCCATCTTTTTGTTGTCAGGAATTAAACTCTTAACAAAGGAGGATAGCTTTGAACACAGTGGGCATTTGTTGTGAGTCAAATTCGAGAACACCTTTGTGCTTATCATCATTTACTTTTATGAAATAGGCGATCCGACCATCACCAAGAAATTCAATGTCCGCGTATAAGTTATGATCATTCCAAAACAATGCTATATGTCCTGAACTTAATAACATCGGTTCTGGAGCAGTAATTGTTTCACCTAATAAATTGACAAATGATACAGCTTCTTTCGATGATTGGCTATGTGGCTTTAAACTTCCTTCACCATCCCAATTATCATTTAATAAACCCCAGCTTCTTATTTCTCCGACAAGTGTTTCCTGTAAAGTTGTTGAACGATTACCTGTTAATGGGATTAACGATCTAGGATCTATTGTCTTTACTAGCGATATATCACTATGTACCAGAAATTCACTATTGCTTTGAGTTGGGCAAGAATTTATTCCATCAAAAATCATTGATGTTGAATTATCAGCTCTCACCCAATTTGGGCTTGTCTGCGTTTTATGCGTAGAATATTTAAATTCTGAAACATCTAGATTAGGTGCAGCAGAAGTAATTCCTAGTAATAAGAATTGAGCTGCCACTGCTGCCGTACCTTTTAGCGATGACGGATTCATAATTTACTCAATTAAAGCTATGCGTTTACTCATATTATAGTTAATTATGTCTGCTAAAACATTCTTTCCATATGAGTGTAGGTCTGTAAATTTTAATTTAATCCCCTCTATTATTTGATCTTCTTCAAAAGCAAAAGGATCATAATTAATTTGATTAAATTGATCAGTAATTACCGTTGCTATCACGAAAACTCTTCTCGTATCTCCATTTAGATTTTCATCAAAAGAGTCAATATTAATATTTATTAGCCTTTTCGTTTGGTTATTTACCCGTATAAAAGCTCCTGTGTGGACATGCCAAAGGTCTTCATTTGTAAATATATATGGGCATAAATACTTAGAATTTCTATTAAAAAGGGCATCAGATCTACATTCTTGAATTGATCCGGACCAAACAAATTTATCAAAATAATTTAGTCCTATACCTGTAATTTTGCTGTTAGAACAAAATAAAGGTATTAAAGCACTAAAATATTTTTCTGCTTCACTCCATATATCTTTCCAACGACTGTAGTGAGTAGTTCTAAACGTTACAATGTTTCGTTCAACTCTAAGTTCTTTTTCAATAATTCCATCTGTCCTAGTTTTATAAAGCATAAAACCATTTTGACTAGGTATAGGACCTTGGCCCATATTAATTGTAAATCCCTGTATATCATTAATGGCGGGTAGGGATCCGTCTTGTTTAAATTCTAATGCAATATTTCGTATTTTTGACAGAAGGGTATCGTTCAGAGGTATCTCAAACTGAATAGCAAACAATACTTGCTCTATTGAATGAGCATTATGTATTGGCTCAAAGTTACCTTTTGAATTTATGGCTTCAGACATGTAAATGAGTTTTTGTAGTTTAAAAACATATTGATCGCTAATTTTATATTTAATTCAAAGTATTTAAATGGGTATGACATGCAAAAAATTAATTATGATGATTTAATTTATTAAAATTGCGATAACTCTTCGTTCCATTATAGTGAAAACCATTTTAATCGTCTGCATATTTATTTTTTAGGAAAAATCGAGGATGAAAAATTTTATTATCATGTTAGTTTTGATGATGTCCTGTGGAGCCTTATACGCTGAGCAAAATACTAATTGCATTCCTGAGTTAGCTCATAAGGTATTGCCTGTTAAGAAGAATATCCCTTCCATTCCAGTACTACCGGATATCTCACTTCAATGTGGCGACAATATTTCAAATATTAATAGTTGTCAAGAAACAAAAGAAAAGTCAGCAGACAAGAAAGATAATACTTTGATGGTTGGTATTATTACGGCTTCTGCGGCTTTAATCGGTGTTTTAATTACAATGTTGGGTAATTATCATCTCGCAAAGAAAAATTTTGAATTAGCCAAATTCTCTCAATCACAAAGCTTGAAAGCAAATATTATTGTTAAAGAGCGTCTACGATGGTTACAGGATATTAGACAGCGTTTAGCTAATTTATATGCACAAATGGATATGCAATATAGTTTTTTAAAACGTCAGACTACGCCTGACCAGACCGCCAGTATGCAAGCTCAGTTCGATGAGTTTTCAGAAGAGATAATGAATCAAGTAAATAGTATTCATCTAATGTTGAATCCTAGTAAACCTGACCAAGAGAAGCTAAAAAAAGCATTGCAAGAAAAATTGAATTTTTTGTTGATTTGTTTTCAGATGAAAAATAATGGTAATACTCAGTTCGATGATAATAAATATACAAGTATCAAGAATGATGCCTTTTTGGCACTTACTCAAATTGGTATTGAGACATGGGCGCAAATAAAGAATTTAGAATAATGAAATATTACAGCTAACACTAATAGAAATTACAGATTGTTAAATTATTTACAATATTAATATGTTATAAAAATATATAGTCTTAAATGTACCAATAATTAATTATTTTTATATATTTACGAGATTATGTCGATCGTAACAAGATATTTAGGAAAAAGCCAATACTCCAACAAAGGATATTGGCTTTTTCAAATCGCCCTAGTCTTTTTCAGGCGGTAGCAACTCCCGTATTTCTTCAATAATAGTTCCAGAATTCTCTACCGATTCAATAATTATAGCGTTAGCGATCTCAAGACCTGAAAAAAGACCCCCTATAACCCAGTCTTCCTTAATATAATCAGGTAGTTCGGGTTGGCTATGATCATCATTTACAAATTGGTCTAGCAGGTGACAATTCGCATAAATTGCGTTGGTTGCATTGTTCATTCTTTTAATCATAAAAGATAATCTATCAATCCTATCATGTAGTTTTTCGGCTGTGTTCATATCGGGTATCTCTTAATAAATAGGAAATTTCTTAATTAAGGTGCGGACAAAGCGGACAAAGTCTCAATCCAGCGCGGGCTGTGGCTTGTAGCCGTTTTCACTACTGCGGACAAAGTGCGGATAAATGGGCGGACAAAGTATATTTTTTAACCTATACGTTGTTTTAGGTCGCCCCATAACTCCCTGATCACTTTTAATTTGCGCTATCTTGGGTGGGTTTTCTGCCAGTAAATAATTCAACGCAGCATTAATTTTTGCACTGCTAGCATGTTTTTGAAAACAATCGTTGATCAGCTCACGCATACTTGAACCATCGGGTCTTAACTGTAAAAATGCCAAGATCTTTTCCGCATTCTGCCGGATCATAATTTGTTCACGGTCTTGGGTTTTATCAGTAAACACAAAACTAACGGTATTGATCGCGTAATCAATCCACTCTAAAGCGGCTTGCAAATGCGCTTCATCAATTACCCGTGTCTGATCCGTCAAAGCAAACAGCATGGCTAACCTGAGCGCATAGGGGCGAATCCGTTCCAGCATCGACAATAAAAAATCACTGTCCACCGGACTTTTTAGCCAAGCATAACGAGCCTCATACAACGATTTGGCCGCCGGACTCATTACCATTTCTAAGCCATTAATACGGTTAGGATAGCCGCCTTTAGCAAAACGGATAATGTCCAGTGTTTGCTCAGCCAGATCATCAATAACCTGTTCAGAGGTGGCCATAGGAAAAGGCACATCACCTATATTTTCAGCAAAGACCATTAAGAAGCGGTTGGCAAAGCCGTTTGACATTTCCCGCGCATGCAATAAATGCTTAAGTTCACCTGGGGTAATATTGGCATGAATGCCAATGTGTGGATTACTGACCCCCATAGATTTGGATTTAGTCGCCGGTTTAATATCGCCGCCATCCCAGACTTCACGTAAAGCCGTTGATAAAGTATTACCTTCGCGTTTTGATTGGTGCAGCACATTGGCAAATTCGCTTTCAATAATCCATAAACGCTTATCAGCAATAGCCGGACTATCACCAAAGCCATCATGAATCAACGCGGCCAGACCTTCACGTGAGGATAAGCCACCGCTGTGCGTTTTACCCAAGGCACTGCTATCACGTTCTTCAATGCGTCGCCTGATTCGCTGGGTCAACTGTTGAGAATCACCTTTGCCACCGCGTCCAGAACGCCCAATGTGCATCGTAAATAAGCGTGGATGATGATAAGTATTGTTAATCAGTAAAAACGTATCACGACCAACATTAGCCCCCAAAAATGACAAATAAACCATAGCGGCAGCCACTGGGTTAATTTCCGTACCCGTTGCCGCCACTTTGGCCACATCACCCACCAAGCCATAAAACATCATTAATGACGGCTGCGGGGGTGCAATGACCGTATCATCTAGACCACTTTCCAACTGGAAACCGCCGACCAGCCCACTCACATAATCAGAAGAGCCGTTATTAGCCGCTAATTTTTTTGCCTCCGCTTTAGCTTTATTTGCCTGTTTAAGTTTTTCCATGCCTTCACGGCGAAAGCGTTCAATTTCAGCATCAACATCGATTTTAGAAGCACTGCTCATAAACCACCGACCTTAATCAATCGTGGCAGCACAGAGCAAAGATGACAGCTAACCACAAGCGCAGTCAGTCGCTTGAAGAGGTGAGGCAACGCTTGATAACTCAGGAGAATTATTACACCGCTTAAGCTATTAGCGGCTAAATTTTGGGCAGGCTCGCCCGTTGAATGGGTATTCATTGCGGTATTCCTTTGTAAAGTGAACAACCGCCGCTCATAGTTGCTAATCTTTGGGCGACGTGATTAACTGGGTTAGCAATACCGGACAAAGGCACCGGCCAGCCTTACGGCTGCCCAAATAACCACGTCATAACGAATATAAGCACAGCAAAGCTGCACAGAATGACGCGCACAAAAAAACCACTGTAAAAAGTGGCATTTGACTGCCCTTGTTTCGCGGGTTGCTAATCCCGATCAGTCTGCTGACTGACGCTGACATTCTGCATTGGACACTCGACTCATGTCAATTATTCTTAGCAAAAAAACAGTGTTCAGATAGAGCCAAAACCGCTTAAGTTGAAAAATCAGTACGGATAAATCAGGAAAAAACATAAAAAAAATACTTTGTCCGCTGCTTTATCCGCACTTTGTCCGCCACCTAAAAAACAGCTAAATTGATTATATTTCAATGCATTAAGACTTTGTCCGCTTTGTCCGCAGTGAAATTAAGCTATTAACATTTAAAGCGATAAAAACAGCCGTTATTAATGCGCTGTTTTTTCTTTCAATTTGTCTTTAACAACAAAATTACCGTCTATCATAGGCGGTTTAACCTTACCGTTTTCATCGATGGTCGGTGGGTTTTTATCCAACTTCTTCAAGCTATCAACCAAATGCTCAGACAAGTTTATTAATATTTGAGTAATTTCATTATTCGTTTTTGCCGCAAGCTCTAATTTGTTTAATAAATTAATACCGTTTTGTAGCTCTTCCCCGGCTTTATTAACATCATCCATATTGGAACGCATAAAAGTTTCAGATTTACCTAAAAAGTTTTTTGGACCGTGTTCAATCCAATATTTTTCACTGAGTTTTATGCTGTCTTTAATTTTATCAAGCTCAAATCTGAAGTCATGGATTCTAACATCTGATCCTGATATCAATTCACGGGTTATTTCTTTAGCTCTGAGTTTTTCAGGAGAGCCAATATAATGCCCCGCTAATACTAAATCATGGTGCGCTTTTTTAGCGGCTAAATACTCTTTTTCAGCCGTTTTTAAACGAGCTACGACAGCATCACCACCTTTTAAATGTTCAGCGTGCAACTGAGTAATTTTATCTGGTATCGCTTTTAATTCGATGGCTAAAGCCTTACGACGCTCTAGTTGGTCGTTCTCATCAGCATCTAATACCGCCTTAACCTCTGGACGACTTAAAATTCTATCTAATTCCGCCCTATCTTTTTTTTGCAATTTCAATGAATCAATAATGTTATTTAATTTTGAATTAATCATTTGTCACGCCCTGTTAGTGAGTAAGTTTTTCTAGACTTATTGGCACCGTCTTGGAATAGACGGACTAGGTTAATGATGACTTCTTGTATTTTCATCATAGGCCTAAACTGAATTTTTATATTTTCTTAAAAATACTTTTACTCCCTGCAAACACCCCGCGCCCACTACAGAACGCCAAAGAAGTGGCTGCACGACGACTGATACATACCCAACCTTGATAAAAACACCGTCAGGTTAGACGCGCATTTGCACGCGTACGGTAAAAATAATTTTTATCAACCACTCGATTGAAAAACAAAATAAATTATAATAAATCAACAAGTTATAATCGTTTGTCGAGGGCTTTTTCTATTTAATTTAACAAGAAAACACACATCCCTCTGCAAACGCAAAGCGGCAGGAGGACCCTAAGGAATTTCACCCCCTAGGGGGGGTATCCCTGTTCATGACCTGTTTTAACATTACGGCAACAGGGGATAGCCTTTGTAGTTTGTGATCAGCTTCATATAGATCACAACCACGTGATCAACTGGGCTTACTACAGTACCGTTACCCTTCTAATACTGAACCAGAACAGTAGCAAACTGACTGAATAGGTCGTTAAAGCAGCCCGAATCCCCTAAATTTAGGGGACAGTCCCCTAATTATTTTTTTAGTAGGGGACGCTACAGACCGCTATCTATAAGGGTTAAATAACAATATCCCCTAAATCCCCTAAAAATTATAACTAGACCCCCTTATTATATTTTGGCTATGCATAATCATTTAGAATAGGTAAACAAACAGGCATCAGCTACTCTATGGATAATGAGAATGGGGCGCGGGTAAAATTTAATAATTAGTCTGTCAAAAAGCATTATTAAGAGCAGATATAAAAAAAACATTTGGTACCCTCATGTATTAATTTAGGGGACTTAGGGGATTTGACCTCTAGCCCTTATGTAGCAAGGGTTTGAGGCTTATTGTGTCTAGGGGACGTCCCCTAAAATTCTAGGGGACTTTGCACTTATCCCGACTCAATCAACTCAGCAGATAAAACCATAACCCTTATTTTTCTACCGGCAACAACTCGCTTAACCGTTGTTTTTGTTGTTTTATTATAGGCGTCTACTTCAGTATGCACGATCAACCCCCTATCCAACATTCGACGCCATAAAGTAGAGGGTTGTAACAAGAAAGCATCCCCTTGAGCGCGTGCAAACTGTTGCACACTCTTAAAAACAGTCTCTTGTTGTAGCCATAGTTCATCAGGATTATTGCTACTACCAATGGCATACCAACCCATACAATCACCCATTGGTTTATAATTTCTATCACCGACTATATCCTTTTTATCTTCACGCCAACCCCAAGAAAAAGGTCTAGATTTCGGCGGTCCCTGATCCAGTCGATCAGAAATATGCCCCTGTCCACTGCTAAGCACCGAACGTAAAATTTGTAAAAATCGCTCAGTTTCATCCTGTTCAGATAGATAGGCTCCCTGTTCAGTGAATACCTGCCGCAAATTTTTTTCAATTGCCATCATTAACGCGCTGCGCTGATCATTATCGATAATGCCTGCTTCTTTAAAAAACGTTAAGAAGGTTATCGAACCCACTACCAGATTTGCATAGATCTCTGGGGCGCGTGGATGTGAAGAAGCGAAACCATTCTGAATAGCCTTATTTCTTTCTTGTTTAACTAATACAGATAAATTTTTCTTCAAATCATCAATACGTGGTGCCAACCATTGCAGATAAGAAGCCATTAATCCTGAATAACTTCCCCGATCGACAGCCTCTTGCAATTGAGTTAAAACCGCATTATCAACATCGGATCGAGTAAGCTCTAAAATCAATAATCGACCCAGTAACGACGGGCCGCGTGGTAATTCTTCAGCTGTACTCAACGTCATCGAGCGATTATAAGGCGCGGCCTTAGCTTGCATATTAGAATCACGACGACCACGACCTGCACGATTACCCGTATTTCTAATAAAACGTTCGGCAGCTCCGTACAATTTTGAGGCTTCCATAGGGGATACAGACGGTTTGAAATCATCAATTACAAAGACGGCATCCTTAGCTTGATGAGCTTTCATTTCACTATCATTAACCGAATCCGACCAATTAGCTGGAAAACTGCGATCAGTAAATTTTCCAAAAAAGGCTTGAGGAATCGCCGCTATAGCTGATTTACGAGAACCCGTTAAACCATGCAACCAAATCACATAATCAGTTGGGTGACACTCATCTAAAGGGGCACGAAAAACGGCGGCCAGTAATGTGGTACCAATATGCGGTTTCTTTGGGCAGATATCCAAAAGCATTAGCGCATCAGAAGCCGCTTTGTTAAGAGAATCACCAACCAAAGGAGGCGGTAAGCTATAGCGGCTCATATGACCAACCCCTAAATCAACCTGTACCGAATTAACCAACCCGTCAGCATTAATTGCACCGTTACCAGTCAAATAATGCCATTGGTCATTAATATTTTTCCAACCGGTATAACGGTAAACCGTACAGCGTGGAACATCCCCATCTAACCTTGAATAAAGTTGAATACACGTCTTTAGATTTTCTTTCTTAGCCGGTCCAGGATAAACCACTGGTAAAGTTCCCCAATGATCATTAGCCCAACTTCCTTGACCAGAATAAAACGACTTGGATGGAACATCAACCAAAGGCAGCCGAACACCGTCAAAGCGTCTACCTTCAATACGTAAAAAAGTGGTATCACTTAAGCCATCGTCGGCAATGACTTCTTCCATGATTCGGCAAGTAAAATCACAAAGTGCAAACTCAATTGTGCCATTACCATTTTGCAATGATTTAACACTCTTGACTTGATAAAACATACCATTCTTGATTAAGTAATCACCAAACTCGATAGCCTTACCAGAGCCTTTACCTGATCCTCCACCTGTTTTATTCGTAGGCATTGGTTTTTGAGCTAATTTAATAATGTTTGCAACATTAGTATCCTTACTCATGATCACATTCCGTCATTAATTCAACATCCTGAGACCGCTTTCTTTTTTCAATATACCAATCGTTATAATCACCACTAATAGGCGGAACAAAAACCTTGGCATCAATTAAAGCCGCTGCTTCATTTGCTTTAGTTACTCCAGGATTTCCAGCGGTTTTATCATCGTTGTCGGCACAAAAAATAATTTCCCTATCAGGATGTAAAGACCTAATAATTTTTCCAGTATTCATCAAATTACTGGCAGAAAATGCAATAAATACTCGACAACCCGTATCATGGTACAAAGAGATTGCATTGGCAAAGCCCTCAGTAATAAATAACGGATTACCGACCGGCAATAAATCATTCCTAGCAGGGGACAGTTTATTGTAAGGGAAGCCTACGCACGAAAAGCACCCAGACAGTTCAGCACCAAAAATAAAAGTCTTATCACGCCCTAACATCGGATGTGATTCAGGAAAAATATATTGAAGATTTCTGATAACCCCTTTTTTATTGACAATGGGTATTAGCAGAACATCATCAATAACAATTCGGCGTATTTCATCGTTACATTTAACCTTACGATTAAATTGACCCAGACGCGCCCAATCAGAATGAGGCAATTCTTTTCTGATCATGTAGCCAGTTGGCGGGAATGGCCATTTTTTAGCACGAATAAACTCTTCCCTAGCCTCATCCGCTTTTTTATTTTGCGTTCGTAAACGATGTACTTCGCCTTTACGCTGCTCAGCCTCAATGCGCTGACGTTCTTCGGGCGTTATTCGTTGTCCTGATAAGGCATGATTAAGAAAAAAAGTTTTATTCTCACCAGATTTGTGATTCCACACTTGACCACCATTCTGATCAGAAAACAGCCTTATTCGGCCATCATTTTGACCGCGTGGATCATTGAGTAAATCAGCAACATAAAAACGCCCATCACTAGGAACAGGCTTGTATTTAACACCGATTTCTAAGCAAGCCGCTTGACAAGCCTCTTGGATATTTTTGAAAATCATAATGACCCAATCCTTGCCGCTTCCATAGATTTAACCAATTTTTTGATTTCATCGTCAGACTTGCCAGCAATACGAGCAGTAATAATGGCCTGTATTTCATTAGCCGGCCAGCCTACCAGACAAGTATTACCGTTTTTATTTTCACCCAGACTGACCGGACGGATAAAAAGCCCATCCTTAATTTTTTGGTAGAGAGTTGATCGACTATAACCAGTGGCTTGAGATACCACTGGACGCCGTAATATAGGATTGATGGTATTTAAAATATTTTTCGTAGCCATAAACTAACATCGGAATGGTTTAAACCGTTTCGGAATGAATCGGATTGACTACGATTTTGAAAGCTTATGTTTTCAGCATAGGCCTAAACTGAATTTTTTATTTCTAATAAATTCTTTTATGTATAAACTCCAATTATTTTTTAAAGTGCCAAACGATTTAGCTCGACCAACTCGTTTTCCTGTTTGATCATCAATAATTTGTATTACATGATTATTATTGTTTTTTTTTATAAGCTTAACTAAATATTTTTTTTGTGAAATACTAAAATATAAGTCTTCAGGAACATCTTTATCTATATTGATAACCTTCATTTTTAACTGCAATTTGATTAACCACTGTTGTGCGGACATGCGCTCATTTCCATCCAACAACCAATAGACAAAACTTTTAAACACCCGATCATCTGACTTTATCGAACCATTTAACTGGTCTTCAATAATCATTCGTAAGATCATCAAGTCTTTCTTAAATAGAGTAAAATCAGCCGTATGGAAAAACTCTAGATCAACAGACCACCTAACAATGCCATAAAGAAAATCGAATAAAAACACAGTTTTTATATCATTTATATAATAATCTTTATCAATATACTCAGATAACAACATAAAATCACAAGGCATTTTTAGATCATTAACAGTAGCGGGAAGAATACTTTTAAGATGTGGATGAGTAATCTTCAACTTGGTAAACGATCTTTCTAACTGATACCTGACCATCATTTCAATTGAAAATAAGACAGTATTCCTATAGTCAATACTGCACGTTTTAGCAGCATTACCTACATCTTCTAATAATTGCATGACATGATTGATCTCCGCCATATCGTAATCAAATGGCTTACCTAAACGACTATCTTTAATAACTAAATTTTTTTTAGATTTTGACATAAAGAACCTATTCAATAATTTCGACAATAAAATAACCAAATCTTGCTGGAATGATTTATTTCGGTGTATTTATGTTTTCTACTATTTACTTGAGTTGTTGCCATCAACAACACCTAATTTGTCAATAAAGGCTCTTATATCCTCAGCTCGCCAAGCTATAGTTCTTTCAGATAACTTTATTGCATTAGGTGCTTTACCTCTCTTTACCCAATTTAAAAATGTAGAACGGCAAACTGGGATTATTGGTGGTATTGGTGGGTTAGCTTTTGGATTGCCTACAATCTGCCATATTCTTAAAAATCCAGTTTCTGGTATTTGCGGGCGATTTACTTGGGGATTTGATGAATTAACCATATTTGCATCTCTATAATGCTTGTTGAACAGGGTTACTCATTATTACTATATTTTTAGTCTTGAACAGATAGAACAGTTCTATGGGATTATGGTTTTTAGGGGGGGTAGGTTTGCTATACCGCCGGTTATTGCTGAGTTTTGGTGGGGGGTAGGTTTTATATTAAAGTGGGTGGCGCCCCTCCATTTTTATCAGGGTTCAACATTTTAGCGATGCGTTCAATAGCGTCATTTGACAGATCAAATTCATTTTTTCTAACCTCTAGCCATTCAATAATTAACTTTTTACGGCTTTTCTGTTTAGTTTTAGGTGGATTACATTCAAGAACAGCTTGCCATGCTTCTATTGCAATATTTAATTCTTTGCTATAAAGGGGATGATCTTTATTAGTGTATGTCACTTGTTTTTCAACCAAATCATTATCTTTAACACCATGTTTAAAATTAATAAACATATTTAAATCATCTACTAAAACTACCATTTCACATTCGTTAATTAGAATAGGAGGTGGATATGATTCAGCCATATCAATGCCATTTTCTTTCATAATACTCATTTGATCTAAAGAGGGATAGAACCCATAAGTATGGCGTAAATCATAAATAATTCTTTCGCCATTACTATGCAGCATGTAAGGTGCTAATTTTGCCTCCGTCTGTTTATCACCAGATTCAAAAATTAAAAGGGTGCTTTTTTCCAATTTCATTAGCTTTTGTTCTAAACCATTTTCTAGCCATTCTGTTAAAACATCACCACTTCTACTAACTCTTCTTGCCTTAATGGAATATTTACTTGTAAGAACATAAATAGCTAATGCTCCATTGGCTCCATAATGAATAACATCATTTTCCGTACATTTTAAAATTTCAGCAGCATCTTTTATCGAGTAATATTTACGATTTAGCATAACACCTCCTTATAGCGTTAAATCCCCATAAAAAACCAAGCCAACCAGTAAGGATGCTGGCTTTCGCTCCGTCGAGCTAGGCTTGGTTAAACTTGATTATATTATTTTTTTAAACATTATTACTTGTGCTCCGGCTTTTAGTCCGTCTAAGTAATCTGCCCAGCTCTGCATCATTTGCCGCCGTTCTTCTAGGTATTGCGCTCGGTTATAAGCGGCTCTGACGGTATCCCTTGGCGCGTGTGCTAATTGTCGTTCTATTGCGTCTGGACTCCAACCCTGTTCATTTAGTAGCGTTGACGCAGTTGTTCTAAATCCGTGAGCTGTCATTACATCTGAATCGTAACCAAGGGATTTAAGAGCGGTTCTAATTGTGTTATCCGACATAGGTCGACCATCACCTCGGCTGGATGGAAACACGTATTGACCACTACCGGTAAGTGGCTTGACTGCTTCAAGTATAGCTATGGCTTGCTTTGACAACGGTACTATATGATGGAAGTCTGTTTTTGATACGTAAGGCCGCCATTCCTTAGCCATTAGGTCTACATCTTGCCAAAGCATTTGGCGAATTTCACCTGGTCTCTGGAATAAGTATGGCGATAACCTAAATGCAGATTGCACCACAAAGGTTCCTTGATAATTACTAATATCCCTTAATAGTTGCGCTACCTGTTTTGGATCAATAATAGCTGCACGATGTTTTATTTTTTGCGCAGGAATTTGTTTGGCTACTGGTTGTGTTGGGTCATAATCAGTATGATTGTGAACTATGGCATAGGCGAAAATGGAACTGATTTCACCGTGTAGTCGGTGAGCTGTTTCAAGTTGATTTTTATCAATTAGCGGTTTTAGTGCGGCCAGTATATCCGAAGATTTTATTTGGTTGATAGGCTTATCACCAAGAACAGGGAAGGCAAGTCGTTCTAATCGACTGGTTTTCTTGATATGTGTTGTGGTGGTAGTAAGATGGATTATTGAATTTAGCCATTGTCCTGCAATATCGGCAAAGCTGTTTAGCTTGGGTAAGCCTTCCTTAACTCGTCCACTATTTATTTCTGAAAGCTGTTTGGCTACTTTTGCTTGTCTTCTGATCTCACCAGGGTCAATGTTATTAGCAATATTTTTACGTGCTTTTTCTGCTTCTCGTCTAGCAGTTTCAAGGGTAACATCTGGATAGGCACCAAGGGCAATCTTTTTACGCTTCCCAGAAAAAGTATAAACGAAACGCCATAGTTTGACACCACTAATGCCGACAACTAAAAAAAGACCACCACCATCGTTGATGAAATATTCTTTATCTTTGGCCTTAGCTGCCCTGTAGACCGTGTCTTTATTGATATTTACCGCCAAATCGTGTCCTCCAGTGTGTCTTTTTTTCTGCATTATATGCACGGACACGATAAAGGACACGTTTTTTAATGTATGTCTCTATATTTCGTTACATTTCATTAAACAATAAAAAACCCGCTAAGCCAGATAACTTGCGGGTTTTTATACTTCGTTGCATCAATCTGAATGCATAAATGGTACCGATGGCCGGACTTGAACCGGCATGACTTGCGTCACCACCCCCTCAAGATGGCGTGTCTACCAATTTCACCACATCGGCTTAAACTAAACGTCTTATTTTTTGCTGCTTTCTTCTGGCGTTGTTGGCACTGTAGGCATCTGCTCTGATTTAGTTTCAGGTGTTGCTGGTAGTGCTTCCGCTGCTTTACTGGCATCCGTTTCAGGGGTTACGGCTTCTTGAACCGAGGCAGGCTGTTCGCTCATAAAATCATAAGCAGGACCTTGATGACTATTTAAGATAGCCAGTCCTAGGCTGGTTGTAAAGAACAATGCGGCAAAAATAGCGGTAGTTCGTGACAAGAATGAACCTGCACCTTGAGCCCCAAACACAGAACCAGCAGAACCACTGCCAAAAGTGGCACCGGCATCGGCACCTTTGCCTTGCTGGATCATGATAAGACCAATAATGCCTAACCCCAACAAAACATGAATAACAATAATAACTTGATACATAAAAATTTAAACTTCTCTAAATCGAATGATAGATCTTCAAAAATGACTCTGCTTCTAATGAAGCACCGCCAATGAGACCGCCATCAATATCGGGCATGGCAAATAAGCCTTTAGCATTATCAGGTTTAGCACTGCCACCGTATAATATTTGTAATTTATCGGCAATGTCTTGGTCTTTAGCTGCGATATATTGGCGGATATAGTAATGAACTTCTTGTGCTTGTTCATCGGTTGCTGTTTTTCCAGTACCGATTGCCCATACAGGTTCGTATGCAATCACAGCATTGGCAAAGCTAGCAATGCCCGCTACGTTGATGACAGCATCCAGTTGTTCGTTGATAACGGCGAAAGTTTGGTCTGCTTCGCGTTGCGCCAAAGTTTCACCCACGCACAAAATTGGGATGATATTTTTTTCTTGGGCCTGGCAAAAACGAGCCGTTACTGATTCGTTGGTGTCGCCATAGTAAGTACGTCTTTCTGAGTGGCCAACCAGTGCATATTGGCAAGCAAATTCGCCAAGCATAGTCGCTGAAATTTCGCCAGTGAAAGCACCTGATGCTTTATCGGCGACATTTTGTGAGCCTAATGCTAAACGGCTGCCTTTGACAACTTCAGCAACTTCACCAAGAAATACATAAGGTACGCAAACAGCGATGCTGGCGTTGTTATCACCTAATCCAGCAATAATATCTTGTGCAAGCAATTTGGCACTGTCGCGAGTACCATTCATTTTCCAATTGCCAACTACCAGTGATTGACGCATTATTATCTCCACCCAGAGTAAAATCCGCTATCATATAGACTAATAATTTTTAGTTCAAGTATCGATTGCATTCTTGACGATATCAGCCAGTTGTTGGGCATAGTTTTCGACATTGGTTTTATTTTGACCTTCAACCATCACGCGTATAAGCGGTTCGGTTCCAGAGGCTCTCAGTAACACTCTACCTTGATCACCGAGCTGATTTTCGATATCTAGCACAGCTTTTTTAATGGTTTCGTTATGGTCAGGATTAGTCTTTTTACTGATTTTAACGTTAATCAATATTTGCGGGTATTTTTCCATGCCCTTTTTGAGTTCATGGAGTGTTTTGCCGGTCGCTTCCATTTCCGCCATAATTTGTAAGGCAGCAATAATACCATCACCGGTCGTGGTTTTATCCAGACAGATAATGTGACCTGAATTTTCACCACCTAAAATACCGTTATGCTCACTGAGTTTTTCCATAACATAGCGGTCGCCCACTTTTGCACGGATTAAAGGGATACCCAGTTGTTTAAGTGCTATTTCCATACCCAGATTAGTCATTAGAGTACCCACTACAGGTCCTTGCATGTTTCCTGATGCTAGTTTGGATTTGGCAATGATATAGATGAGTTCGTCACCATCGACAATTTCACCCAAATGGTCAACCATAATCAGTCGGTCGCCATCGCCATCCAGTGCTATACCAAAATCAGCTTGGTGCTCAAGCACTGCCGCTACCAGTTTTGCTGGTTTGGTCGCGCCGCAATCACTATTAATGTTGATCCCATTAGGTTCAACGCCAATGCTAATGACTTCTGCACCCACTTCATTAAATACATAAGGTGCTATGTGATAGGTTGCGCCATGCGCACAGTCCACCACTATTTTCATACGAGCAAAATCAAGTCCAGTGGCTATACTGGCTTTGCAAAATTCTATATAACGACCAGGGGCATCGTTAATCCGCTTTGCTTTACCTAATTGAGCTGACTCGGTTGTGGTCATCGGTAAATCAAGATATTCTTCAATTTGTCGTTCAATTTCATCAGGCAATTTAGTACCTTGCACTGAAAAAAGTTTTACGCCATTGTCGTAGTAGGGGTTATGCGATGCGCTGATGACAATACCCGCTTGTGCTCGGAGTGTACGGGTTAGATAGGCAATAGCAGGGGTAGGCATTGGTCCGAGTAGTCGAGTATTGGCACCTGCTGCTGATAGTCCTGCTTCTAACGCTGATTCAAACAGATACCCAGATATTCGGGTATCTTTACCCACTAAGACGAAATCGTTATGACCGGTGGCAAATACTTTGCCGATTGCCCAGCCGAGTTTCAACAAAAAATCCGCAGTAATAGGAGGTTCGCCGACTTTGCCTCTAATACCATCCGTACCAAAATATTTTCTTGTCATAACCAATCTTTGCTTGAAATGAAGTAGAGTTGAAATTTGTTAAATATTAACAGAGAGGCGGCTTTGTTGCTAATACTCGCCCAATAAAACAAAAAATTCGTTTTATTGAGCGGTTTTGTAGACTGGAATTAACTTTGTTCGGCTGTTTCAACCAGTGTAGGTTCTGATTTGTCGTCGTCTTTTTTAAGCATGTCAGGGGGATTAGTGTCGCTACGCGGTGGAATATCAATCCAACCTTCAGGATCTTTAACCGGTCTACGTGCCATTAAATCTTCAATCTGACTTTTATCAATAGTTTCATATTTAATCAAGGCTGCTGCCATGGTATGCAGTATATCGATATTTTCTTTAATCAGTTTTTCGGCGCGTTCGTAGTTACGATCAATAATAGAACGAATTTCCTCATCAATGGTATGAGAGGTTTCTTCGGCAACCGATTTATGTTGGGTAACTGAACGACCTAAAAAGACTTCGCCTTCTTCTTCACTGTAGGCAAGCGGTCCTAAACGTTGCGATAAGCCCCATTTGGTTACCATGTTTCTAGCCAGTTCGGTAGCACGTTCAATATCATTGGATGCACCAGTACTAACTTGTTCCCAACCAAAAATAACTTCTTCAGCAATACGACCGCCGTACAGGCTGGAAATCATGCTATCCAGTTTTTGTTTGCTGGCACTGTATTGGTCTTTTTCGGGTAAGAACATGGTTACACCCAATGCTCGTCCACGTGGCATGATGCTGACTTTATACACAGGGTCGTGTTCAGGTACTAATTTACCAACGATAGCGTGACCAGCTTCATGGTAAGCCGTCATTTTCTTTTCTTTATCACCCATAACCATGGAATGACGTTCTGCCCCCATGATAATTTTGTCTTTCGCTTTTTCCAGATCAAACATGCTGACCACTCTCTTATTCATACGAGCCGCGAATAATGCCGCTTCGTTAATAAGATTAGCTAAATCTGCACCTGAGAAGCCGGGAGTACCTTGAGCTATGTATTTGACTTCGACATCATCGGCTATTGGCACTTTTTTAATGTGAACGTTAAGAATTTGTTCACGACCTCTGACATCGGGTAAGCCAACAGTTACTTGACGGTCAAAACGACCTGGACGCAATAAGGCTTTATCAAGTACATCAGGGCGGTTGGTTGCGGCAATAACAATTATGCCTTCGTTACCTTCAAAACCATCCATTTCGACTAATAACTGGTTTAGCGTTTGTTCGCGTTCGTCATTGCCGCCGCCTAAACCTGCGCCACGCTGGCGACCGACAGCATCAATTTCGTCTATAAAAATGATGCAAGGAGCGTGTTTTTTGGCTTGTTCAAACATATCACGGACACGTGATGCACCTACACCCACAAACATTTCTACGAAATCTGATCCAGAAATGGTGAAAAAAGGTACTTTTGCTTCTCCGGCAATAGCTCGCGCTAATAAGGTTTTTCCTGTTCCTGGAGGACCAATCATCAACGCGCCACGGGGAATTTTACCGCCCAGTTTTTGATATTTGGCAGGGTCTTTAAGAAAATCGACCATTTCTGATACTTCTTCTTTGGCTTCATCGCAACCAGCAACATCGTTAAAGGTTACTTTTATTTGATCTTCTTCCAGCATACGAGCTTTGCTTTTGCCAAAACTCATGGCACCACGACCGGCTGCACCGCCACCTTGCATTTGGCGCATGAAGAACACCCAAACGGCAATCAGTAGTAACATTGGACCGAATGAAACCAGCAACTGCATCAATAAAGAGGGTTGTTCTGGGGGAACCGCTTTAATCTCAACACCATTGGCTAACAAATCGTCAACTAGATGAGGGTCTGAGGGTGCGTAAGTTTTGAAAACCTGTCCTCCTTGCATTTTGCCTTTGATGATGTGTTCATCAATCATCACTTGGTCAACTTGTCCTGCCTTTACCGCTTCGATAAATTGCGAATAAGACAATGCCGAGTCGCTACGATCAGCTTGAGGGCCAAAATTGTTAAACAGTGACATTAATACCACTGCAATAACAACCCACAAGATTATATTCTTTATCATATCGTTCAATTTACACGCCCCCAGGCTTTTTTTCTTTCAGAATCAGATTAAACGGGTAATTATATCAAGATATTGGCACTTTCGATGTAAATTATCTAGATATTCATTGTCAAGTCATCAATATAAGGTCAGTTACCACTTATTTAAAGCCTTTAGCTAAAATATAAACCTCATTGCTGCGAGGTCTGGATGCTTTTGGTTTTCGAATGACGACTTTAGTAAATAGTTGTTGTACTTCTTTATGAAATTCTTCAAAGCCACTGCCCTGAAATAGTTTGACTACAAAAATACCATTTTTTATGAGTACGGTTTTTGCTGTGTCTAACGCCAATTCAGCCAAATACATGGCTCGCGGCTGATCCATCTCTTTATTGCCACTCATATTGGGTGCCATATCTGATAATACTAAATTAACGGGGGCACCTTGCAATGTTTGGTAAAGTTGCTCAATAACGGCTTCTTCGCGAAAATCGCCCTGAATAAAGTCAACGCCTTCTAAGGGGTCCATGGGTAGGATATCTAAGGCTATCAATTTGTCATTTTTGCTTAGTAATTGCCGCGCAAATTGCGACCAACCACCAGGAGCTGCACCTAAATCGACGATATTCATACCCGGTTTAATAATCAGATCTTTTTCCTGAATTTCTTTTAACTTGAATACCGCTCGCGAACGATAGCCCTGTTGCTGTGCTAATTTGACATATTCATCATCAAAATGTTCCTGCATCCATTGATTACTGCTTTTACTTCGCGCCATACTCTTATCTTAGTGTAAAATTAAAAGTTTTTATTTCTAGGAATAACCATTGAAAGTGTTAGATAAAAAAGAACTTCGCGCTCAAGCTCATACTTTAAAACCAGTCATTATGATTGGTCAGTCTGGATTGACGCCAGCTGTTATCGCTGAAACTGAAATAGCTCTTGATCACCACGAACTTATTAAAGTCAGAATACGGGCTGAACGGGAAGAACGCAAACAAATCAGCGAAAAAATCTGTTTGGCAACCGGTGCAGAGAATATTCAGTCGATTGGTCAGATTGTCGTGTTGTATCGCTTGAATCCCAATAAATAATAAAGCCATTTAATGTGTTTGTTTTATGAATTGGGTAATCATGTACCAATATGTGTAGTCTGCGCGACAGTTATAGGGGCGAATTTATTCGCACCTGTAAAAATCTCTGTATACGTTATTTGTAGTTATCCCTAATGAGTTCTAATGATTCGTCTCGATAGCCAAGATATTGCCACACTTGTTGAGCAAATTAAACAGTGGGGCAGTGAACTGGGTTTTTCTCAGATTGGAATTGCGGATACTGATTTGCACGAGGCAGAAGGCTATTTGCTCGATTGGCTAGCTAAAGGTTTTCATGGTGAGATGGACTATATGTCTCGTCATGGCTTTAAACGTAGCCGACCTGAATGGTTACAGCCCGGAACGGTTAGTATCATTTCTGTGCGCATGGATTACTTGCCAGAGTCCGCAAATGAATTACAGAAAAATCTTGATGATCCGATAGCAGCTTATGTTTCTCGTTATGCGCTAGGTCGTGATTACCACAAACTAATGCGCCAACGTTTACAGAAATTGGCGGAGAAAATTCAAGTGGCTGTGGGTGACTTTGGCTATCGCGCTTTTGTAGACAGTGCCCCAGTGTTAGAAAAAGCTATTGCCGAAAAAGCGGGGTTAGGTTGGATTGGCAAACATTCTAACTTAATCAACCGCAAGGCGGGTTCTTGGTTTTTTTTAGGGGAAATTTTTACTGATTTACCGTTGTCTTCAGATCAGCCCAGCAGTGCGCATTGTGGACAGTGTGTCGCTTGTCTGGCGATTTGTCCTACTCAAGCTATTGTTGCACCTTATCAGGTTGATGCTAGACGCTGTATTTCTTATTTGACGATTGAATTGCAGGGCTCAATACCTGAAGAATTTCGCCCGTTAATTGGTAATCGGATTTATGGGTGTGATGATTGTCAATTGATTTGTCCGTGGAATCGTTTTGCTAATTTAACGGCTGAAGCAGGTTTTAATCCTAGGCATAGCTTGAATACCTTGCAATTATTGGAAGCTTTTGCTTGGACAGAAAAGGATTTTTTAACAAAAACAGAAGGTTCGGCAATTCGCAGAATAGGCTATCAGCGTTGGTTACGAAATATTGCGGTCGCTTTGGGTAATGCGCCTATTTCTGAAAGAGTAATTGATGCGTTAAAAGCACACTTAAACAATGATTCTGCAATGGTCAGAGAGCATGTGCAATGGGCATTAAACAGGCATTCATTTAATAAAAACCAGAATTTACCACAGTAACTGCGGCAAATTCTGGCAATTTTTAATTAATTAGATGGTAAATTAATTACTTCTAAAGGAACAAGCGCGCCAGTCATAGTGTCATCAAAGCCAAAGGTACGTAAAACGGCTTTGCCACTTTTATGGACTCTAACCATAGCGAAAGAGTACATACGATCAGTTGCTTTTAAGCCAGATAGTGTTTTTGCTGCTTCAAATGGTGAACCACCTGCACCAACAAGAACTTGGTATCCAGGTTTGCCGTTAGAGCCTATGAATGAATTTACGTTGTAAATATGTTCATGACCACAGAAATAAGTGGCTTTATAAGTAGTAATAACATTCCAGAAAGCATCTGCATTGTTTAACAGTGGAGCAGATGTTGATGGTGGGTTACCAAAGCTATAATAAAAAGCCGCTTTATGACCAAAAACGTACATGTTTTTTGCGCCTCTGCTTTTAGCAGCAGAAAGATCGCTGTCTAACCAGTTTACAGGTGCATTACCGTCATTGCCTACTGGATCAGTATTGATAATAGCGAAATGGTTTGCGCCAATATCGAAAGAATAGTTTAGTTTAGTTTGATCAGCTGTTGATGTGATGTTATCAGATGCACTAGGAGCTGTTGTACTTAAATGAGTATTAGCTGTAGTAGTGTTCAATAAGCTGTTGAAACGGTTCTGATCTAAAATCAGGTCGCCCATGTTATCAATCCAAGACAGTTCATTTTCAACTTGTGCTTTTTTGCCACAACGTTTACATTGCACTTCGTGGTTGCCAGGAACAGGAACAACATAAGTGCCTGTTTCCATTAGTGTTGCAACCATACCGCGCCAGAAGCCGTATTGACGATAGAATTGCATTAAATCTGAATTGACAATATCGCTAACTGCAGGGTTAGTAATCGCCACTTCACCAGTACCGCTGCCGTTTCTGGTCACAGGTACGCCGGCTTTACCATAACCCATGATCATATCGCCATTAAAAAATAACAAATTGGAACCTTGAGCTTGGATATGACGCATGATACGTGACCAAGCTTTGCTATTTTGTAACCATTTACAATCTTGACCAGACAAACCTTTGTTAGCTGTCAGACCAGTACCAGATGGAACATTACAATTTCCAACATTTACCTGAGTTGCATCAATAGTTGTTGAATCAGGTGTTGAAGGATCTTGTCTAGAGTCGCCAACGGTAGCAAAAGTTAACACAACTGGATCGTCCGCATACGCGTTTTGGACATTAACGACTGCGAACAGTGCTAATCAAGCTGCAAGAATACCCTGCAGTTTTAATTGATTTATGTTGAACATCGAAAATTTCCTGGTTAATTTAAGAACCGCGAATTCTAATTTTGTTTTATGTCAATTTGATGAATTAATGATTTAATATTTATTATGTATTTCAAATAATTACGTTTTGTCATAAAAATATCTCATGTGTTTGTCATAAATTTTCATTAATCTTACTAGTGGCTAGTGTTGTTTTTTTATGAGAGAGTATTGATGTTTAGTAACTTAAATAAGCTATCTATAATCGGATTGATTTTGGTTTTACTGATATCTGATGCTAAGACTATCCATTCAGGATTGCTCTCATTTGCGTTATGGGGCGATTTGCCCTACGCCAAAAATAATGATGGTTATAAAACAGATGATAAGATCAATCGTTTATTAGCCAGTATGAATTCGGCAGAATTGGCTTTTACTGTTTTTGATGGTGACATTAAAGATGGTAGTTCGCTATGTACGGATAATGAACTTGGCGAGAGTTCAATAGCATTATTTAATCGAGTTAAAGCGCCGACCGTCTATGTATTAGGTGATAATGAATGGACTGATTGTCACCGTATTAGCAATGGCGGATTTAACAGTTTAGAGCGGTTAACTTACCTTCGAAAAATAATGTTTGCTAATGATGACAGTTTCGGTAGCAACAAAATGCGGTTGCATCGTCAAGGTTTGTTAGGTGGAATGTATTCAGAAAATACTCGTTGGGATTACGGTAATATTGTTTTTGTAGGTTTAAATGTTCCCGGTAGCAATAATAATAAAGTTACTGACCAAGAATGTATTAGTATTAAGAGTGTTCGTACCCTGAATGATTGTGAGGCTGATAATGCTGAATATATAGCCCGTAATGCAGCTAATATTGAGTTTCTACATGAGTCATTTCAACGGGCTAAAGACCAAAAAGCAATAGGATTAGTTGTTATCATTCAAGCTGATTTGGGCTTTGATTTACCTGAGACGGAAGCTATTAATGAAAGTAATCAGCCTGATTTTGATGGTTATCAGACATTTAAGCAGGCATTAGTTGCCGAAACCTCAGATTTTAATGGTCAAGTGTTGCTGGCACATGGCGATACACATTATTACAAAGTCGATAAGCCGCTAATTGATCAAGCTCATTTACTTAAAAATTTTACCCGAGTTGAGACTTTCGGTAGTCCTAATCTGCATTGGGTCAAGGTGACGGTAGACCGATCAAATCCAAATGTTTTTGTTTTTGAACCAGTTATTGTTGCGGGTAATTAATTTAATGTCTGGCTTATGTGGTTACCCGAGTAATTTTTATCACTACGGATAACTCTTTTAATTTACGAATAATTTTAGATAAATGGACGCGATCCTTTGCGGTCAAGGTAATCAAGTCAACACAAACGCGGTCATCTTGATAGACAACAGTGACATTTTCTATATTCGAATTTTGATCGGAAATTGTTGAGGCAATGGTGGCTAATGAACCGCGTTGGTTGAGGATTTCTATCCGTAAATCAACTGGAAAATCGCCTGATACATCTTGACACCATTCGACATCCAGCCAACTACTGTGTTTTTTGCTAATGACAGCACGATTACGACATTCATGATGATGAACAACAATGCCTTTGCCCGGGTTAAAAAAGCCAATAATAGAATCACCTGGTATGGGTCGGCAACACTTCGCCAACGTGATGACCATGCCTTCAGAGCCTTTTATAATCAGTGGCGTTTTTTGCCGTTGTTCGTTGTTGTTTAATTTAACATTGGCATTGATATCATTTTGTGTCAGTTGTTTAGCAATTAAAAAAGGCATTTTGTTGCCTAAGCCAATATTTTCTAACAGTTCATCCATGGATTGCATACCAATGGCTTTCAGCAATTCCAGTCGACGTGGCTGCTCAATTTGTTCAAATTGAACATTCATGGCTTGTAATTCTTTTTCTAAGAGTCTTCTACCTAAAGTAATGGCTTCTTGCTGTTTGAAGTGTTTTAGATAATTGCGAATGCTAGAACGAGCTTTGACAGTAATAATGTAATTTAGCCATAGGGGATTAGGTCTTGCCCATACGGCGGTGATTACTTCGACGGTCATACCGTTTTCTAACTTGGTCTGTAAGGGAACCAGTTGTTTATCAATCCTTGCAGAAACACAGGCGTTACCAATATCGGTGTGGACAGCATAGGCAAAATCGACTACGGTTGCACCACGAGGTAATTTGATAATGCCTCCTTTGGGGGTAAACACAAAAACTTCTTGAGGAAACAAGTCGATTTTAAGGTTATCGATAAATTCCATCGAATCCCCCGCTGACTTTTGAATTTCCAGTAAATCCCGAAGCCATTCATTAGCACGAGCTCGAAACTTTTCGGTTTTGTCGTCTTCTGATTTATAAAGCCAGTGAGCAGCGATGCCAGATTCAGCCATTCGGTGCATGTCATGCGTTCTTATCTGAATTTCAATGGGTAGGCCATGCGGACCAATGAGAATGGTATGTAACGATTGATAGCCATTGGCTTTAGGTAGAGCAATATAATCTTTAAAACGACCGGGGATGGGTTTATATAGATTATGAATCATACCCAGCACGCGATAACAGGTATCAATATCATCACAAAATATTCTAAACGCATGAACATCAAAAATAGAAGCTAATGACAGTTTTTTTTGACGCATCTTTTCATAGATGCTCCATAGGTTTTTTTGTCGTCCTGATACTTGGCAGGATAGTTCACACTCTTTTAAACGAATTTTTATCGAGTTTTCGATAGTTTTAATGATTTCTCGGCGGTTACCGCGTGCTTTTTTGACGGCGTTTTTTAAAATCTGGTAGCGTCTGGGATATATCGCCTCAAAGCTTAAGACTTCAAGTTGATGTCGAATGGAGTTCATTCCTAAACGGTTGGCAATTGGACCATAGATATCCAGAGTTTCTCTGGCAATGCGGCGTTTAGCTTCCGGTGGCATTGCACCTAGGGTTTGCATATTATGAAGACGGTCAGCCAGTTTAACCATAATGACCCGCAAATCCTTACCCATTGCCAAAAACATTTTGCGAACGTTTTCAGCTTGAGCTTCTGCTCTGGATTTGCTGTCAATTTTGCTTAATTTGGTAACACCATCAACAAGTTCTGCAACTTCTTTGTTGAATTCTTCGGCAATCTGCTTTTTGGTTATTCCAGTATCTTCGATGACGTCATGCAAGATAGC
>Ga0214192_1000384_pt1 | contig 27703 bp, 41 predicted proteins | sample TroBogEpilimnion_44_FD_153030 | JGI IMG/M metagenome (GOLD analysis project Ga0214192, IMG submission 153030) | Freshwater microbial communities from Trout Bog Lake, WI - 29JUL2008 epilimnion | ecosystem: Environmental > Aquatic > Freshwater > Lake > Epilimnion/Euphotic zone | place: Trout Bog... | reverse complement strand
TGGTTCCCGGCGCTATTATTGGCGGTGCGTTGGGTGCGTTTGGCACAATGTTCCCCGGTTTCGTGGGATCAAACGTCACTGCACAAGCTGAAGAAGCTAAGGAACAAGGAAAACCGCTTGAAGTTAACAAGACCAGCGCGGTACTTGCAGCCGCCGGACAGACTGCGCTTGAAGAAGTTGGTGGGGCATTCGGATTAGGCAAAAACTTAGTCACTAAATTACTAAGCCCAGCCACCGCAGCCAAAGCGTTATCGGCTACCGCTAGCGCTGAAGCAAAACAACTCGCAGTAAAAGAACTTGCTGAGACTGCGAACCGCTCATTATTAGCTGCCACTGGGCGTGGGGCATTACGGGGGGTTGCCGAAGAAGTACCGGTCGAGGTTGCACAACAAATCCTTGAAGATATACAAGCAGGACGTGATCCGCTTTCGCCTGAGGGATTATCTCGTTTAGGTCAATCAGCTTATGGTGCGTTGCAAGTAGGTTCTGTATTTGGTGGTGCCGCTGCCGGCTTAGATCGGTCACAAGCCAAGTCACAACTAGAGCAGCAAGGCCTAACTCCTGCGGGTACTGAAACAAACCCCCAGCTTACCGATGCAGAACGCGCCGCTCGTGAAGAAGAACAGCAGACCGTTGGGTTTATGCGCCAGAGGCGCGAGCAAAGTCAGGCTGCACAGAAAGAACTAGAGCCATTCATCGGGCAGAAAGAAACGCCTGAAGGTCAGTTCGGATTAAATTTAGAGGGCGGCAAGCGCGTAGCGCCTACTACCACAGTGCAGGGTGAAGCACTACCCGAACGCAAGGCGGGCTTTGATCCATTTGGTCGCCCAAAGACAGACGAAACCGAAGCCACGAACGTAGCGCCTACAGGTGGCGAGGCCACAGAGCTCACTAAAGAGCTAGATAAAACATTGCCGCTAGACCAGCATGTTGCAGAACGTGATCAGTTATTGCAGCAATTAGACAATTTACCTGAAGGCAAGGATACCAAAGCAGTACGCACGCAAATGGTTGGGCGTGTCAGGGAACTCAATACACTAATTAAATCTATTGAATCTGCCCCAGTAGGCACGCAAGGCGCATTACCTGTCGTACCTAGTGCCACATCTGTGCAAACTACACCGCAGGCTCCTGAGGTACCCAAACAATCTACTAGTACGTTGTTGCGCGAAGCAGGTGTGCCGGGTGGAGCTGCAGTAACCCAGCAGTTAAAGGGGCTAGACCTCAGTCAACAAGCCGATCGCACTGCCGCTGCAGAGTTTATCGCACGTGCATTAGAGAACCCCAATGTCAAACCTGAAACAAAAGCCGCTATACAGAAGTTTTATGATACGCATCTAGCTGAACCTGCACCCCAAGGGCAAGGCGGCTTTGAATTCAATACACCAGAAACTGCTGCGGAACCTACGGCCCAGACACCCCCAGCGCCAGCAGCACCTGCGGCTCCTGTAACACCTGCGGCTCCTGCAACACCTGCGGCTCCAACCGCGCCCACAACACCCGCAGTGCCTACGGCTCCAACCGCGCCCACAACACCCGCAGTGCCTACGGCTCCAACCGCGCCAACTACTCCTGTAATTGTACATACACCCGAAACTGCACCACCGATACTGAATGGCAGCGTGTGGGATGCTTTAGGTATTGGCAAAACTGCCAAGATTCGCAATAACGTGGATGTAAATGGTAAGGATATTACTGACCCAACCGATGGCGCGTTTGCGCGTAAAGTGCTCGAAACGTATCGCGATGCGACACAGAGCGACCGCATAAAAGAAAACATTGACAAGTATCTCGCACGGTTTCCCGAATCTACTCCGGCAGCCCCCGTTGCTACTACCCCCCAAGCACAACCGCAATCACCAGTCGAACAGCGCGTAGCATCTGGGCAAGTTGAATCGTGGGCATTGCAAGACAATCCCTATAAAGGTGTAGCTGATGTAGTGTATGCCGACGGGGATAAAGGATTACTTCGATTCCAAACAAACAGCGGAGCAATAATATATGTGCCGGTTATTCCAAGAAAGCGGTTTAGCTTTGTCAATATAGAAACTATAACCCCTAAAGAGCAGCAGGCACTAGGCTTGTCGGATACGCAACTGCAAGACCTGAACGAAGCTAAGGCTGCAATCGAAGCCAAAGATAATGCGCTGCTTACGCAATTCCCCGATGGCCCATTTACGGATGCCCCAAATAATGTGGTTGCCACAGAGAATGTTGATCCCCGTTACACACAATATCTAACCGCGCTTATGCAAAAGTTAGGCATGGGTGATATCAATTTGTTTTTAGTTAGCGGCAATGACTTATTAGGCAATAAAGCTAAATACAATCTTCATGGCGCATATGGCACATTAGAGCAAATCGGTGACAGGGGTAACACATACGGATCGCTTGTACCCTTTGGTCCAAAAATGGACTCACTTGCGATATATTTGGACCCCAGCATGCCACTGGAAAAAGCTATAGAGACATTAACCCATGAGCTGGGCCATGGTATCGAGTATGTAGCATTTGTCCATGCCCCGCAGTCTACTAAAGACGCGATTGTAAAAGACTACGAGACATGGAAGAAATCTGTTAATGGCATGACGATCCGGGAATTCATGCATTCATTGCGAAACCGTGAATCTGCAAAGATGATAACGGACAACGTAGACCCAACGATACTGTCATCGCCCGCAACAACCATGCCTAACTTTAAGTACTATATAAGTTTTGCTGAATGGTTTGCGGATAACTCATCACGTTGGGCAACAACGGATACTAAAGCTATCAGTCTTGTAGCTAAGTTTTTTCAGAGTATTGCAAAACAATTACGTGCACTTGCTCAGGCAGTAACCGGTGGTACATACCTACCCGCTCCGGCTATGGCCGAATTCCTAAATCAAATGGGACCCGCTAATCCGATCGTATGGGAAGGGGTCGTCGCTGATACATTCAAAGGTATCAAACGTATCGAGTATGAAAACGGGCTCCCAAATATCGAGAATGAGCTAATAGATGCTGACCAAATAAGCAATTCAGCAATCGGCAATATGGCACAGAGCCTCAATACACCCGTTGGGCAAATTACACCTAATACATGGGTATCAATCAATCAAGCCAAGTCACAACCCCAACGCACTGCCATGACTCAATACATGGGGGTAGTTGCACAGGGTGAAGTTAGCTGGGCGGATTGGTTCCGCCAAAAGACCGTCGATGTGCTCGCGCCTGTAGCCACCAAACTCGGTGCGCTTTTTGATCAAGGTGTGCGCAATTCATTCGGTGAAGTAAACCCCATACAGTTTATTAGGCAAGCATTCGACCACGCACGCGTTGCGCTTGATGTGTTCAAGCAGGGTGGTCTGCGTATGAATAAAGATGGGTTCTGGGAAAGCTATGCACTCAAAGACGCTGACGGTAAAGATATGTCGGCTACCCAAGTTATCAATGAAATCGCAGCGCTAGCCAAAAAGAACAATGAAGCATTCAATGTGACCAAAGCCAAGGTCGCAACCATACTAGAGGGCATGCGCTTATCTGATATGCGCAAAGAAAACGCCACGTTGGAAGCACTTGCCCAAGCATATGAAGCCCAGAATGATTTTGATAATGCTGACAAGACACGCGAAAAGAAAATCCTTTTGCACATGCGCTTTTCTGAAATTGATGCACTAGAGCAAGTATTTAAAGCATCACCTGAGATTCAAGAAATCCAACGCATTATGAACACCTCGCGCGAGTCGGTAGTGGATGCCATGATCGCATCCGGCAGGATCAGTAAAGAGCGGGGTGACTTTTGGAAATCTGTCACTAACTATGTGCCATTCAACCGCGAAAATAATGTGTACGAAGATATATCGCTCACCCAGCGCCCAACCAGAAAAGGCATTACATCATTAGGTGAATTGCCCGCTATCCGTGGCTCACTGTCGCGCCCTGTAGCTAATACGATTGATAACTACATGAATACCATGGCGTGGATGGTTGAACAGTCTATGCGCAATTCAGCCGCTGTACGCGTGTTAAATACCATGGCTTCTGCAGGAATGGCAACTAAGCTGCCTTCTATGAATCAAGCCACCGACAAACATATGGTATTACCTAAGCTGTACGAGAATGGTGAGCCTGTATATTTTGAGATGGATAGCCCATATGATTTCGCGGCCTTCGTGCAAGCACCGGAGATGAAGTCTGGTGTGTTGAAGTTTATGGGTGCCTCATCACGCTTACTGCGCACAACCGTAACTGCAACGCCAATGTTTGCTATGAAGCAGGTAATAGATGACGCGCAGCGAGTTATGTTTTATTCCGGAGTTAAAAATCCTACAGCAGCCTTAGCAAAGACATTGGCATATTTTCCACGTACTTGGTTTAGCGCATGGGTGGGCAAAGAATCTGATGCAGTGCGAAAGCTGACAAGCCTCGGTATCGTAGGTGACTATGATTTCAACCCAACTAATCCCGTTGAGACATTGGAGTATCAAACCGGTGCGCGTAAGCGTGGGGCGGTTAAAAGTCTTATCAACAAACTGGAGCAAGTAACCAAAGCCTCTGATATGGCCTCGCGTTTGGCTGTATATGAGCAGACGCTTAAAGAGACAAATGATCCTGCTCTTGCACAGACCCGGGCGCGTGAGCTTATTAACTTTAATCGCCGTGGTTCATCTGTAGCCATGCAAACTCTCTCGCATATTGTCCCATTCTTTAATGCATATGCACAGGGCATGGACTTACTATATCGAGGTGTCACAGGTAAGGATGCTTCATCAGGGTTAGGTAGAGCCGCAGCCCGTAAAGTATTTATGCGTCGCGTCGCGATGATGACTGCTATGGGTTCAATATATGCGCTGGCAATGTCCGATGATGATCAGTATGAAGACTTAACTGATGAAGTGCGCGATCGCAACTGGATACTGCCGAAAGCAATTAATGAGGGCTTAGGGTTGAAATTCCCTATTAAGATTTCCGTGCCTACGGAACTTGGGTTCGTGTTTAAATCAATTCCAGAACGTGCGGTCTCCTATATGAAGCAAGCCGCTAAAGGCCAAGACCAAGGCGTAGCCAAAGCAGTAACCGATACGCTTGTCGATGCTGCAAAAAACTATGGCATTACGCCAATCCCGGCAATCATCAAGCCAACACTAGAGAACATCACAAACTATTCTACATTCACGCATCGTGAACTAGTGCCAAAAGCTATGGAGAGTTTGCCACCCGGCATGCAGTATCGGTCTAGCTCATCGGAAGTCGCGAAGGCAATTGGTAAAACTGCAGATGTATCACCTATAAAAGTTGATAATTGGATTCGGGGTACTTTTGGCTTGATGGGATCGTCAGCGTTATTGGTTGCAGACTCTATGATAAACCCAGCGCTAGTTGACAAGTCATTATCACAAATGCCGTTTGCTAATATCGCATTAGTAAATCCAGCAGGCTCACGGGTTAAAGATGAGTTCTATGAGTTCCGCCAGCAAGTAACTGAAGCTGTGGCAGCAAAGAATAAGTTGCAAAAAGAAAACCCTGCGCAGTTAGAATCTTTCATGCGCAAGAATAGTTATCTCGTTGCAGCGGCGCCATATATCAATGGCAGAGTAGAAGCTCTATCGCACTTACGTGCGATGCGGACCATGTATGAAAACACGCCAGACCCTAGCATATCTTCCGCAGAACGGCGCAGCAGAATTGACGAGATCAATCAGACAGAAAAAAGTGTGTTAAAAGATTTCCGTGAATTCCGTGCGGCAATACTGAAACAGAAGTCATAATAAAAAAATACCCCGGTACAGGACCGGGGCTAAAGGGACTACCAAGGAGAACAACATGGACGTGTTGAACACAACAATTATATCAACACATTCGCCAAACACCAACACCCCAAAGCCCATTACGTTCGCCTATTACAATATGTAACTTGATTCGGCGTTTACGTGCGCTATGTATCAGCATTTCTTTTACGCGGTCCGTGGCAACACACGGTATAAATATATTTGCACCTACAGAGAAAGCCGCCCAATCAAATGAGTAAGTGACTCCCTCTGCGTCGATGATGCAGTATGTAGATTGTTTAGGCTTTGTCTTTCTGCTCATCTAGTTCTGCACCCATATCGAACACACGGCTATGCGGATCGTGGATAGCTAATACATTGGCAGGAGGCGTACTCAACTCTGTGCCTTTAGCCATGCGTTTTTTAGTGGTAGTAATATCAAGCCCACTGTCTTTGAGCCCGTTAATCAACTCGTTATAACCCACCTGACGTTTAACACACCATGCCTTAAATGGTGGCGCAGCAAGGAAGATCGTCTTGGTATTAGGTTCATAGCGAATCAACAACTCACCCCGGGGTTCACGCACTGCGATGGGTTTGTATGCAGTATCGCTATCGTCAATGATAAGCACGTTATTGATGTTTTGGTTAATGTACGCGGCTAAGCTATCTGAACCATCTGCGGAGCTCTTTGTATTAGCCGCAGCCGTTGCCAAGAATGTAGATGCCCACCGTGCTACACGCGCAATGTCGATATTGTGCAAGCCTAACCCAGCCGCGATCGTACCACCAGTCAGTGCAATAGCTGCCATGTTTGACCAGATACGCTCGCGCTGATTAAGTTTTGCATTCAGATCAGTCTGCGCTTGTATTTCGCTAAGCATAGTCTTGGCAATATCTACGTTATTAACGATATAGGCCATAAGGGTTTCACCAGCTAGCCCATAATTATCATGCAGCTTCGAGAATAAATGATCCGTCTGTGATTTTGTGAACAGCGTATTGCGCTGCACGGGTACTTCCATCACGCGCATCAACTCACCTTCTGGAAAATCTTTTTCAGCAGACAGCTTATCGACAATACTGCTATTAGATGATGTGATGGTTGGGGCCTGCCACGTAGTATTATTTACGCGCTCGGCATTTGTACTGGCCTGCAAACGGTTTTTACCCCGCGCAGCAGTAGCCGCATACACCATGTTCGACATCTCGATTGGGGATAAGTTTGTAATCTCGTCGATCGTAATAGGTAAGTGCTGCAGAACACCCATACGGTGGATGCGTGCGTTATATGTATCATCCTTTTGCAGTAGTAAATCAATCGGATGGCCCCAGATGCTATTAGCTACCATGAGTGCTGTGGATTTACCGATACCCGATTTGTTGCTCATAAGATTATAGATACCGCCCCGATGCTGCGTCAGGTGCATAAGCGGTGCGCCAAAGCTCAGGAATATAGCAAATGCAAAAGGTTCAAGTCCGGGTGTGTCATAGAAGTTAACAACCTTGAGCCACTCCTCTAGTGTGCCTTTCTTTTGCAGCAAACTAGTTACCTTTAATGTGGCAGCAGAGGGTGGACTATAGCGGCTCGCTTCAGCAGGGGTTGCGGCTTGCGCAACAGGTAGGATTTCTCGATCGCCAATTAAGAACGACCCTTCGGCAGTCCAACCCATTTGGGTTCTCATATTGTCTGTCTTTTCACGCATTTGTAGCCTCTTTACGGATTTCTGGATGTAGGTCATTAAGGCATCAAAGTTTTTACCACTTGCCATAACACCGTACTCTGCAACGGCATCACGAAATTTATCTTTGGATACGACTACGGCGAGCGGTACATTAAATTCACGTATGCCATCATGGGGCAACTTCAATCGCAACAATATAGATTCCCCAAGCATAGGGTCTTGTATACGCTTAACTACATAGAAGTCATGTTCATACACGCATATCTCAGCACGGCTCTCACCCTCGCCAACTTCCGTATATACACCGCCAGTTTTGCCACGAAAGAACGGGAAAGGGAATGGCTCAATAACTTCCTGCGCAGGTTGTTTTGTAAGTGGATCAACAACCTTGACTATATTATCTTCTTCAGTTGCGCGTAATACTTCGCGCCCAAGCACTACAGGTGTCGTGATCTTGCCCTGCATGGGGCAGTCTTTACAGCCTTCGGGATTCAAGCCTTCAAATGTTTTGCAATATTGTGGCCCTTCAGTCTTGCTGGCTTTGCTTTCGGTTTCTACGTGCGAGTACTGTGGGTGCTGGTTGGACATTGCATGAATAGCTTCGTCACGATCTACACAGACCTGTGCAATAGATAATCCTGCACGCCACAATGGTTCACTTATCGTTGCTTGGTTTTCGCAAATATGTTTTAGCTGTGTACAAGTCTCTGTACGTACAAGTATATTTTTAAATCGGGTGACATGGTTTTGCAAGAACGCTTTAGTTGTAGCGTCCATGGTGTACTTAATATTTTTGGGCACATCAAACGGCAATGCGTTATCGGCCACAATGGATTCACCCGACCCAAGTTTTTCTGCAAAAGCTACGAGTTTAATCGCGGTCTTGCGTGACTTAAGTATTTCGACAGGCTTGGGTTCATCAGGGTTACTGTAATTGAACGTGCCCGGTATGCGCAGTATGCGTGCAGAATCCGATGTGCATGATGGGTCAGCACGAAGCCCATGCTCTGTGCACACTGCTTTAAGCCGCTTGGCTATAGGTAGCCATACCTCAGATGTAATCTCTTTGTCCAGAGGCCAATACAAGTGCAAGCCATTACCTGAACTCACGACTACGGGCTGTGGTAATCCTGTGGCTTTGATGAATGCCATGACAGCGCTAGCAGCTTCGGCTTGTGTGGGATAACCACTACCGTCTGCCTTGTTGCTGTCCACATCCAACCAAAACGATTTTACAAATGCTACGTTAGATTGCTTACGTTCCGATCCGTCGATAAACGACGCGCAAGCAAAGTACTGATTAACCGGTGCGTCAATAGCGTTACTCGCAGGCTCAAAATCCGCGATAGCCGGTAAGAATAGATGTTCAACTTTCTTGCCCAATATGGCTGCTAAGCAGTATGTTCCCGATTCAGGAAGCACAAAGCGCAGAAATTCTGTTGGTGTCATAGGTGCTTCTTTTTATACGATGACAAACCCGCTATGGGGACTATTTATCTAGCAACTTTTGTAATTGCTTTAGTTTGTCCGGGGCAGGTTTATAGCGCCCAGTAAACCAATCGTATACGCACGTACGTGAAACACCTAGATATGCGGCAATCTCTGCTACGCTTATTTCTTTTTGTACTGCTGCCTTACCCAGCGCACCGCCTATGGTTTTGCTTGCGGCGTTAATGCGTTTGGCTAATGTAATTGAATACCCACTCATGCATATCTCCAAGGTTCAAAGCAGGGCTACTGCGCATACAGTAGCCCCATAAAACTTACTCGTCGTCGTCAGCCCACTGATCTAACACTGACTTAACATCGGCAGCTTTACCTTTGCCGCGCACCTTGGGTGGAGTATCTGGGGTAGTATCTTCTGCAGGTGCCGCCTGTGCTTGCTTGGCAACTGCCGCAGCGATAACCGAATTTGTTTCTGCATCAGCCTCGAATGGTTCATCATCTTCAGACTTCTCGGTCTTGGGTGTGAATGTCATCGTAACCGCAGCAGTAGCCTCGGGGCTTTCTGCACGTTCCATAACGGTTGTGTACTCATCTTGCTCAAGCGGACGGATCGGTTTGAATGTCAACTTAGGTGTCGCAGATGTGGTATCAAAACGCATCTCAGTAACCACAGCAGTAACCGGCAACGAATGCCCTGCAAGAAACTTAACATAAGCTTCAAGTGGCAACTTGCCTTTCTCGCCCTTACCAAAAATAGATTGCGATGGCAGTGCTAACTGAAGCACATCACCTGAAATATCGTTATCCAATACTACTGCAAGCCTACGGGTATAGCGGCATGCGCGTGACTCGCCTTGACCGGAACCTTTAATGTTCTGCGGACACGTTGCGCACTTTGGGCTCTGTGGTTTACGTACGATCGCATCAGGTGTTTCGTTATTTGTTGACCAGCAATCAGGTGCAGCGTTCTCGCCTTCCTTGTATGTACCCGCATAAAACGTACGATGCACACTTGCGGCGCTCTTGACAATCACGACATTCATGGCGCGGTCATCATTCTGCATAACTTCTTCGCCATTTACAATCTTGCGAAACACACCACCGCGAATAGAGATACGCGATACTGAATCACCACCACCACCCATGAGGTTACGCGTGGTCTCGTCCATTGTAATGCCCTTGAGGTATGCGGGCAGTTTAGCGGTATTAAAAAGAGTGAGTTCACTCATGAGTTACTCCGATTGGTTGGGGGTTAGATTCTACTAGCTTGTCGTCAGAAATGCCAAAATATGTTTTTACATCACTTAAAAAGAAACGGTAGTGCGTGCCGATACGGATTGATGGCAGTGGGTTGGACTCCTTCTTTGCTAAATTTACAACAGTGGCCTTGCTTATATTCATTACTTGCGCTACCTGCGCAGTGGTCATGGGACGTTCAAGCATCATTTGCGGCTCCGGGTAACTGTTATAGCGTACTGACTCGTGACATTCAAGCCGGGTGGCATTAACTCCGGATTGTTTTCGATAAATTCTTTCATCGCACGTTGCGCAACACGTCGCTCCAGCAGATCGGGTACTTGATTGTCCAATACGAATTTGTGCATAGCTGCCCAATCGGTCGCATCGTAGCGTGTTTTCACTGATCGTGATACTGTACCGAATGGGGTCTTTAATCCGTCAGTGCCAGTGGTTTTGCACAAGCCAAGCAGTTCGCCTTCGATAGCATCCATCTGTTCTTTGATCTCGGCATCGCTGCTCTCATACTGTGCTTTTAGTTCTGAACGGCGGTCACGCATTTTTATGTATGCTTTGACCATTTTGTCTACGGTTATGTCCATGTAATTCTCCTGTGAGCTTTCATAATATCTTCATATATTTACATTGTCAAGTATTAGTTGTTGATAATCTCCTCATAAAGCGCAAGTAAACTTACATTGGTGTCTTCGCAATTATCTAATGCCTTGTATCTTTTCTCCTCTACGGGACTGCCTTGCAATTTCACAATTAGGCATTTGTTCTTTTGCCCCGCGCGGTGGATACGGGCATTAGCTTGGGCGTAGGTTTCATACGACATGATCGGGCCCCACCATACGATCGTATTGGCAGCATGCAGAGTAATTCCGTGCGATGCAGCCTGTGGTTGAATGATCAACACTTTTGGATCGGCTTGCTCTTGGAATGTTTTTATAACTGCCGCGCGTTTGTTGGCATTCACACCGCCATGTATCGTATCCACAGCATAACCATCGGCGGTCAGCTTCTCAATCAGTAGTTCAATAGTATGCGTGTATGGCACAAACACCAGCACCTTATGTGGAGTGTCATCAATTACTTCGCGTAGCACATCGTAGCGTGGGCGTATATCAAGTTCAACTGTCTGATGGTCATCGGTATATACCGCCCCGCATGAAATCTGCAGCAGCTTATTAAGGCCGGCGGCGGCGTTGACCGCAGAGATAATTTCACCTGCTGCGAGTACAGCTAAGTTCTTGCGAAGATCATCGTACAATTTTTTCTGTTGGCGGGTCAAAGGCACTTCGCGGGTTGTATAAATTATGTCTGGTAGGTCTAGGCATTGCTCCTTAGTGAACCGTATAGCAGGCTGTAGCATTTTGTTAACTACCGCCACTGCCGATTGTTTGGGTACCCATTTAAAGTTTGTAATCTTTGTCATTACAGAATCACGGAACATACCGAATGATCTGGGCGCCGTGCTCGGGTGCATCATCTTAACCAAACCAAACGCATCAAGCGGTGACTGCGAGGCTGGCGTACCGGTCATCATCCAAACCCATGTATCTGGGCGAATTAATTTATTGATACTTTTCCAACGTTCGGTCGTAGCGGTCTTTACTGCGTTCGCCTCGTCAATGATGATCAGGTCAAAACCACCTGCCATAAGTTCTTTTTGTATAACTGCAACACCATCAAAATTAATAATCACAAACTCTGTATCGGCTTCAAGAATCTTTTTACGTTTTTCTTTACTACCGTGTGCAACAGATACCGTGCGATGCATGACACACAAAAACAAATCGCTCACCCACGTTGCCTGCATCACAGATACCGGGCAGATAACCAATACGCGTTTGATGCGCCCTATGGTCATTAGGTAGTCTGCGGCCCAGATAGCCGATGCGGTTTTGGCAGTGCCTTGCTCGTTGAAACAGAATGCCCTGCGGTTAAGGGTGAGGAACGCTGCAGTTTGTTTTTGGTGTGTGAAAGGTGCGCGTGATCCTGTCCACTTATATTTGGCAATGATAGGCGATGGTACATTGCGGATGTTCAGATTCTTTAGCACCTGCGCAGTATCAATATCCCAATGTACAAGTACCTCAGACATACCATCGACTTCGCCGACTATTGCGCTTTTCGGTATAACGTTGAGTACCCTAGCTGGATTGCGCAATAGTAACTTCAGAGCTCGATTGTCAATAATTTCCATAGTTATTCCGATAGGAAGTAGGCCGAATACACAATGTGCATCGGCCTAAAATGTGTGGGCTCCCATAAAGCAGGGTGGTCAAAGATACACCATACTACACGCTAAGTCGCTAACACTCTAGCACCCACAGGTATTCGTCTTTCCGAATCGTCATGTTGGCGAGTGCAAGCGCCTGCCAAGGAACTTTTTTCACCAACACGGATTAGGACTAAAGGTACGACCTGCACGTTACTTTAACTTCCCTGCAGTGACCTTTCGGTGGTGGGAAAGCCTGTAATCCTAATGCGTGTTGGTGCTGGTTACGTTTATCCAGCGTCCTGTGCGGACCGATGCAACTATTATCTACTTCTTTTTACGTTCGCGCTTGCTTACTTCAGATACTAAATTACCTTTGGAGTCACGCTTAAATGAACGATTACTGTTTGAATCTTCAACCTTGATACCGTCTTTGATAGAGCCACCCTTGTCGATAGCTTTAACGTGAGCAGCATCCTTACCATCACCCTTACGCAACTTGCCAACTTTTACTAATGCGTTACGTGCTTTGTTGCGCTCATCACGTTTCTTGATCTGATCGGGCCTGCCTTGGTACGATTCATACTCATGCTTGTAATCACGATCAGCTTTATTTTTATATGGCATCACGTCCTCCGTGGCTCGTAGTGTTCACACTTAGCTACAGGGCACCATCCCCGGCATAAGCCTGACGGGTTAGCGTTCCATACGTTATGCTTGTATGCACCCTCAAGGCGCTTTACTTCTGGTAGCCAATCCATCCACATCGTTGGTGCATCGTCCATTGCGTACTTCGTGGGTACTAACTTATCTTCTTGGCAAAACAGCAATCCAGCCTTGATCGACTTGATATGCGGATATAGCTTGAACACTGCCAATGACATAAGCTGTAACTGACTGCTATCGGCATTCTTAGATTTGCCAAACTTGTAGTCAATCATGCGGGCTGTGCCCTTCTCGTGATTCAGTATAAGCAAATCAACTGCACCGCGCAACCATACGCCTTTGTCAAAGAATCCACAGGGCTCCATATCCGCAGTCAGACCAAACTTTAATTCGCATAGCTTCTCGCCTTCAAGTGCTTTAAGCCGATCTAGTTGATCTTTCATATACGCAAACTGTGTAGGTATTGGTTTGCCTTCTTTGATATACAACTCAGCAGCTTTGTGCGCCGCAATCCCATACAGCATTATCTGTGTGGGTGATTCTTTTATGTCCTTAACAACTTTCAAATGGTAGTACTTTTTAGGGCACGATTGAAATGTTTTAAGTGCCGAATACGACCATGCTACTGCGTTGTCCATATTAACAATCCGCTAGAGTTTTGCCAAACTTAACTGTGGCATTTAAAGGTATATCAGGCATCCACTTAGGTGCTTTACACATCTCAGTATACACAAAGGCTTTAGCTGCATCAACATCAGCCTCGGGGGCTAAGACATAATCTGCATCATGTATGGTAAGCAATGTAGGGTAACGCTTATCAATGCGAATCATGCTCTCACCAATTACGCACCGGGCAAGTGACTGTACTACGCCTTGGAAAAACTTAGCACCATAGATATGCTCTACGCCTTTGCGGGTGGTGTATGCCCATTTGGTCTTACCATTTACTGAAACCCTGCACAACTGCGGGTATCGCAGCACCAGTGTGGATGGCAATAGCACACCCGACTCACCCAATACCTGTACTAGTCCATGCCGGCCATACCCCATCTGCCGATTCTGCATGATTGCAGTTAGTGCGCGTTCACCATGATCCCATGCAGCCTTTACGTGGGCGTATTCTTGGCGGTACAAATCTACAATACGCTGGCTTTCTGTTTCACCAATATCCACACGGGAACCTGATTTGATCGCAGCTCTTAACTTCTTAGCCCCTACGCCATAAATTAAGGATAGTTGCGAGGTCTTGCCAATGAAGCGTTGATCATCTGTGACATCATCATATGCAACACCGAACACCGTAGACGCAAAGTCTTTATACAGATCGCGACCCTCACCCAATGCTTTAAGTTTATCTATTTGCCCTGCCAACCATAGCCCCACACGCAATTCAATGTTCGATAAGTCAGCACCTACGATGGTGTATCCCTCTGGTGCGTGTATCGCTTGTTTGATCTTGGACTTACGTGGCAAGTTTTGCAGGTTCACACTGTCTGCACCCGACCAACGATATGTACGGGCGCCCGCATAACGTAAGGGGATAGCCAATCTACCGCGCTCACCCATGGCAATAAAACGTTGCGTGCGTGTTTCCTCAAGCGTGGACTTCAACCCTAAACGCGCAGCGCACACAGTCTGCACACGTATATCATCATGCTCAGACAGCGCACGAAATCCCTCATCGGTCTTTGCGAATGCCCAAACTTCTTTGCCCGTAGTGGGGCTAGTCTTGCGCGGTGGGCTCACACCTAAGTTCGTCAACATCGCTGCAAATTGATCATTAGATCGCAAGGCTTTTTGCACATGCTCGTGGTCAGCACCACCAACGATAGCTACTGCGGCTAAGTCATCGCGCCCAATCGCCTGTAGTGTGTGTATTAAGTGCGTGCGTTTAGATTCTTTGACATCAACTAAGTGCGCATTGAGCATGTCGATATCAAGCTCCAGCAGTGGGCGCGTGAACATCCTGATTGTCATATCAATTAGCTTAAGCTCTGCCTTGGGAAACCCTGCATCCATCATGCGGTTAAAAATCGCGTGTGTCAGGTTTACATCGTTAATGCAATACTTGCCATATTGTGCCAGCTCCTGATCACTGAAGTCTGATATGTGCTTACCCTTAGCATCCAATACTTCTGTGCCTTTTTCCCCGGCTTTATAGTGCAAGGCCATATTAGCTAGGGACACACTCGCATCCACACCTAACGCCGCACGCCCCATGCTCATCGTGTCCATAATGACTTTAGGGTGTATGTTGTATTGAAACGCCAGTATGCCCGCATCAAACGCTGCGTTGTGCGCGATAAGCGCGGTGTTAGCCCAATCAATAGCGTGAAGCGCATCAATAACATTTGCCTCATCACGGCCATCTACCCACACCGTAGGTTCATCGTTGCGCTTGTATGCAAAGCCAATCACTTCAAACTGACCGTCATGGATGTAGGCCTCAGTAGTCATCTTGGTCAGGCTATACATGTTGTCGTAATACGTTTCGAAATCCAAAGCAACTATGTCCATATTAACCAAGCTCCTGTAGCATACGCTGTACGTCTTCTATATTGTTTTCATTCACAACAATGGCCCTACCGCCTGCATCGCGTATCTTCTGCAACTCACGTTCCTGCAACATTGTGGTCGTGCCTTTGCCCGCCTTGCATTCAATACCAAAGAAGTGCTCGTTATAACACCCTATGATGTCTAGAATCCCCGAACGCCCATAGCCACCCGTTGCCGGCATGAAATAGTACACGCCGTGCGCATCCAGTATGCGTCTGACTTTCGCTTTGACTTTACCTTCGGGCGTGAGAGCCATTATGCACCTTCGCGCAGTCTGTGTAGGGCATCCCACAGGCGATTGGCAAGTTCTTCGATCAGTTCCTTTGATGGCGCATCGTTGTCAGCAGCGCGGATTAGCTCTTTGTCAGTCAGTGTTCTATATATCATAATTCTTCCTTTGGTTTACGTTTTCGTTTTGGTGCTGTGGCGATGCCAACTTCTTCAGGTACCGCGTACTTCGCTTCAATCATTGCATCTGCCATGCGGTAACATCTTTTTGCATCAACATCTTCCTGTCCCAGCATCCACATCTTAGATACCATAGCAAACGCAGCAAACAAATCTCTCAGGTCATCATCGTCCATCACCCCTCCGCTATTTCGATTAACTTATGTATGTAGTGCTGTGCCTTTCGCAAGTCATCTATGCCACCCTTATCTTTCCAACGGGATACGTACTTTACAACATTACCTTCCAGATAGCCAAGGTTATTGCTCACGATATAGTCCCAAGGCTGTATAGCTTTTTTGCTATAGTGGTCGCTGCCTACCTGCATCGCATTGGGCACTCCCCGACGTTTTTTAGCTAGCTGTGCTTGGTCTTGAAGGCTGGCTAGGCGTTCTTGTTGCGCTTCATTTGATTCCCCTACTGTGCGCCAGTACTCCGGTGGTTGCAGATTCATTTTTTAGTGTCCTTAGTAAACATATACCCACGGATAAACCCAAGCTCAAATGCTTTGCGTAGCGTATAGATACCTAATTCTGAAGCGGTCATCTCATTGATAAATTGTTGGGCCTCTGCAGTGGCATGCAGTTGTGCCACATGAAACGGAGCGCTATTCACCCGGGCTTGTAACTCGTCGAATGCTTCATCAAATGCTTTATCTGAATTCATTAGTCCAACTCCATAAATAAAATTAAACCTAACAGTACCCACCAACCCCATCCAGCGTCGCTATACAGCAACACGCACATCACTAGGAAACTGTACATGGGTTCATCATCCAAGCTGCAGCAACATCACACTTTATGGGTTCTGCTACTTCTTTTTTAGTCTTCAACTTCATCGGTTGTGGTACGTCTTTGCCCTTACCCCATGAGTATAGACGCATTTGCAAGCCTGACAACTCATTGCGTTTCCACCCACTAATATGCACCTGCTTGTCGTCATGTAAAAGCCTAAGCGCTTGCACCACGGTAGTCCGACCGTACTTAGTTTGTGCCGCCAATGCAGTTGCACTGATACGCTCATGTTGTTTTAATGCTTGTACGATCTCGTAGGTTGACTTTGTTTTTAAGTGCGCGAATGTCATTTCATCTCCTTAGGTATTTTAGGTAAAGCGCACCATGCCCTAAACCCAATTAAGTTATCTTCAGTCATCACTGCAATCACAGCAACATCACCCGTTGTTAAACCCAGTAGCTTTCTATTGCGTGGTGCGTTTGCCATATCAAAGTTCCATTCAGGGTTGTGGCTTGTTACTGGTATCATTTTTTCCTTGGGTCTAGCTTTGGGCCGTTTGTTTTCATTCATTCCCATGAGCTTAGATTTAAGCAATTTGTTTTCATCCATTACATCTTGCAACATATTTATATGCTCCCTATGCCGGGCTTCCATCACACTGACCAGCTTTTCAAAATCAGCCGCCCATGACTGCATGCCTCGTTTTAATAGTTGGGCGTTATACCATACGTAGTCAGGCGTAATACCTTCAACGGTAATGTTATCTTTGAGGTTAAATTCGTCTGCGTCTGTTTCATCATTCATGGTTCTTCTCCTTTAACTTGGCTTCGATTAACCGCATAAAACCCTCAACATCAAATGAGTCTTCAAAATCCCACCACTTACGATCTAAAACATCTGCTTGATCTTCCACCGTCAAACCTTGCCATTCTTTGCGTGGTGGTGATGTGTAATCCAAAGCAAAATCAGTCATCCAACAAGCTATATCGTTTTCTAATGGTGTGCCATCAATAAAACGCTTGAATAAAAACTTTTCTTCTACGATAGATTGAGCTAATTTATTAAGTGTTACCCACGTTATTGGCTCTTGCTCAGGCTTGGCGAGTTCTGCTTCTAGTGCTGCGATCAATTGCTGTTCCACAGAGCGGTCATAATAATTACGTTGCTCTGCAATTTTTATAAAGTTCAACGCTTGCTGTAATAGTTCTTTCATATCGTTCCCCTGTTACCCGATGGCAAAACAATCACTAATTTTCCGTCAATTACTCGCAGATATTGTCTACACCAACTTGCTCCATATCCGTTCATTTCATCTCCTTTCCAATCTCTGCCGCTGCTCTCACGATTGCTCTGCGTGTTGCTGCGTAGGGATCATTGCCGTGTGCTTCACAAATGCTGATATGATTTTGCTGGTATCTCCAAACATCAGATTCATTCCCTGAAAGATCAATTGAAACTGTTAACCCCAAACATATCAATAAGCTAAAAGAATCGCCGTTATCATCAAGTGGATTCCAATTTAAGGTTTTAGTTAGATTAGTTCCAACTTCAAGACCAAGTGATCCGTCATAACATTCAGTAGGTTTAAGATATGGAAGATTTACAGCTTTAGCCGCAAGTTCTAATAGCTCACGATCATTCATTTCTTTCCCCATAGCCACCACCCAAGATATAAACCGTTCGCATAACCCACTGCTATGCACATAAGATCAAACCAGTCGTTGCTGTTCATTTCATCACCAGAATAAATATTTAATAGCCGCCAACGAAAGCGATACCCTGAATACGCCTATCGCAACAGTGCATATCAAAGTCAAATCCACCAAATGATGGTCTGAAATATTTGCCATCCAAATCTTTAAGCGAACGGATTGCTATAAGGATCGCTTCTTTCTGACCTCGCAAAGTGTTTTGTGCCAGACAAACATTGATATTATTTTGTGTAAGTTCATCATTCATTTCTCACCCCTTGTGGGTATTGCGTTTGAAATCCACAGATTTATCCTGTCAACTTCTTTCTGTAGCGCATCACGAATATTTTTAAACAGCGGCACAGAGTCTTCTTCTATTGCGTTTTCACTTTCATGGCACGACTCGTGAAGTTCAAAAGTATCATCTAGTAACTTACCAACAGTTGTTTTATATGTAATTCTGTCATCGCACCCGCTTACGTCCGCAGTCCAGTAAATAGTTAATATGTCTTCAGGCAGTTGGTTTCCGATACCATCGCCCATCGACCACTGATGGGGCAAGTAAAAACTTATATATTCACAATCTTCAACAATATCCCTTACTGTGCAATCTAAAATTTCTTCTGGCGGATAACCCACCAACTGCGCTGTTCCATTATCACCAGCATTCATTTATCACCCCTCGCTCTGATTGCTGTACCAATTAACGATTTAAATTGAGGTAGTCTTGGATCACCGACTGCTTCATATTCTTTCTGCTGAAAATCATCACACAACTTCGCACAAGCCTCACGTTCATCAGAACGTCCTTGCTCATACAGGTTTTCAATATGCTGAATCAATTTAATGACGTTAATATCAGAGTCACTAGTTGACCTATTGCAAGCCCTGATCATTTTGTACATCCACGTTTCTAATTGGTCTTCAGTCATATCGTCCTCGCTCTAAATGCATTACAAACGTACCAGATTGCAGCGCATCAGCCAGTCTCAATGCTTCGTTACTCATTTGTATCTCCAATAGCTTTAGCAAATGCTGCCTGTGCCTTCCTAACCGTTTCAGGACTAGGTGTATTAGGCCAACACAGCATTCCTTTCAGTGCTTCTAGTAGCTCAGGTGCAGCGGCTATTAGGCGAGCGTTGGCTTCCCAATTGACAAGAGTTTCGTCATCGTCTGTGACGGCAATCAAAGGGTTCCATTCATCACCATCTGCGTCACGTACTTTTTTATTTGCATAGATATGTCTGCATTGATCCCCATAGTCTGTACCGACATACCAAGGCCCCGGTGTATGTTTACTCATCTGTATCTCCTAATAGGAAAAGAGGTTTAACCCAATCACAACCGTATAGATCGACTTTTTTGGCTTTAAGATAGGTGTCGAACCTGCCTCCTGCTACAACACCAATGTATGCAACAGGCTTCATATCCCGCAACTCACGGGCGGCGGCAAGTGCTGCATCGAGACGTGATTTTGTTAGCCCCATCACGGCGGTGTCGTTAGTACAATGCGCCGACTCAAGCGCATCAACAATCAAATCAAGTTTGTTCATTTTAATTTCTCCAGCACAAATGCACGACCCGTAGTTACGGTGCAATCAAGCATTGTTAAAGCAGTTAACGCCACTTCCTGCATTTCGCCGTGGCACTTTACTCTAAAGATTCGAGAATCAAAATTGATGTCATTGCGCCCATCCATATATTCGACTGGTTTGTTGCATACGTCACAAATTGGCAATTCAAATATGGGTTGGTTAGTTGCTACACGGCCATTCCAATAAGATTTTTTATCACATAACTTCGCACAATTGTCACGCTCCCTCAAGATAGCCTTTTCAACCGCATTACGCATTATTCCAAGGTATTGTTCGGCACAGGCTTGGCGTTCTTTATCTACCGCAGCGTCTATAGCACTGTTGCAATCCTGCAAATAATCTTGGGCACACTTGTCACGCTCATCTTGGCGCACCAAATCTGCGAATGCCTGCAAAGCATCGAGAGTATTTGCGTATTTTTCTGACCGAACAAAAAGAAGTTCACCGTCAGTGTGGGTTACAACCAAAGCAACCCGCATACGCAATTCGTTATCTTTTGGTGTCATTCGTTACTCCTAATAGGAAATTCTGTCCAAATAACTGGTATTCCTATCAAATTAGGTGCTTTGCTTGCAGCAGCAATAAACTCGTTAACACTAACTTTTACGCCCATTGACTTACGCTCATCATCACGGATTAGTTCTGCAAATTGTTCAATGATAGTTTCGTCGATAGGTTTAATAATCTGATTCCCAGATGTTTCGACGGTGCATATCCATGTCGGGATAAGTCCGGATCGTTCAGCAAGTTCTTTTGTGCGCTCGTTCATTTCCAACCTCCATTCTCAGGGTCTTGTATGGCTTTCTCTTTTAACCACACTTCAATCATTCCCCAGCACTCATCTTCCCACGCCCTTGGTAGCCTGAACTCAAGCCACGTTGTATCAACTTTCGGTGGAGTAGGAACATAGTCTTCAGAAAATCCATACTGGGTGTTTGAACTCATACCTTCACCCTTGACGGGCGCATCACCAAATCCGCTCATTTCTTCTCCACACAAACAAAACGAACCTCATTAGTGATTTTGACAAGTTCTGTTTTAAATTTACTGCCTGCTTCGTAACAACCTTGTTCAGTTCGCATCGGTATACTCTCTAACGCTACTCTGTTGTTACCAAAGCCAGTCACGAAAAGTATTAGTATCCAGTTCATTTCTTTTCCTTCAGCAGTACGTCAAGATACTGTTCAACCACTTGCACTGATTTACTTGTAATACGCTTGGCATCGTCTGTCTTAGCTATTGATACGATGGTGCTGCCAGCAAGGATGAGAGCTACATCTTTTTGTGTGGGCGTAATTATATTAAGGATAGTTATTACCGCACACGCCCACCACAATTTGTGAAATGCGGTAGGGTACGTATCGCCATCGGATGCATATATTAATGCAGCAACTACCACAACAATGCTGCTAATACCTGTTATGAAACAAAGCATATCTAACAAGTTAGACAACGAATTCAATCGTGTGAATAAGTACAGCATAAAAGTTTCGTTCATTTCAGCACCCCATAATCTTCTTCGTACGTTGCGATATAAGCCTTTGCCTCGTAGTACTTTTTCTGACGCTCCGCATCCTCTCTTGCTTGATTGACCTGCATTATGATTCGCAATGCTCCGGGTTTATTTGCGTCAGCAACAGCTTGATATTCTAAAAATGACATGATTGCCATTACATCAGCACGTAGCCATTTAAATTCTTTTTCTAAATCTTTTATATCTTTCATAAGCATTCACGAATAATCAAGTAAATTAGACCAATCGCTGTAACCCAAATTACTGCGATCAAGGGAGTGAAAATTAACCACAAAAAAATCTCATTCATAGCGCCGCCTTGAGAATATCGATAGCCATTGGGACATCCAATTCATTACCTCGCTGCAAAGCCTTTAGCGCCATCGAGATACCTGAGTGTTGTTTGCGCAACATATCAGCGGCCTCATGTGCGAGCGGTAGCGTGTATTTATCTTCTAATACCTGAGCAAGTTCGATGGCGTTCATTCCTCAATCTCCACAGGCCAAGCTTTACCGATTCTGATACTACAAGAAGATTTATCAGCTTGCTCCTGTGTATCGTAATAAGATGCACAAGTATGGCCGTAAAAATTTACCCATACAGTGCGTTTTTTTGGAGACATAAAAAGATCAAGTTTGTGCCACCCACGACCATAATACATACCATTTTCTGCTGCACTTTTAATATCGTTAGACACTAAATATAAAATTCTACTTGTTTCATTTGTTTCAGGAACATGGGCAATAAATTTTGCTGATGTGCCATCACGACATACAATCGGGTCACCACGCATCGCGGCTTCTAAGTCAAAAGGTTTCATATCATCTCCCTAAAACAATAAACCATATATGTGCAGTACATAAAAACCCACTGCAATACAACCTACAGTGGTCGCTATTTTTGTTTTCCACAGTCGCGCCACACCCTTACCGATCAAGGCATTCTGCAACCACATAGCGTCCTCATCCAGTGGTACGTTCTTGCCAGAGTATGTGCCTTGCGTCTGGCGCTTCTCAAACCATTTGGGTTCATATGATGAACCGATCTTTACTTTACATTGCAGTTTAGTGGAGGTCATGTGCGTCTACCTTTTCAGCGGTATTTTGTGTGTACTCAAAAATTTCCAGCACGTCTGCAACATACTCAATGTCACGCATATCCAGTTTGGTAGCCAGTTGCGCAGCCAGTGAAAGAAGCACGTGCAATGCCATCATCGCGTGGTAGCGTGTATTAATTTGGTTTGCCTCTAAGTGCTCTACTATGCCGCTATAAAGCACTCCATAGCGTTGTCCGTCTTCAATATCAGTGGTGTTCATTTTGCGTCCTTGAGGATAGTTCCGTTTGGGTAGAACAGTGTTTGAGCAATGCGGCTAGGTTGTGCCAGTACATCTAGCGAACCCGGACGTGATGCGATCTTATTCATATCCAGACCTTTATACGCGTTGTATGCGCCAGTAAGTCGGTCTTTGTTTGATTTTATTCTGTGTGCCATGCTGGTAACTCCTTGATGTGTGTAAGTTCTGCGTCTGTAAATTCCATTGCATCTAACCAAACTACTGCGCCGTCATACTCTAACCACCGATCAGGTACGCGGTTATACCAATTACCCACTGAAGGCACGCGATCCTTTGCGATGAACATCACTGCCAAAGGCGCTAGCAATTTGGGGGGTAGTACTGTTATAGCTTGTGGGCCTATATATACTGAATGCCCTATACAAACCCCCCGTTTAGCTGTGTACAAACTCCACTGAATAACACAGTGATTTTTATCGAGTATTATGCTTGCTTGCAAGTTATAGCTAATGATCTTCTCCTTGATTTTGATCAGTATAAGTTCGTTATATTTACATTGTCAAGCCCAAGTTTTAGGTATGTGTATCGTGACGCCTGTCGGTGCCACTGCCTTAGTTGTCATCAGCCACACCACCGGGCAAGGCCAGTCCTTACCCCAGTCCGATACATCACCATCTGTAATCATCACCACACACTCAGGCGCTAGGTTGTGCTTGGCTATATAGTTGACCACGCACTGTGGGTGCGTACCCCCACCGCCTTTGGGTTTAGTAGTGCTGGCTATATTGGCAATGTCACTGCGTCCATACACTTCATGTGCAGCGATAGCAGAGTCCCAGTATACGAGGTCAAGGCGCTCAGGACGTACCATCTCACACACACCTACGAGCTCACTCAATGCAACACGCAGCGCACCATTAGATACCGAACCTGAAGTATCTACACCAACTAGCAATGAACCAACTGCTTCGCTATAGCGTGTAGGCATATACAAATCTTGAGCGAGCCAGCGACGCGATACCTTGCGCCACGTAGACATATCATTACCCATGCAAACAGATACCATCACATCACGCAACGCCTCACGTGCATCTACAGTGGGCGCAAGTAACTCCCTGACAGACCGATCAATCTTATGGCCTAGAATGCCCGCTACCAACGCACCTTGACGCACTGCTGCATTGATATCCTTTGCAACAGCCTCGACCTCCTCCTTGGTCATTGCATCAGCCGCATCCCAATCGTGCTCATCAAACTCATAGCCACCACCATCGTCGCCCTCTGCTTCAAGGATACGGAACACTTGCCCTGCATCCATGCCACGGAACCGCTCATCAACTAAGCCGCCCTTGGGTAGACGGATAAACTTCGGATCATTGAAGTCCTCGATCTGCAAGTTGATTACATAGTCCATAGCTTTATTAGCAAGGCTTGCGTTGATCTTTGACAGATGTTTCCATGTGCTTAGATGTCGGTACAAAATATGCCCGCCCTTCTCGTGATAAATAAGCCCACGAAGTTCTGCCGCATCCAAGGACGCAACAAATGCAGAACCATACACAGTGTTTACGCCATCGGTATACGCTGTATCTACATCATCACGCACCTCGGTACTGCCTATCATAAATATCCCTGCCAGCGCAGAGAATCTCGGATCATTCATAAGCGATACTTGCATGCGCTCGACATACTGAAGGGGGGTATACATACTGACCTCAACTAAACAAATAGTTATTAGCAATTGCAAACTGAGTAAACGAATCGTTCTTGCTCATCCACTCCAGCATGCCCTTCTGATCCTTAGCCTGCAAGGTAAATAGTGCTTGGGCTTCCTTATGCTTGAACCGCTGCATATAAGTCATCCACGCTGTCAGGTTCGATGCATCAACCCATTTCAACGCTTGGCACACCAACATAACCACAGCCGCAGGTGATGTGGGTACTACTGCACGCTTAGGGTTAGCAATAATCTCCTGCTTAGTAGGCAACTCAGGCGCAAGCTGCTCGAATGTCATCAAGTCCAATGCCGCAGCCTCACCGATCGTACCGATCAACAAGTGAGTAAGTACCTCAGGCGACAACACATCACGCTGCTTGAGTATGGTACTGGCACGTGTAATCGAGCGGTGCGTAGTGAATGCCTTGCGCTTAGCCTTGGGGTGCCATATGTAATAGTTCGCATCAGGATTAGGTATATCATCGTGCTCGGCAAAACACTGCGGGTTACGTGATACCCATGCTGCAACCACAGAGTCAACATCATTTACAAATGCCCACGGCAACCACTCAGGCGCCTGCATCTTAGCCATAGTCGCAAATGACATACGGTTACGCTGGTGGTCTTTGAACATATCGCCCAAATTCTCTGCGCCCGTGTTGCTTGTAGCCAGCACGATGGTCTTAGGGTGAAAGTACCGATTGCCCCACCGTCTGTCATTGAGCACAGGCAAAATGGTATTGATCAAGTCTTGCCGCTTACCTAACTCATCAAACATAATAATGCTCGGCATATCTAAATGCACGCCCAGTACTTCATTCGGATAAAAGCTAGATGTACGTGTGGTGTGGTCAACCGCAGGGATTTGGAAGTCACCGCTGTCACTGATCTGTGTCATGTCAATATACACCGAACGGTAATCCGGAAACGCTGCCTGTATGTCATCCTTGAGTGCAGATTTACCCGAACCTATTGGACCTTCAACCATGAATGTAACCTCATGCCCCAGTGCGATAACAGCTTCAGATATTTGCTTGCGTGTGAGTCGTTTGTATAAGTTGTCCATGTCGATCTCCTTGATTAGTAATCAAACTTGCTAAGTAATGCGTCCATTTTGATGCGTACTGAATCACGTACTTCGTCGCTGTCGCGCAATGAATCCCGATCTACCGGGTCGAGTGCATTCTTTAACGCAACGCGTGCTTCTTCTAGCTGTGGATCATTGGTGATATTTAATCCAATCAGCAACTCAGTTAGTTCTTTGGCTTGCTCGATACTTGATGCAAAAATGCGTGGCTTGGTACCGTCCTCACCTGTCGTGACTTTAGCTTTTATGTACCGCGCCATCTCTAGCACACGATCCCATGCGTCAGCCATTGCCGCTTCCAAGCGCTTGTCAGCTACTTTGGCATACTGCGCACGTACAGCGTCTAATGCCTCTGCCGGTAAATCTACACGCATATCACCCGCCGACGGGATAGGGCTAAACACATACTCGAACGTAAACTTGGAGCGTACCTGATCGGCTGACGGGTACTCATTGCGATCAAACGATTCACCTAATGCAAACGCGGCATTGCTCACCTTGAGCGCGAAGTTATCTACGAAGCGATCGACCAATACGTAATAATCTGCACGCCATAAGGATAGTAGCTTTGACAGATCAAAGAATGTTTTGGTTGACAGCATACGTGAGCCTGAGTCTGACCATGGCAGCGTAGCTGCAAGCAAGCGTTTACGAGTCTGTGCAATATATACGTTGATTGCGTCTAGGTCTGCATCACCAGCAAACAAATGCTTACGTACTGAATGTGCACGCTTATTGCCGGCACGCTTTGCTGCTGTTACTTCGTCACGTGTCTGGTTGTCGGTCTTGCTGCCTGTGTAGGTGCCAATGTGTAGGTCGATTAACATGGCACTGGATTGTAAAGTAGGTACGGTTGTTGTATCTATGTTGTATGTGTGTTCGTACATGGTTAGTATCCTTTTTTATTTGCCATCCTCATAACGGTATGAGGACAGCGGGTTGTGGGTTTGTTTACTTGTGTATTGTTACGAATATCTATTATAGTCTAAAACCTTTACAATGTCAATACCCTCCAGTTAGTTCAAGAAAAAACCACAGGCCAATGCCTACAGTTAACAGCACACAGGCAAGCGCGGCTGCAAGTTCGAGCAATATGCGATTCATAACAGTATTCCTTCGTTCTCAAGAATTTTAATTACACGGTGGTACTCGTCGTTTGACCACATGGCATGAATACCTGCGGCAAGCAACACTCCGGTATCGTCCATATACACAACATTTTCTGGGTTAAAGATGCGTGTCTGTAACTTACCCTTACTGAAAAAATCTGCTGCAATTAACATACGTTGTCCTGTTTATTTGGTTTACATGGTTTAGGCTGTATACGATCGTCATACGCCGCGCTGATCTGCTCTTGGGCTTCACGTAGCATGGGCGTATCGCAATCGGGTTCAATGGTCTGCTTATACTCTGGTGGCTTGTTGTCATCCATACATTCTCCTAGTGTGCGTGCGTAACGCACATTGCTAATAAATCCTGCTCATCGAGCATGGCCACATAAAACGCATTGAGTGCTGCACCTGTATCTTGCGCATCGTGCGCTCGGTCAATTGCTTTGCGTGTTTCTTTAAGTAATGCACGTGATGGCTGGGCGTTCCATATACGCTTGTAAATAACATCGGGTTCATCTGCCATAACTGCCTCTGCCGTGAGCCACAGCAACTCGTTATAGTGGCCATCTTCCGCCTCGCATATAGCTTCAAATACTACGGCGTTGTACTCATCAATGTCATCCCACCAGTCGGTGTCATACACAATACCTTTTGTCGGTTCAGGGCGATACCACGTGCCAACATCGTAGGCTGCATCATTACTATAATAAGTTGGCAATGGTTCTTTTACAGACGGATCACGCTCAGTAGGTATAGCATCCCAGTCAATGGTCACGACTTGCTCCATAAGATCAAACAAATGCTGCAAGTTAAGTGATTCTTTAGTCGTATGCTCGGACATATACCCTGCACTGATATTCGTACACTCTGGAATGATGTCAATAAACTCAGCCGTATCTGTATATACACCGCTATCATCTGGCGCATACATGAGCCAGTCAGAGGAT
>Ga0214192_1000383_pt1 | contig 27739 bp, 9 predicted proteins | sample TroBogEpilimnion_44_FD_153030 | JGI IMG/M metagenome (GOLD analysis project Ga0214192, IMG submission 153030) | Freshwater microbial communities from Trout Bog Lake, WI - 29JUL2008 epilimnion | ecosystem: Environmental > Aquatic > Freshwater > Lake > Epilimnion/Euphotic zone | place: Trout Bog... | reverse complement strand
ATTAGGTTATAATTTAATAACTATATGGGAAAGTGATTTTATGAAAAAATAATTCATTGTTATCTTTTTGAATTGTTTCTTTAATAAAATCTTTTTTATGTGCTCCTGCATTGTCCATAATAATTAATTTATTTTTGTATTTACCACTTATATATTTCTTAATAAATTCATTCATTCTTTCACCATCTACTCCACCTTCTGGATATAGTGTATAACCAACTATACCTTTTGAACAAATAGCAACTAATAAAGTAAATTTCTTAAATACAATATTCTTAGTTGTCTTTACAATACATCTTATACCTAATTTACATCTTGAATAAGAATTTAACATAAATGGAGATACAGAAGTTTCGTCTAAACATATAATATCATTAATACTGTATTCTTTTATTTTTTTATAAAAATTATTAGCTTCTTCTTTCAAATTAATAGGTTTCTTAAATCTTGTTTCTGGGTCATGTTTGTGTCTTGACCTTTTACGAGTTTGATTATTATCTCTTAATACATGTCCTAACCATTGAGAAGTAATATCATAATCATCAAATTTATCTTTTAATTTTTCATTCAAATCTTTCATAGAAATAGATTTAGTTGTTCTTATCTGTTTTATCGCTTCTTTAACATGTGTTGTCGTAACTTTGTAAGCAGTTCTTGTCGGTTTTAGACGGCGTAAATCTCCAGTTCTATTATATCTTTCAACCCATCTTTTCAATGAAGTAGCAGGAACATCAAAAATATCAGCAGTTTCATCATAATTATTATTTTTAAGATAGTATTGAACTGCTCTAAGTTTTAAATCATCGCTGACATGTTTAGACATAATATTACTATAATATATTATAAAAATCGTCCATTTTAAAATTTCAAAGGTCTAAATCTCCATGAATAAAACCGAATTTCATAAATGCATCTAAACATACACAAATTACCTGTTTCATACATGATTTAATAGCGTCTTTATTTTTCCATTCATGTAATCCAAAACTGCGATTTTGAATATAATCCATTACAAGAACTCTTAAAGTAGACCCGGGACCATTACATATTCCTTTTTTAACGATATCTGTTTGTGTATTTATTAATGAATCGGAACATTCAAAATAGCAATAATAATGAACAATCTGTTTTATATTATTATATGCAAGTTTTTCGTAAATATCATATTCATATTTAAGATTTTCTTCTTTATTAGAAATTTTAACAACTACATTATCTTGTTTATTTAATATACCTTCTAATATACTCTTATTTGTCATTCTAGATTTCATTATATCAATTGTCTTAAGATAGGTTAAATTGCTAAGCCATTCATTTGTAGTTGGATTATCTTCGGTTATTTTGGAACCACAATCTATCTTAAGTTTAGGTGTAGATTGTGAATCACTTGTGCGTTTTAGAGGTGCTGCCATTTATAAAATAGCTACTAAAAATGAATCATGTATTTTTTATATAGAGTTTTGCGGTTATTGCGGTTTATTACAATAGCGCTAGTTAAGCTGGATAGCGAATAATGACAATCCCGCTGCCGCCTGCACCGCCAAATTGTCCAGAACCACTGCTTCCGCCGCCTCCACCACCACCGCCAGTATTTGCAGTTCCAGCAGTTCCTACACCTCCACCTCCAGCAGTTGAACCTGCGCCGCCGCCCCCGAGACCTCCACTTGCAATTGGAGTAGTGCTATAAACATTTGTGCCTCCGCCGCCTCCAGCATAATATGTTGGAGTTGAATTAAACATCATATCAGCATAGCCTATACCACCATTACCTGCAGTTGTAGCTGTCGCAGCATATCCGACTGCACCCGCACCACCACCTCCTCCTCCACTTGACCCAGTATACCCATTGCCTCCTGCGTTACCATATAAACTTACTGAACCGGAAACACCAGTTGTGGTTCCTTTCGACGCGGTTCCACCTGTAAATGGACTGCTATTTGGACCACCGCCGCCGCTTCCATTTCCACTGGCATTATTTGGCGTATTATCAGTTCCGGTGTGCCAACCTCCGCCTCCACCATATGCTGTAACAGTAATTGTGCCATTTGTAAAAGTGGAATTTGCACCAGGTAATCCATATGAATTTTGTCCTAAACCACCTGCACCAACAGTAATCGTAAAAGTTCCCGATGTTATAGTTTGTGATTGCACAAGAACAATACCACCAGCACCGCCGCCACCTCCTGCCCAACAAGAACCCGCGCCACCTCCTCCAATAACAAGAATATCACACACTTTTGATGATGCATTCATTGCAAATGTGCTGGTTCCTGTTGATGTGAAAAAGTGCACATAGTATTTTGTGCTGACACCGTTGACGTTTACATAAATAGTTGAAAGTGAGTTGCCGCCGAATGCCGAATTTGTAGCTACATTTGGAAGATTATATGGATTATTTGGGAGATTGCTATAAACAGCGTAGTAATTTGCATATATTTGCGCTTGTGTAAGCGCGGCATTATATACACGTGCCATCGCATAATTACCTGCGAGACCAATTGTTCCTGAACTGTCACCTAAAGCTAATGTTTGGGCAGTTCCGCCAAATGACACGCTTGGTGATGAATATGAAACTGTTTGTGAAATACCATTTATATAAATTTGAACAGTCGTGCTGTTTAGCCAAGTTATAATTATATGATACCAAACATTGTTTGCAATTGTTTGAAGTGTTCCAAAATTTCCAGAACTCATACCATTCATAACATATTGATTGCCACCACCTTGAATTTGGAAATATCCTGACCCTCCATTAAATCTTATTAAAACAGGTTGACTCGTATAACTTGTATAATATACTAGGCATTCGTATGTATATCCGGTTGTTAAATTAAGAATTGTAGACATACTTGCTGCTTGTGAATTAGTAGTTGTTACGCTTATTGCACCCGATGCATTATATGTAGGCAGTGTATTCCATGTAAGCGTCATATTATTACCACTCAAGTCATATACGTAGTATCCACTTCCAGGATAACTATTTGTTACCGCAAAGTCCCAATATGCAAGTAAATTATTTGTTGTATATGCTGGTTGTGTCTGTCCAGTTACATTGACGAGTTGTAAATTACAGACAAAACACGTTTGATCAGTCGCTGTTGTTACACCTGATAATACAAGAGATGCAGTGGTTCCAGAAGCAATTGTAAAAATGTTTGTTGAAATTTGATAATAATTTGCAGTTGATCTTATAGCTTGTTGGTATACAACAGTTCCTGCAACTGTTATAGTAAGTGTTTGTATGGTTGCAACTAATAGACCACGATTTATTACCCAACATGTTATTTTGTAGCTATTTCCAGGAGAAAGACCAGTTATTGTAGTTGTTGCAGCAGACTGTGGAATGCCAGATTGAATACCTAATAAACTATTACCATATGGGGGATTTATTGAAGTCCATACACCTGATGTTCCTGTCATTATAAAACAATTACCAGTAAATGTCCAAGTAGGAACATATACATTTGATACATAAGCAAAACTACCACTTGCAATAACAGGAAATGTAAGTGCGAAATTATTATTTGGGATACTGCCCCATGGTGACGCAATTTGTGCAGGATATCGCACTATGACAATACCACTGCCGCCAGTTCCGCCATTCGTACTATTTCCACCACCACCACCACCTGCACCTAAATTATTCAAACCATTCGTTGCAGCCGCAGGGGCTATACTAAATGCACCAATGCCTCCACCTCCAGTAGTAGTTCCAATATGTATTATTGATGTATTTCCTGAATCTGCACCACCTGACCCCCCTCCTGCATAAATAACAGAACTACCTGATATTGAAATATATATACCTTGCCCACCAGAACCAGATGGATTTGTGTTACCATTACCTATACCTCCTGTACCTGCTGCTCCGCCACCACCTCCACCTGCATATCCAGGAGATGCTCCTGTACCTATTCCGCCTGCATATCCTTGACCTGCTGTTGTTACAGTGCCTCCGCCACCTGTACCTCCGCCACCACCACAACCTCCTGCAGTTCCTGTACCACTCCACGTTGAACCTCCGCCTCCACCATATGATGTTAATGAAGCAAATACTGAATTAGAACCATTTGTTCCTGTTGTTGTTCCAGATGTTCCACCAGTTCCACCTGCACCAACAGTAACTGTATATGTTCCAGCAGATATAGAATAATTCTGTTGATATTGAACAGCTCCTGCACCACCTCCGCCACCAATATTATAACCGCCGCCACCTCCCCCGCCGACTACTAATATATCAATGCTACGTGCGTAATTTAACACGAAACTCCATGTGCCGACTTGAGAGAATACATGGAATACATATGGAATGCCGCCTATATTTTGTATAAACATAGTGCCGCCACGTGCGACTTGCGTAAGTTGCGCGGAATTGTAAGTAATAGCAAGATTGCGATAATTTGTTGTCAAAGATGTAGCTACACTCGTGCTTTGTAAGAATCCAAGGCGTAAATAAGCAGGCGGCGTTGTAAATGTAAAATACCCATTAATTCCTGTCCAAGAAAATCCTTGATTTGTTGAATACTGTGCATAGTAGTAATTGCCATTCTTTGTCAATTGAAAAGTAACTAAACCGGGACTTCCTGGTGTTATAGCGGCACTTGTATAAGATGTTCCTGTTCCACTATATGTATTCGAACTGGTGCTGCCAGCAGAAGTTATTTGAAATACTGCCAAATAACTCGTTGTATAATATAAACCTACATAGAATGGAATAGGTGCATTATCGGAATCAGTGTAAACTAAAAGAGTTCCATATACATTTGCTGTAGTAACAGGTATAGTTATATCAGCTTGTATTGTCCAATTCAGTGAACCAGGAACACGTGTATATAAAACGGGGGCATTATTGCGAGTTGTTGCATTTGCAGTGCAGCTTGCAGATGTCGTTAAACCATATGTATAATAAGATATACCCGATGCGACAACTGCCTGTGGATATCCACTGGGAATAAGCGCACCTGATGTAGACGCCGCTGGGAAATCAGTTGAAAGTGGTAATGGCGGAATTATACTTTCCGCAATAATGCGATCACTATCATTAATTGCAGTATTAAATATACATATAAATACCATATTTCCTGAATAATATAAATTTGTAGTTCCAGTTGCAGATGCAGCTGCTCCGATGCTAGCAGGTCCAATCGGCGATATTCTTGTTCCTGATCCATTTGTTGCATTTGTAACTATTTGTCCATTAACATTAAATACACGAAGTCCACTTGTTCCACCTACATATCTTAAAGTAACAGTTCCACCATTTGCATAGTATCCTGATGTAGTCGAAGTATCTATATTATTCCACCAAGATTGATAATAAACTATATAGGTAGTATTACTCGGATTAATTGCCAGACCATTAACGGTTCCATTGGCGGACCCAGCAGCTGCATATATGGCAACTTGAAAACCACCGCCAACAAGTGTAACGACACCGTGCCTTACAACAAATGTATAAGAATTATCATTATAAGGGACCGTATAATTTGGGAGCATAAAAAATTGGCTTGTTCCATTGAATGTTACTTGTTTATTGAGAATATCATATGTTGGTTGCAATGTGGGTGCGCTTTGTGTGGCATTGGCACTTTGACCAGATTGATCATACCATATCATAATATATGGAGTTGAATACCCATATGTCATCATCCACTCGCTAAGAGATACGCCACCTGCATTGAGTGTTGTGCCGAGATTACCTGAAATATCTGCGAAGAAATCACAATAGTTTACACACGCAACATCAAGATCACCGCGAATGCGAAACATTGGACCAGTATAACTGCTTAGGGTTCTTATAGGTGCAAAAACCGCATTCATAGAAGACGCCGCAGATTGCGAAAGAGTATCAAGTGGAAATACTTGTTCTAGTATAAGACGGTCCTGATCATTTAGCGCTGTTGTAAATAGCGAGAGAGCATAAAGCTGTCCATTGAGATAACTATTTAGAGAACCGCCTGCTTGCGAGACTCCAATAGTTCCTGTTTGTGAAGGTGTTGTTACACTAAGTCCTGTGGCTGTAGAATAGATACTCTGAAATTTCCCATTAATATACCCTGTGCTTGTATACGCATTATCATATTTTACTGAAAGAGTTGTGGAATTTGTCCAATAATTATTGCCGCTTCCTGCTACACCTGTGCCAAACACACTACTTGATGGTGTTGTATTATTCCAACTATTACAATATAATCCGCTTGCTTCTGTTCCGCCGTTTATCGTTGCGCGCAAATAATTATTGGCAGTCGAATTCCCCACACCAACGATTGCATTGCCGCTTCCTATATCTCCATGTTTAGCACTTATAAAGTAAGCCCCAGAAATAGCTACGACTCCTGCTGGTATTGAGAGATATGTGCTTGTTCCATTAAATACAATGCGTTTATAACCGACATCATAAAGTGGTTGAAGAGAAACTGTAGATTGTGTAGCATTATTTCCTTTTCCAGACTGGTCATACCATTTAGTAACGTAAAGACTCGTATAACCATTCGTTTTCATCCATGAATAAAGACTCGTGCCACCTGCATTCAGCGCGGTACCTAGATTACCATTTTGGTCGGCATAGAAATCAGTGGCATTTGTACTGGTTGCATCAGTATTTCCTCGCAAATTGAGTGTAGCACCTGTGTATACTGTTAACAGACGTTTTATGTCGTAGAATCCCGTTGCGGAATATATAGCAGATGGACTGAGTGTATCGAGTGCATAAAATTGACAGGGAACATAACGTGCAATACCTTTTGTCATGCGGAATTCATCGATGTACCCTGAAAAACAATTTGCACCACTTGCTGACCCGTCAGAACCAACACTTATAGATTGAGGTATTTGTGCAAATGATTGTGGAAGAATATTAGCACCAGGAATACCAGCAGGACTATCTATTGACATTCCAAAAAGTCCTGCAGAAGAACCCGCAAGTGTGCCTTGAAGTATTCCATCTAAATACATATAAAACGTATTTCCATAACGGCAAAGGGCAACATGATGCCATGTAGATGTTGTTATACTTGTCACGCCAGTCATTATAGGAAGTGTACCATTTATTGCATTATAACAAAACAGTGCTAAATAAAATGGACCGGTAGTAGATGATATTCCAGTGAAACCGAAAGACCAATTGCCGTATCCGAAAGATGCAGTTGCTGTTGCACTTCCGACATTGCCACAAAAAGCCCCATTTGTCAATTGGGTAGTATTAAAGTATACATACATTTCAACTGTAAAATCGACCATGCCTAATGTAAAAATAGGTGATGCTGCAGTTCGCAAATAATTATTTGCAGCTACGGAGATAGAAGCAGACCCATATTTTTGCGCGGGTATGGTAACAATAAGCGGATTTCCATTAATTGTAATAATATTATTTAAAGGACTTGAATCAGTAAACATAGATGAAGTAACACTGCTTCCCGAAGAAGCGGTTCCATCAAAATGTAAAAGAAGAATGACATTACCGGCATAAGGATCCATGTTTGTAGCTATAGATTGTGTAGACCCAGAATTATTATTTGTGAGTGGAGTAACTGTATTTAAAACTACATTATCAACGAGAGTAATAGCGTCTGTATAATAATTGGGATTTGTAACACCAAGTGAAAGAATTCCCGATGTAGATGTAGCTACAAATGGCGTGGTGGTTATTGCGTAAAATGTGGGGTTTATAACGGAACTTGTATAGTATACTTGAATGCCGTTAAAAGTCACAAAAAAGTCATTGGGCGAATATGCTACGCCTCCTGTTGATGCTGCCGCAGTTGAAATACTACATGTTATAGTATAGGAAGACCCCACTATAAGACCACTTATACATGTTGTTATAGATTGATAATTTTGATTATTACCATTTGGAGTACATTGCGATTCCAAAATCGCATATTGAGAACCAAATGAGGTCGCTGACATTATTATTAGAGGTTATTAAAAATAAAACCAAAAAATCGTGTTTTGGGGATTTTTGGTTTTTATTTTGATTTTATTTTGGTTTTTATTTTGATTTTTATTTTTTATAATTTTACTTACTATAATCTGAATCATATGAGTCGTAGGAGTCATCAGTATTCTTCTTGCGTTTTTTATATTTTTTCTTATCAAGCACCTTAGAACCTTTTTCTTTCTTAATATATTTTCTCTTTATGCGAACAGGTAGTTTGAGTTGCGGTATTTCATCTATATTCTCGTCACACATCAAACGTATTTCCATTTCTTTCATTGGGTCACTGTCATCCTCGGCAGCGCTCTGGTTCTCTTCAGCATACTCTTTTGCGTCGTCCTCGCTACATTCATCAATTTTTGCCAGAGGAGACGGAAGTGCTGGTGGTAATGGCAGAATAGATTTTTCGATGAGTGGAGATATGGAATTTTTGGTATTAAACTTTGGGATAAGCATATATTGAAAAGGACTCATAATTTTGTTACTATATTCCCAGAAGTTTGTTGGAATAATTGGTTTTTTGCGAAATACTTTGCTCTTGAAGGTTATTTGTTTAAATGTGCGTTTTGGTCTACAGAAACCTTCCCATTCAATAGTATTCATAAAGGTATCGAGTTTCTCAAATTCAATATAATTTAACGTTTCATTTTCTTCTTTGAAATTGAAATAGAAATCAGGATGTGTACTTTCCCGTGGTACATACGTTTGCGTCTGCGCCTGCGCCTGCGCGTCAGTTTGCGCTTCATATGGAAAATTCCCAATCATATCTAGCATATCATCTGTCAAATTTGTCAAATTTGTCAGATCAGGAAGGTCAAGTTTATTACTCATGCTTGTATCCTGAACTTGATTAGGGACTTGATTAGGGACTTGATTAGGGACTTGATTAGAGAGTTATAAAAGAAATAAAAAAAGAAATCAAATTTTTGAAATTTGTATTTACAAATACACACTTTCTGATTCTAATGATTTGCGCGTAATAAAGCGGCATGGCTTACTTGACTTGGGCCGCGGCGATTTTGCAAAGAAAATGGTATTTGTTGATTACGAGACTGTAGAGATAATATTGGATTTTCTAATCCAATGGGTAATTGCGTCAGGCCTTGCACCGGGCCTTGCACCGGGCCTTGCAGGACATGTCTAGCACGCGGACCCTGTTGACTTCTAGCTATATTATTTATAGACTGCGTTAATAACAAAACAACTTCTCGCGAATTTGGAAGAAATGTTTTTAATTGTTTAGTAAAAGACTCTATTATATTTTTTTTGCTTTTATTTTCAGCCCATGCATTTTCATATGTAGAAGTTAATTGATTATGAGAATATTCGTATAGTTTATTTTCTAATAAAGATTTCGATTGTTCAGGTGATAATTTTTTAGTAATAGTTTCTATAGATTCTTCTAATTTATTAAGTTCTGAAATTTTGGGACGTGGATTAACATGTCTTGAAATAGCAGCAATTCTTCGATTGACTTTTGATTGTTCACTTTTTGTTAATTGTGGTTTTGCTAATATTCTTCCAGCGGGAGGAGATTTGCTATTTCTACGAGCCGCAGGTTCTGTTACAGACCGATTACCATGACGTGCAGCCACATGATGCAAAGGCAAATGCGAATGCGAATGCGAAATTAATAGAGGTAACTGAGGTAACTGAGGTAAAGAACGGGCAGGAGCGTGTGGTTCTTTAGATGCCTGTTTCTCTTTTTTAGTTTCTTTAGACGCCTCTTTAGGTGCCGTTTTTTCGTTATTCATTATAGCTGTTAATTTTTTATTCTTCATTTGGTTAATATTAAATTTAAGATCTGAACGTATTATTTTTACATCATCTTTTTCGTCGTGATTATGTTCCCATTCTTTTGCTTCTATTTTATTCAAGCCTGATTTTTGAACATAATCTTGTAATTGCTCAATAATTATATCATCAGTATCAGTTGCAACTAAGTAATCTAAAAGAATACTTATTTTCTCTGTTTCTGTCATACATATATCTTCCACACCAACCGATTGATACTTTTTTTGTATAGGTTTAAGATGATCAATTACGGATAAAATCATAGTGAGCATTTCACTACGTATTCTTTGTTTTTCTGCAATTGACGGCAATTCATTAAAAAGCCCATTTAATAAATCATAAAACCATTTTTTTGTTTCTTTATGGAATTTTTCAATATTTTTATAGGATTTATTTATCATTATATTAAACATTTTTTGATTTTCATATGATAAAAACTGTTTTGTTAATTCCATTATAAATTCTTCTTTTTGAGAAACACCAGTAGCAGTAACATATGAGGCAATCATATTTTTATTAATTCTTCTAAATATTTCTTTATTAAATTCATCAAGATCATCATATCTAAATAAATTATATAACAAGCTAATAAAATCGCTAATATAGTCTTCTGTTTTTTTTGTTGTTGTTAATTTTTGAATTTTATCAAAATTATCTTCTTGAAGTATTTCTGTTACAAAATGTGATTCTTTATCATTTGACATATCTTTATCCTTACAATATCAAGACAAATTTGTTTCAAAAATAATAGTAAATTTTGAAAATTTGATTTACTCTTACAATTGAATTTTAATCTATAAAAGCAAGTAACAACAATTGCAACCATGTTTAACACTGCTGCTACCTGCCAGTATGCGAAACTCTTCCGTGAGATAAACTACACAAATAAAGACAATGGGGAGGCAGCGCTTTCTCGTGAGGAATTTGACGCACTCATTGTGCAGAAGTGCGATGCATTTATTGCACGCAGCTGCGGATCAATGCCTGTGCCTACTAAACATGACAACCTCATTCATCTGATTACTCTTTACTTGAACACAGAGTTTGAGGGGTATCCGCTCTTTGATGCAATCGTAGACGATACAGACGATAAATGGGACATTTTCTTCAACAGTCTCTATGAGTTTGTGGAGGATTTGCGGTGCCACTGAAAAGTTACATGCTCTGGGGTGGGTCCCTAATCTAAGTAAAAACCGAATACGATCGGTTTATCCAAAATAGCGTTTTGGTTTTGGTTTTGGTTTTGGCTTTTATTCTCTAATATGCATTTGAAACTGCGATTGTTGACGCAGATGTCAGTGTTGTTTGTATACTATTTGATACTGGATTACCTACACCAACGCCTGCGTTTGGAGTTGTTGACCAGCCTGTGAGTGAACGTGGTGAAGCATTTGGATATGGTGCAGTCGGTACAGCAAAAGTTGTAGTATATCGCGCTACGCCTATTGTAACGCGCATTTCATCAATATATCCTGCAATATTTTGCAATGCATTGCTGCCACTTCCGCCAATAACTAGTGTATTTGAAGTTCCTGGTCCACTATCTAAACTGGCTGTAAATGTAGTTACCGCGCTGCCATATATAGCACCATTTAAATATATAGTTACCGTTGCACCATTTCTCACAATTGCTAAATGATTCCATTGTGATGTCGTTATTGTTGCCCCGGTCGCGTTTATAACACTAGTTGCTGATGCGGATAAATAGTAACTTAAATTAATAGTAGTGGATCCTATATATATTGCCCAATTTCCAGAGGCAAGAGCAGCATTTGTGCCATTGCCAAATATATATAAATTAGATGCTAAACTGATAACATAGAACCAACATTCAATTGTGAAATTTTGGGTTCCAAATGTGTAGACGGGACTTGAAGGTGTTGACAGAAAATTTGTAGTTGCACTTGATGCAAAATAGAGACCTCCTGTGCCGAATTTACTGGAACCAGTTGCAGTTACAGTGCCAGTTGCCGTGAGTGTAGCTGCATTACCGCTTGAATCAGCGAAACTACCATCGCCATGCAGTAAAAGCGCTACATTATTGAAGTATGGATCATATCCAATTGGTGTTGGTGTATAACTTGGGAATGCAGCTGTTGGAATACTGAAATTAGATGTATATCGCGCAACACCAACGGTAAGACGAACGTCATCTAACCACCCATTACTATATGCTGGATCTCCTGGAAATGCTCCCATTGCTAATGGATATGAATACACGCCACCTGAATAATTTGCTCCAGTATTTGTTGAATCAATAGAACCTGTAATAGATGCAGTTGTTTGTAAAGCACCATTATAAAATGCATAAATTGAATTACCATTTCTAACAAATGCATAATGAACCCATGTATTTGCAGACGTTGCAGAAGTAACTTGTATACTTGAAGAAGCTGTGCTATTTATACAAGCATTATTTACTTGCATTCCAGCTAAAGCCACACCTGGTGTAAATATAACCCAATGGTCAAATGCCCATGCAGTTGTATTATTGCCAAATAATCTATTACTTGCACCACTTGCAGTCGTTCCATTCCAATAGAACCAAAATTCGAAAGTAAAATTTTTATTTGATAATGCATAATTTGAACTTGCAGCAGCTAATGCATAAAAGTTCGTTGTAGCAGTTGTTCCTCCGAGTGAAGAACCTCCAAACTTACTTTGTGTTGTTGAGATTTGTGCACTCGTTCCATTTGTTATTGTATTATTGTATTGACTTGAATCAACAAATGTTGTGCTTCCATTTACTCCATCAAAATGGCAAAGCAAAACAGTATTACCATAATAAGGATCGCCCACACTTATTGGAATCTGCGGGGATATCTGCGCACCATTCGGGAAAGGCATATTCGGCGGATTAAAAGCAGCAGTATATCGCGCAACACCAATAGTTATGCGGACTTGCGATAAATAACCTGTAAAACCAGCATTTGCTCCCATTGCTCCGAGTAGTATACTATTAGCAGTAGTTGAAGCATCGAGCGTTGCTGATAATGTAGCTGGTGTTCCAACAGATACGCCATTTAAATATAAAGTTATAGTTGTTCCATATTTAACGACTGCTACATGATACCATGTTGAAAAAGCGATAGTTGATGATACTACTCCTATTGCAAAAGCCGCCGTATAAAATGCAATTGTAGGTGTTGTAGTTACATATAAACACCATTGAAATGCGGTTCCATTTATTCCAGATATTAAACCTGCATTTCCTGAATTGGCACTTGTAGCATAAAACCAACATTCAATTGCGAAATCCTTTGTCACGAAATTATATACAGAACTTACTGGTGATGCTAAGTAATTTGTCAATGCAGATGAACTACCAGGGAAATAAATAGAACCATTTCCGATTTTCACGTAATTCGTGTTTATATTTGGAGATGTTCCAATTACAGAAAACTGCGCTGCATACTGGCTCGAGTCAATAATATTTGTGCTTCCGTTTTGTCCATCTCCGTGGAGAAGCATGACGACATTCTGCCAATAAGGATCGCCATTTACAAGTGCTATTTGTGTTATCTGCGGTGCACGATAAATATTAGGATAAGACATTGTTGGTGGAGTAAAATTTGCAGTATATCTACATACGCCAATTGTAACACGAAGATCTGCTAAATATCCATTCATAGAGTAATTACCTGTACTAGAATTTTGTCCAATATTAATGTAATTTGTAGCTGCTGAATCTTGTGCTGCACTTGATGCTACTTGGCCCCTTGTTGCTGCAGAACTTCCATTAACATAAAATTGGAAAGCAGTTCCATTACGTGTAGCTGCAATATGATACCAACCACTAGTTCCAATTGTTGTATTTTGTATTTGTCCACCTGGAATACCAAAACACCAGTATGGACCACCTGTCCAATAATAAATATTCCATGTTGCTCCTGTACCTGCCGCACTTGCATTTGATAATATACCCATATTTGTGCCTGCTTGAATTGATATCATATATACCCAGAATTCAATTGTAAAATTTTGAGTACCAAATGTATATGCTGATGATTGTGGTGTTAATAAAAAATTTGTATATGTTCCAGTGCTACCACTTGAACTAAAATATACTGCTGAAGAACCAAGAGGAGTTCCAGCTGGAACAGAAATAGGACTTCCATTTGCCGCAATAACAGGTGCACCAGAACCAAAAGTTCCGTATGAAGTCAATGTTGTATTATATTGACTATTATCTATAAAAGTTGTGCTATTACCAGTTCCTAGACCATGTAATAAAAGTACAACAAATTGTCCATATGGATCCGCGGAAAGATACTGTGTCGCAGCTGATAGTGCCGCAAAATTGGGATTTGCCAGTGTTGCCGGCAAAAATGTAGCCACATACCGAGCAGTTCCTATTGTCACTCGCAGGTCATCTATAAATCCTGTAAGCGTTGTATTTGCGGCTATACCAGATGCGCCTACTGCAATTATATTCGTATTTACACCTCCCGCATCAAGCATATTCGCTGCTCCAATTGTTGTAGTCGCAATAAGAGTTCCATTTATAAACATGAAAAGAATTGTTCCATTACGAACAACTGCTACATGATTCCAGCAGCCGAGTGTGTATACTGTGGATACTGCCGGTGCAGAGAGCGTAATTGTATTATTATAAATAGCGAAAGTCAACCCAGAAGTGCTATTAAAGTATAATTGCCAGGTGTTTGTTGTAAAGGTTCCTTGTGCGGAATTTCCCATGAGACCAACATTTGTTCCCGATGTAGCATTTATACTAGCGCTTAAATTATACCAAAATTCAATAGTAAAATTATTAGCACCAAATGTATATGCAGAAGACGTCGGAGTATAATAGTAAGATGCAGTGCCGGTGCCACCGGAAAACTGTAGACTTCCACTTCCAAAGAGATACGTCAGAGAATTTGTAGCTACATTTGCGCCGACATTTCCACTTGCGCCGTAGAGACTTGAATCGGCGAAGGTTCCGTCTCCGCGAAGCATCAGAACAACCTGTGAATAATATGGATCTCCCATAAGAGGCGTTGCAGTGGTTTCAAAGCCAGCGTTTACAATAGTTGCGGGAGTTGCGGCGGATACTGCAGGAGTGCCTCCACTTGCGGTTGTTGTTCCGCTACACGTAATTGCACTTCCAGAATTTCCCACTCCTGCAGAGTTATTTGGCGTTATTGTAAATGTATATGTTGTACTTGCCGAGAGTCCGCTGGTTATTGTGACAGATGTTCCACTCAGATTCGTGAGTGATGGAACAGGAACCGCAATAGTGGGCGAAGATGTAATAGTTACAGTACTATAATTTCCAGCAACTGCAGCGGGCCATGTAATTGTAATACCGACAGAAGATGGTGCAGATGTAGTTGCCGTTGCAGATATTGTTGCTAAAGTAACAAGTGCAGTTGTAGTTTGAGGTGTACCTGATAGGCCAGTTCCTGATGCACCACTCCATGGTGTAATAGTATAACTATAAGATGTATTTGGAGTTAATGCGGTAACTGTTACTGTACCTGCCCCATATGAACCAACTGTTCCAGAACCAGAAACAAGAGCAACTACAACACTTGTATAAGACCCAGTCCAGTTGACAGTTTGACTTGCGCTAGTACCAGAAGCGGAAACATTTGTTGTAGGTTGCGCGGTTATAGATGGATATCCATTGAGAATGAGAGTTGCAGCGGCACTTGTAATAGGTATACCAGTTGCGGCAGTTGCAGAGTTTCCGCTTGTATTAAGGTAATAATACGGGGTAATTGTAAATGTCGACGCTGTATTTGCAGTAAGATTGAGACCACTCGGTGTAAATGTACTTCCTGTACTAATTATTATAGCGGTAGAAGTATATGAAAGAGACGCACATGTAATAAGTAAATATTGATACCCAGCGGTATCACTCCATGTAAAACTAGTAACTGCATTTGCGATAGAAACCGATGCTGCAAAATTAGTGATAGGTGGAACATAAAATGGTGTCCCTTCTAATATATTTTCATCTGTATATGATATATTATTATTAAATATGTAAAGCCAATATAAATCACCCGTTAGATATTGTGTATTCCATGCACCGTATCCTATATAATTATTTGCGGAAGTACTATTACGTACAGTAGTAGCGCCACCACCAAATGCATATGTCTGTTGTGTACCATTGATATAAATATTACGATTATTATAGGCTCCTGTAGTATATTTATAAGAAGCTATATTCGCCTTCGCAAATACACTCCCACTGGTTGCATTATTTCCGTTCCAATAATCTATATAGGCAACACCATTTGTAGCGAACGTCAATGCTTGTGATGTTCCTGTACTTGCACCTGAACCCAAGAATGTACTTGTAGTGCCTGCTACTGCATTATGTTTCAATATGACACTATAACTCGAATCACCTATCGGTACAGTTCCGCTAGGAAGTTGCATGCGATTTGCGCCATTAAAAGTTATAATATTGCTCCCAACATTTATAGTAGGTTGATAAGAAGTACCTTCTGCTGTAATAGCATTATTACCGTTACCAGATTGGTCATACCATGTATCAACTGTTCCAACTGAACCACCGAGCCATGTAGTAAGTGTTTGTCCGGTTCCATATGGCGCGATTGTAATAGTGCCGTTTATATCTGCGTAGAAATCCATAGCGATGTTGTTTGTATTATTTCTTATTTTTACTACTGGTCCAGTGTATGAACCCGATAAGAGATATAATGCATATGCACCAACACACGCAGATTTAGCTGTATTTGATATTTTAGATAATTGATATAATTGGAGATATGATGTTAAATTATATTTTTGTGCTAAAAACGTTTCCATAGAATTCAGTTCAGTTACGAGGAGTTCTCGGGAATAGACGAGAACCGTGGCAACCATCCAATCGGATGCTTGTGTTGCTTTATTAAAGCCATTATTGATTGTTAAATTGTATGTTCCGGATACACCTGATGATATGGTTAAATTTGATCCATTTGCTCTAAAGAGATTTGTTTGGTCACTGCCGATAATCCAATTATTTCCATAAATATTTGTAGTATTTTGTGTAACATAATTCGTGCCATGTTTCGCTACACCGGCGAGACCTCCATTAAAACCTGATAACCAATCACTTGTTGTTGCATCAAAAATGCGCAGACTCGTTCCGGAACCTGTACCAGTGGTTTCATTGATACCTGCATAGCGCGCGACCCATAAAAGAGTATATGTTTGTGGGAGAATAGCGGAAGGAAAAGTTATTCCGGCAGTGATGCCGCCTCCTAAATATTTATTTCCATTTAATGATTGATAAGATACTGATGAACTATCATATTGAGTATTATTGAATGTTATGATGGTACCGGTTATGGTAACAGCGTGATTTGCATTTCCGGAGAGGTCTGTCCATTGTGTACCGGTCCATGATTCACCTGTATAATATCCGATAAGTCCAGATGTAACTGGAGGTGTATTATATAAGAATCTTGATGAAAAACGATTATATAAATCTGATATTTGTCCATCGGATAGGATAGAGTTATATATTGCAACGAGACCGATGTTTCCCCAGAATTGTTGTATATTTGAGCCTCCGATATATTTGATAGTGCTTGGATGGAGAGATGAATTTATGGTAGAGACGTTTGAATAGAAATTATTTGTAGATTGTCCATTATACCTTACTTGATAATATGGCGATGTTCCTGAGTTTTGTAGTTTAAAAACGAGCATATTAAAATTTGTATAGATACTTGGGATTGTAGATACGTCAAATAGAGAAGGAGTCGCGGTTGCATAAAATCCTGCTGGATAATTGTACATTCCGAGGGAATTTGTTCCAGTATTTATTGTTATTGGATTATCGTTTAGGGGGCCTCCGCTAAGTAATGTGCGATAATCAGCCGTGCTATTTAAGATTTCGCTGAAGGATATAACAGTTAGGCCGGATGCAGGTATAATAGGTACAGGAGTTACAATACTTGCACATCCAGTAAGGGAACTTGACAAATTCATATAACTGATACCATTTATATTTGAGAATGCATTTGCATTAATTGTAAAATTAGAACCGTATCCACTGGAATCTGGCCAAACTGTAGGAGATGCACTGGAATAGTTATTTGCATCAAGTAAAATGACGGGACCATATCCATTAATATAACTTTTGCAATTCGCGGCTAAAGAAATTGTGCTGCCTAGGCCGGGGAGAGAAGATGCTTTTCCGCGTACTGAACCTAGATTGAATGCATCACCGAAATTATTAAATGCTTGTCGAAGACTCGACATTTTTACCGAAGTTAATGATACATTAAGGGTATTTGAAGACATACCACTCTCTTAAAAAAAGGAATATATTATGATTAAAGAAGTGAAATCGCAAAGATTCGAGATAATTGATTGATAGAAAGAACAGAAACGTTTACGCAAGAAACATGTTTGTTAGTCTTCCATTATTACCATATCCGGGTAGAATATCAGTAATTACAATTAAATAATAATTATATGTTCCTGTTTTTTGAAAATTGAAAACTGAATAATTATAAGGACTAGGATTTCTACCAAAAGAATATGATGCATCACACCATGCTAATAATGTCCAGTCTCCATTATTACCACTTGTAGAACCGAAAATTTTAATATATTTTATTGGATTGTAATTATCTGTATAATTACAAATTGTACCAAATTGCGTAAAAACAACTCCTAAACCGGTAATAATCACATTTGAAATAAATACTTTCATCCATGCCCCATTTGAACCACATCCATTTGCATCATTCGTACCTAATAATCCACTACATGTACCATTATTATTATTATATCCACCTCCTATGTCAGTCAGCTTATAAATAATATTAGTGCCATCTGAAGTAAATAAAGATGGGCCATTCTGAAAAGATGAAGAAATACTAAAATTAAATATATAATTTGCGAATGATGATACATAATCATTATATAGAGAATAGCCACTATATGGATTTGCATTAAATGATCCAATAGAATATCCACCAAAAGTGTTACGGCTATTTACACCTGATAACGGGGCAATTCGTGCTTGTCCATTTGCTACTATACCTTGTTGTGTATTAGCAGCGGTAGAATATGAAGGTCCAGCATATGCAGTGCCATTATTAGTTATATACGGTGTTAGTGTAAAAAGGTAATTAGTACTTGCAGCCAATGAATTAAACTGATAGTTACCGCCTTGAGAAGTTTGATTTCCTGAATTTGTGCCGTTTCCTGTATTATAAATAACTATATAGCCTCCGTAATTAGTCTCAAAAGCACCCCATGATACAGTAATAGATGATGAACTTGTTGCATTTGCATATAAACTAGAAACCTGGGGAATACCTGTAGTTGTTACTTGATTACCAACATAAGGATTTAAACCTATTACATGATTAATATTATATTGATTGCGATTAATGTAAACATATATATTATATTGATGTCCTGGAGTAAGATTGTTAAATGATAAACCAGTCTGATCTGAATTTGTAAAATTCGTTGTACTAATAACTGCTTTGTTTGCCGAATAATCAATTAATTGATAGTATGACCCATTGTCTGATAAATCAAAATGTGAAACTGTAAATGGGAATGATGCAGTAAAATATGATGAACTTGGACTATTGAAAGATACACTTCCGTAACTATCAGAAGTAATATATCCATTTTGGGTATTATATCCATTATATGTATTATCAGGCCCCCATATACTACTGTTCGTTGTTATTATAATATAATAATAAGTAGCAGGAGATACATAGCAGTATGCAGAACTTCCATTATAATTAACAGTATATTGAGTACCATTCAGATTATAAACATATACAGTAGATATGGGATATCCAACTATACTATAATTAAATTGTACATATATACCATTTCCATCAATATTAGTAGAACATGATATAAATTGGAAACTTCCTTGTAAAGTTGTAACTTGTGAATATCCGCCTCTACCTCCATAAGGATTACCTGTATTGTTACCATATCCATCATTATTATCAATAATATAAACTATAATATAATATAATTCCCCAGAATTTAATGATGATACTGATGCTTGAGTTGTACTTGTGCCATTTGTAACTTGATTACCATTTGTAACTTGATTACCATTATTATCGTAAATATAATATGTAAATAAACTATATCCTGTTAATGTATAGTTAAAAGTAACTGAATTATATGTTGCCGATGAACCTGTAAATGTAAATGTAGGTGTTACTAATGTAGTAAAAGATACGGTTCCTGATAATGGAAATGTAACGGAACCTATAGTAATATAAACATAATAGAGTTGATTACTTGCTAAAGCTGTTGTAGAATATGTTGTGGGGCTTGCAATATTAATAGATGCATTAAATACAGGTGAATTGGCATTAGTAACAGTACTTATATATATAGTTGCAGATGTAGGAGAAGAATATCCATAATTTGTCCAACTGATTGTAACTCCATTGAATGTTATAGAACTTGGAGAACTTATTGTAATATATGGATTTGTTGTAAAATTAGAAGTATATGTACTTATTGTATTATTATTATATGAATTCGCCGCTATAGTTATATATACATAGTATGTTGTAACAGAAGTTAATCCTGAAGCATTATATGTATATGATGTGGGGCTTGCTGTAATATCATTAATGGTTACAATTTTAACATAATTCGACGTTGCACTAACATAACTATTTTGAGTGCTAATAATTAAAGTTGCAGATGTAGAAGAATATCCCGTGTTTGTCCATGTAATAGTGGCTGTATTATATGATAATGCCGCCGCACTAGTTGAAACTGAACATAAAACTGAAAGTGATGCAGAAGTTAATGAACTCGTTGAATATGAACTTGATTGATAAGCAGTGGTTGTCGATGTATTATTATATGTATTTGCGGGAACACTAAAATACACATAGAATGTCGTGGGTATTGCGGGTAATACTAAACCTGATATTGATGTTGGTTTAAGTGATCCTGATGCACTGTTTAGAGTAATAGAAGATGCTGAAGCTGATGTCCATAAAACAGAGTTTGCACTTGTTGCATTAGAATACGTCGGAGAGGTTGAAATTATTAGATTTCCTGAGATACTCGAAGTTGTTGGATAACTAGAAATTCCAAGTGGGAATCCACTATTTGTCCATGTTATTGTGAATGTATTAAATGTGGTACCGCTAAATCCTAATGTAATTGTAGCAACTTGTGTTGTCTGTGTTATTACTTGTGAATAAGAAGTGTTTGAATATATGCCTGCGGCGAAGCCTGATGCCAATAATTGTAAACTATATGTAGTATTTCCTATTAATGTATATGGCGTATAAGCCGTAGTTGGATTTGGAGGCGTCGAGCCATTTAATGTTACAGTTCCATTGACACTCGAACTTCCAGAATATGTAATTGTGAATGACCAAGTAATTGCAGGAGTTGATGGTAATGTATCTTGAGTAGTTACATTGTAATATAAATTAGTGGGACTCGATAAACCTGATTGTAAAGTTAAGGTAGGCATTGTATATCTCTTTGCCATAGTTATTGCCAATACAAATGGGTTAGCTGCTATTGGTATTTGTGCACTCGTATAAGGTGTAACAGTTACGCTATAAGTATCAAGTGCTGTTAAATTAGTTGGTGAAGAAAAATATCCTGAAGACATATATATAATAAGTGAAACAGTCATAGTATTTCCGCTTAAAGTCACACTAGGTGATATAAGTGGTGTAGTCGCCGGTGAAGGTGATGCACATATTGTAAAAGTTGTATTAGATGCACCTACTGTTACGCTTACTACATAATAAATAGTATTTGCGGTTATTCCAGTAAGTGCTCCTGGTATTCCATTGAATTGTATAGCAGATCCTTTATATAATGTTGTAGTTGTACCGAAGTGTGTAAATGTACTTCCGCTTATTGCAGAAATACTATATGTAGAAGGATATATTGTTACAGGAGTTGTAGATGCGGCGTTATTTACTATAGAAATTTGATTTCCTGATATTGAATAAACATAATAACTTGAATATAATAATAACGAAGAAGAACTAAAGAGTGTATTGCCGACACACGCGGGAGAGAAACTTACCATTGCACCACTATATATTCCACTAGGTGTAACTAGAGGTGTCGACGTATTTAAATAGAGTATATTACCAGAACTTGTGCCGGTTGTGCATGTATATATTTGTGACATAAGCATTGCTCCGTATCCTGGCGTTAATGTAAATGAAGATGAAGGTATAGTATTTACCGTAAATTGTGTGGATGATGGCAAAGATGCTATAGTATAATTTTGTATAATATTAGTGGTTGTAGCAGTTATTCCACCAAATACGGTTCCGTAAAATTGAACTGTGGTACCTACCGATAATCCATTTAGATTACTACAAACGAGAGTATTATTTGAAATGATATTATTAATAATATATGGTGGATACAAATTTGAAGTAGGATTTGCAATTTTAACAGAATTTGGCGCTAAATTTCCGTAACCACTTCCAGTATGTCCAGGAGTTGTATCAGTCCATGATATTGTAAAAGAACTACATCCGGGTGAAGTTATGAATGGATAACTGAAACTTGTGAGTGAAGGGCTATATGATGTATAATTTATAATTGTGGGGGACAATGTTGTTATCAATACGCTTGCCGGAGGACCTGCGTTTGTAGCTATTGTTGTATTTGCATCAAGAGTATTTTGGTTTGTATTATAATTCATATTTTGTATATATGTATATGGTGTAATTGTTACAGTATATATCGTATTTGTATTTAATCCTGTGAGAGAATATGATGTAACATTATTATAGATAGTTATTGGTGTTGCGCTTGATGTGGTATTTGTGCCATCTGTGCCTTTCCAAGATATCTGTACATAATTTGTAGGAAAGAGTACTTTATTCCATGATATCTGGAAACTCGTATAACTTGCATTATAGGCTTGTAAGGATGTTATTACTGGCGGTATATTATTTGGATTCGCGCCTTCTAAAGTAGATCTATCTGTGTAGCTTAATGAATTATTAAATATACATAAATAATATAATTGTCCATTTAAAAAGTTTGTTCCGAGTGAATCACATCCTATATAATTATTTGCAGTTGTGCTTGCTCGTGTAGTACCTGTTGTGCTTGTTGTACTGGTAGTTGTAGAAAGAGTATTTACATATATACTTGGCGTAGTACCTGCGCCCGTTGTATATTTAAATGTAACTGTTGTTGGATTAACATTTATTACATTAATATTTGAATCAGAAGAAGAAACATAATTTGTAATTGCCGATGTTGTCCAATAATTTACATATGAACCTCCTGTGGTCGACCCTGTTCTAGCAACTGCGAATATATTTGCGGATGGTGTACCAGTTGTTGCCGTAGATGGCCCCGAACTTAGAAATGGTGCTATAGATAAAGCAGTAGAATTTACTGTATTATAGCGTACTGTAACAGTATATGATGAATTCGCAGATGGTACAGTTCCATCAGGTAATTTAAAGAATTTTGACGGAGTTAACGGAGTAAAATCAACGTAATTATTTATTAAATCATATACTGGTTGTGACGTGGTTGTTGGTTGCGTTGCGTGATTGCCGCTTCCAGATTGGTCATACCACGTAGTGATATATGCAATCATATTAGCTACATTTGCGGAATTGAGCCAAGATGCGAGGGATTGTCCAGATGCATTGTATCCCGAACCTAAATTACCATTAATATCAGCATAGAAATCCATAGTTGCATTGTCAGAGGACCGTCTGATATTAAGAGTTGGGCCGATGTATGTGTTTGATATTAAGAAGAGTGCATATGCTCCTGTGCAATTTGTAGATGCTGATGATATATTATCGAGAATACATGGTTTTATAGGAATAGTATATTTTTTAGAGAGCCATGCTTCCATGGTTAAGATATTAGAGAGAGAAAGTTCATAATTAAAAGACATAACCGATGCGATTATCCAATCTGATGGTATTCCGCCGTTGCCGCTGCTGCCGCTGCTGCCATTAACAGTCATACTAAAATTTCCTGTTGGCACTGTATTTTGTCCACTGGAAATGACTGTAATTCCATTAACTCTAAAGAGGTTTGTTTGGTCAACACCAATGAGCCATGAATCATACGGGGCTTGTGAAAATGGCAATGTAGAATTATATTGTGTCCAACTCGTTCCATGTTGTGCATATCCCGATTGCGCTAAATTAAGAAGTGGAATACCATTAAAACCAGATATCCAAGTATTATCAGTGCTTGTAAATATAGACCCAAAAGTTGCCGCACTGCCGTCAATGCCACCGGGATTTATTTTAATACCTGCATATCTCGCGACCCATATTATTGTATACGATCCATATTTAAATGGTAAAGGGAATGGTATTACTGTAGTTGTCGTTCCTCCAAGGTATTTAAAGGAATTGAGTCCTGGTATAATATTACCGAGTGAGTCAATTTTATTAGAGGTATATATATTTACATTGCTCGATACTGTGCTAGATACTGTAATATTATTTGTAGGAGTTATTTGGGCATTATATTGACTCATATCTTTCCAAGTAAAAGTACTATTTCCGCCGCTCGTGATGACAGTTGCAGATTCTCCACTGTAATATGATGTCAAGCCATTTGTATTTAATAACATACAGCAGTTTGTGGATGTAATAGGAAGGACTGTGCCGCCGCTTCCACCGGCTGTAGTTGTAATTGTAAATGTAGTTGTAGATAAGACACTTTTAACATAATATATTATTCCACTAATTGATGATGATGTTACTGTTCCGGTCGATAGGCCTCCAATTGATGTACCAAAGACAACAGGAGTACCCACTATTAAATAGTTTGTATTTAAACAAGTAATTACATTTCCGCATGCACTTGTATTTAGTATTACGTAAGTACTTGTAACAGTCATATTCGCGGAACCGCCTGTAACAGATGATAGTTGTACATTTTGTCCATTATATGATGCACTCACGGTAAAAGTGAGGGAATCATTAATACTCGTAATATAGTATGTTGTGGATGAAATGATTCCACCAATTGATGATGAGAATTGTACTTGCATACCGACTTGTAGATATGTAGTGTTTATGGCAAAACCAGAGGATGTAGATATTTGTAGAAGATTTGAACCAGCAATTGTAGCTATTATTGTAAATATATTTGCAACTGTCATAGAAGTATAATAACTTGCGACAGTTGTAATAGTAGTAATCTGACTGCCTGATACTACTGGTAAAGCAGTCGTATTTAGTGTAGAACTTATAGTTATGACGGTTGTAGTATACGATTGTGATGATTGTATTAGTGGGGCGATACTGTATACATAATAATAAGTGGTTGAATTGAGGGTTGTCTGTGTGGCAGGTATATTACTGAACTGTATGACAGAGCCGACTGATAGATTTGTAGAAGTTGTTCCTGGTGTAGCGATAGTAATCTGAGTTGAAGTTGTGCTAATAACATTGTAGCTAATAGTAATTGCAGATAATGGGAGAGTATTATATATAAATCTATAAGAGAATCTATTATAAATATCATTAATTTGTGAATCAGACAATAGAGTATTGTATACGAGTACATTGCCGATGTTTCCCCAATATTGCGACGCGGCACCAGAGTTAAGACCACCAATAGAATATAATGGAGTACTTAACGTTGAAGATGTAGAACTGTAATAATTTAATGAAGATTGATTATTATATTTAAAAGACAATCCAGGAGATAGGGATGTTGACGTTCCTTGTTTGAAAACGAGCATATTATATCCCGATGATGCGAATGGAAGTGTAGATATATCGAAATTGGGATTATTTGTTCCATCTGTTAAAGGTAAAAAAGTACCTGACGCATTTATTGATCCAAGATAATTTGTACCAGTATTTATGGATACAATTGTTGGATATGTACCAGTTCCCGAGACGCCTCCGAACAGTGTGCGTATAGATGCGGTACTTGGTTGTATTTGTGTAAAGACTATATATGTTGCGCCTATATACAATGATGGCGCGGTTGTTGTTAATGCAAGTGGGATTCCATTTGCAGAACTTACAGAACTTGCAGAAGAGGAGCTGAAATTTATATAATTAAATGAATTTTTAGTACTTATTATTGGGGTAACGACTGGATTGGATATAGTAAAATTATTTCCGTTTCCGCTTTGGTCTGTCCATGTAGTTGTTCCGACGCCAACATTTGCATCTAAATATAATATAGGTGTATAGAGATTCCCGATTCCTTTAAATTGAGATAATAAAGTTTGCGATACGCCTGATGGGAAAGGGAGAGTAGGCGTTACGAAATTGCGAGTATACCGAGCAATACCTTTAGTAATGCGAATTTCATCAATAGAACCATTGAAATAGAAGGTCGCATCAGAACCGACAGATATTGGACTTATTATATTGCCGTCGAGTGAACCCGACGATGTTGCGATAGCGCTTGCGCCAGTATCTAGAATTCCATTTATAAACATATTAAAAGTAGACCCATTTCGAACGACAGCAAAATGAGTCCAAGTAGATACTACTATTTGTTTTGTAGCTATAATTAATGCAGTAGATGGACTAGCAGGATTATTGTTATAGACAGTGAAAGTTATATAGAATGGCGCAGCAGTTGATGATAAGCCTATTCTCCAGTTATTCATACCATAGGATGTTCCAGCAGTATTACCAATAATAAATGAAGTCGCTGGTTGAGGTGTAGATAAATAGATGAATCCTTCGATGGTAAAAGATTGAGTTCCAAGTGAAATAATAGAATTTGTAGTTTTTGCATAAGTAGATGTACTCGATAGAGTAAGTACACATGTTGTATTGGTTCCGATTCCTTTACTGATAGTGTTTACAGGTGAAGTCGGAGATGCAGATGGAGAATATGTAATAGGATAGTTATTAAGACTTGAATCAATTTGTTTTTCAAAGTGTAAGAGGAGTGAGACATTTTGAAAATAGGGATCATAGTTTACGGTTTTTCCTTTATTATTATCTGAAAAAGGTAAATTTGAAATTGTATATGTAGCTATATATCTTGCATATCCGAGAGTAAGGCGAAATTCATCAATATTTCCTGTGATTCCGACTCCTGTTGGACTTACAGGACTGCCTATATAAAATGGCGCTGAACCTGCGTCAAATGCAACTGTAAGTGGGGATAATGTAGCGGTTTGGACTATTTTTCCATTTACAAATAGATAGAGATTTCCGTTATTGCGGGATACTGCAATATTTGTCCAGGTAGATGTAGCGATAACAGTTGTTCCTCCTGTAACTATAGTAGTACTTGTATTATAATATGTAAAAACTAAATATTTACTAGAATTTAGAGATAATGACCAAGTATTTGCAGTTATTGTTGACGATATAGTATTTGTCATAATAGTTCCGGTTCCCGTTGGATATATCCAACATTCCATTGTAAAATCTGCTGAACCAAGCGATAGGGATGCAGACGTTGGGACATATATATATGAAGATACTGAAGGTAAAGATAAAGAGCCTGCGCCGTATTGTTTGATGGAGGTGGATATAGTTGGAGCGTTTGTGAGTGGTATAGTAAATGTATTTTTAAGGACACTTGAGTCGATGAGTGGGAAACTATCAAAGTGGCATAAAATAGCTACATTTTGAAAATAAGAATCATAATAATTGTTGGAAACATTGAGGCCTAGGGTAGACAGATATTTCAGAGAGAAAACATTATAGTTGCTATATCCAGCAAAAGATACATTTTGAATTTGCGGTAAAGATGCTGCTACATTTTTCATTGATACATATGTATTTATTTTTGCGGTATTTGAAGTCATAGTACCTAACTACTAAACAAAAAGAAGAAAGATAAAAGTATTTAACGACAGGACTCTTTTATAATTTATACATAGTTTATACATAGAACAATGGCGGCTACGGCAACAATGTCAACAACGGCGGCCATCGAAGCTACGGCGGCTATGGCGGCTACGGCGGCTAGGGTTGACGTGGTTGACGTAGATATTCAATTTATTGTATTATCTATGTCATATGAGATATTAAATAGAAATGATCTTAAGTTATCTATACCGATAGA
>Ga0214192_1000382_pt1 | contig 27768 bp, 30 predicted proteins | sample TroBogEpilimnion_44_FD_153030 | JGI IMG/M metagenome (GOLD analysis project Ga0214192, IMG submission 153030) | Freshwater microbial communities from Trout Bog Lake, WI - 29JUL2008 epilimnion | ecosystem: Environmental > Aquatic > Freshwater > Lake > Epilimnion/Euphotic zone | place: Trout Bog... | reverse complement strand
CACCGGGGTGTTCGGCCAAGGTGACCTGGGGGAGCTGCAGCGGGTCACCCAGCAGCACCACGTTGCTTGCCGCCATCGAAGCAGCCAAGGCGTCGGCTAGGGCCATCTGGCCGGCCTCGTCGATGAAGAGCACGTCGACGGGGTTGTCGCGCATCTCATCACCGGCGAACAACCAGGTGGTGCCGGCTATGACGTTGAAGCCGCTATTGGCCGCGTCCATGTTCGACTTCGTGTAGGTCACCCCGGGAAGCTGACGCTGGTCCTCTAGGTCCCCGGAGTACTTCTTGACCGCGCGCAGCCGTCTGGCGTTCGAGTCACCACTGAAGCGTACGACCACCGCTTCGAGCAGATTCTCGATCGCCGCGTGACTCGTCGCACAGATTCCCACGCGCTTGCCCGAAATGACCGCGTCGTAGATGGCCCGAGAGGCCTGGTAGGTCTTGCCCGTTCCCGGAGGGCCCTGGACGGCCAGGTAGCTCGAGTCGAGCGCCGCTACCAGAGGCGAGATCTCGTCGACCTCGAAGCTGGCCGGGGGAGTCGTGAACTCGGGGTCGTGTGATCCCAGTAGCGCCATCGTCACCGCGTTCGCCTGACCGGTAGCCAGCAGTTCGATGGCCAGGTCCTTTAGCGCCCTAGGCTTCTTGCCCGGACTCACCCAGTCGTCGGCTACCAGCGCACTCGGCACTAGTCCATCGGCTCGCAGGGCGTCGTCGTAGCGCAGCTCGAGGCTGCTCGTGTCCTTGTCGAACTCGACCATTGATCCAAACGTGAAGCGAGGTCCGTCGACCAAGATGACCGCGCCGGGACGCGAGACGTCCAAGCTCAGGTTCTGGTCCGAGAAGGTGTAGTGCGTCGTCATGTTGCGAGCCCGCGGGTTCTTGGTCGCGGCCACGAACTCGAGGTCAGCCACTACATCTTCGTTACTCAACAGGCTGAACGGATCAGAGCGCAGCGTGTCGAGTGCGTCGGTCACCTGGGCTGAGCGCTCGCGGCGCCAGTAGAACAACAGCTCGGCCAGCAGCTGACTCTCTTGGTCCTTGTTCTTCTTCAATCTTTCGGCCAGTTCGGCCATTTCGACGTCTTCGGGCTCTTCGAACAATATCGGGCCGCGCACCATGGGCAGTTCGGCCTGGGTCATGCTCGCCACGACCTCTTCTAGCGAGGAGAACCCGCCGAGTAGGTACTGCTTCTGGTGCCGCCAGTAGGCCATCGGCGCTTTGGCGTCAATCGAGATACCGCTACCAACCTTGTCCCATAGCCACAACGACTGGACTAGCTCGCCCGTCGCCACCTCGAGCGCGTCAGCGAAGAAGCACAACTGCAACAGCGCCGAAAGGTCCTCTCGGTTCGCCACCATCGCCGGCTCCAACCGAGCTACTCCGTCGGCACCTTCCACCACTACGGCGTAGGGGAGCGTGACCTCGAGCCCTAGGTGGACTACGGGAAGGTCCTTTACCACCCCAGGGCCCGTCAAAAGAGCGGACTCGATGGTCCTCGTCGACCACGCGGCGTAGCCCTCATTGGTCTTTCTAGGGAGGCTGGCCTTGGCAGAAGTCATGGCTTCTATCGTGTCTCACCCCGACTCAGGGGCACTCGCGCCTCCCTGCCCGACCTTGGCCCCTTCGCACGGTAGGGCACTACCACCACTGTTCGGGGAGATGAAACCGGTGATCAGCTGCGCCAAAGCCCAAGACCTCTGGTTGTCCGAGTGCTCTCTATCGGGAGCATCCCCCTACACCGTGAGCTCGTACAAGAGCCTCACCTCCGAAGCCCTGTCACACATCGCGAGCCGCCACGGAAAGAAGACTTCGGCTCTAGACATTGCTCACATCACCAGAGATGACGTGGTCTCGGCACTGGCCTCCTACCAGTCCCGGCCCGACAAGCGCTCGGGTCAACCAGTCACCCGCAGCGCCTCGTCGGTCTCCACCTTCCACGGAGCACTGCGCTCCTTCTTCGCCTGGTGCGTCGAAACCGAGAAGCTATCCACCAGCCCCATGTCGCGCGTCAAGACCCCGCGCACCCCTACCCGGGTCCCCAAGGCCATGAGCCCCGAAGACTGCCAGGCTCTGATGCGAGTCGCCGACTCATCTAAGACCCCTGAACGAGACCGCCTGGCTCTCTTGCTGGGATTAGGTATGGGGCTGCGCCTCGGCGAGATGGCCACCCTCACCCTAGAGAGTTTTCGACCAAGCCTCGACTACCCAGAACTGCTACGTGTCAAGGGCAAGGGCGACAAAGAACGCGTCGTCCCGGTACCCGCTCAAGCAGTCGCGGCCCTCGCCAACTACCTACCGTGGCGCACCGCGTTCTTGGCTGAGAAGAAGGGCACCGCCTCGACGCTCTTCGTGTCGTCTCGCAGTGACTCTGGCGCCTACGACGTCTCGCGCGCCGGACTTGGCGAGGTCTTCGAGCGTCTCGTCCAGGCCTCTGGTCTCAAGGTCTCGGGCCGACGCGTCCACGCCACGCGCCACTCCTTTGCCACCCACGTGCTGGGTGGGGGAGCCGACGTCACCGAAGTCTCCGAACTGCTCGGTCACGCCTCGGTCGCCACGACCCAGATCTACTTGAAGGTCGACCCCGCCCGCCTGGCCGCCGCCGTCGACAACAACACCCTGCTCGGTGAGCTCTAGCAAGAGGATTCGAAAAGTTCTACTTGCGCTTTTCGAACTGCTCCGTACAGTCCTATCTCCCGCGATGCGACCTCGAGCAATCGAAGTCGTAGTGCCAAGGTCTACGAGAAGGACCACGGCAACCTCTGGCAACGGAGCTCACGGGTCATCCAAAGCTTGTTCGCGAGCCCCGGTCGACTAAACCTCTCGGGCCCGAGTGCCACTCGGGTGCTAGGAAGCTGCAGTGCTCTGGCAGAGCATCTCGATGGAAGACCGAGCTCAAGTCGCAAGACGAGAGGCAGTTCGCTGAGACCGATCCCCGCTTTTAGCTGGTGTCGGGTTCCACCCCCAGTCAGCACCATAGGCCCCGCGTTCCGCTTCGGTGGAGTAGCGGGGCTCTTCCCTTTCTGGGCTGCTTTCTGGATGTCCTCATCGAATGCCCAGAGATCCAAATAATTGATCGAAATAGCCACCCGCACGCAGTGAAGAGCAGTACCCGCACACCTGTGAACTACCTCATCGGACACCCCGTCCCAAGAGAGAACAACCCGCCCCAGGAGACAGTGATGATTACCCGTTCAGAGATGACATCCAAGATTGACCACACGCTGCTGCGCGTTAACGCAACAGCCGAAGAGGTCGCCACGACCGTACGTCAGGCGGCCGAGTTGGGCGCCGCGTCCGCGTGCATCTCACCTTCCCAGGTAGCCAACGCTCCCCGCGACGCGGTGCTCTGCACCGTGGTGGGCTTCCCGAGCGGTGCCCACAGCGCCGCAGTCAAGGCCTTCGAGACCGCCCAAGCGGTCGCCGACGGAGCAGAGGAGATCGACATGGTCGTTAACCTCGGCGCTATTGCCGCCGGCGACTGGGACACCGTGGCTAACGAAGTTGCGGCCGTTCGTGCGGCGTGCGAGGGAAAGGTCCTAAAGATCATCCTCGAAACCGCCGCCCTCGATGACGACCAGATCCGCCGCGCGGGTCAGATCGCCATCGACAACGGCGTCGACTTCCTCAAGACCTCGACTGGCTTCCACGCCAACGGTGATGCCACGGTGCACACGGTGAGCCTGCTCGCTGAGTTGGCGAGCAACGCTGGTCGCCCCATTGGCGTCAAGGCCTCGGGTGGCATTCGTGACACCGAGACGGCTCTGGCCATGCTCGAAGCTGGTGCTACCCGCATCGGTGCTTCGGCTACCGAGGCCATCTTGGCTGGTCTCGAGTAGTTCGCGATCGACGTCGCCGCTATCAAGCGCGCTGACTCCCACTACATACTCACTCTTATGTAGTGAAGGCTCCGAGGTCCCCACAAGATGCGCTAGTTCCCTTGAGCCCGGGCGCTTCGACGGTAGGTCGCACGAGAACCCTCTCGTTTGCACATTGGAGCATCATGACCACAATCACCCCCACCGCCTCACTAACGGTTGCTGAGTACCACGAGCGTCGAGTCTTCTGTGACGAGGCTTTGGCCGCGTACGCCCTCTCGGCAGTTCCCGGACACCATATCGGTGAGATCATCCACGCCTACACCATGCGTCTAGACAACGCCACGACCGAGCACCCCGACATGGCCGAGGCCCTGGTCCTCGACGTTGACCTGCCCGCTGGTTACTGGCTCACACTGGACCGTCTGAACGTCGATCTCGACGACGACTCGTTAGACGCGGAGTACTTCTTGACCCTGACCCTCTGGCAGGGTGAAAGCGAGACTGACACCTACTTCGATCACGAGAGCGCAGCTGGCAACAGCTTCGACTCCCTCGAAGAGGCGCTGGCTTCTATCAAGGTCTTGTCCTAACGAGTACCCAAACACCAACATCCCCCACTAGAGAGATCTAGTGGGGGATGTTCTCGTGTAGAAGACCAGTTCGCCAAAAGGTCAACCACTCGGACTCCCGTCGCTGGCCGACGTGGGTCCTACGTAGGTAGCGGTGAAGGCATTGTCGGCAACTGCTCCCGTGGTAGCTGTCACCAGACCGGTGTCGGCCAACATGTCAACGCCCAAGAGCGAGTCGGTCGCTGGCGCCTGAGCCACGCCGTTGACGACGACCGACAGGTTCGAAAAGCTCACCGAACCAAGATCACTCAAAGTACTCGCCACGCACTTCGGCCAGCACTCGAGGGGTCGTTCAACGACGAACTCCGCCGAAGCCCCCTGACTGGTGCCAACCTCTTGAGCCGACGACGTCGCCGTCCACCCGGCCGTCACGTCTTGCACCACGAAGATCCACACCCCGTTGCTCAGTGCAGTCGAGGCGTTCACGACGTCACCGGCCGAGAGGTTCTGCCCGAAGTCCACCTGGTAGCCGTGATTCAACGCCGGGTTCCCCCACATCTCGTACCACGCCGTATAGAAGGGGCTACCTCCGATGCAGTCCGCCTCGGTGCCGTCTTGTTCGACCACGTTGTTCGTCCAGCCATCCACCCCCACCCACTGCAGTGAGTAGGTGTTCGAAGCGGTGCACGTCACGCTGGGCACTACCCACGTCGCACTCGCCCCCGTGAAGTTCTGCGTCGGACCCTGACCGAGCGCCCCGCCGGTAGTCACCTCACCCGACCAGCTATTCGAATACCCCATGACCTGGATAGTCGCTACCAAAGAGCTCACCGAACCCGCCGGGGTCGAAAACACGGCTCGATAGTCGGTCGTTTCCATGGGCGTCACCACGAGCGAGTTGCCCGTTGCGCCCAGCACCACCTCCCACTTCGGCACACTCTGGGACTTAGCGAACCACTGCACCGTCGGCCGAGGTGTGCCAGTCGCCTGTGCTCGCAGCGTCGTGCTGTACCCCATCTGCACCACCGCGTTACCGGGCTGATTCGTCACGACGGGAATCGCCGCCGGCGCGCTCGCCACACCGGCCTTATTCCCAGATGCCGGCTTCTTCGCCACAGGCTTCTTGGTCGGCGCCGGCCTCTTGGTTGGTACGTGGCTAACCACCCCTGACTTCTTCCAAGTGGTCCGAGAAGAGTGCGTAGCGGCTTGCGCTGATACAGTAGTCAACGTCGCTAGGAAAGAGACGGCGAGCACCGTCGCGAAGAGGCGATAGTGGTACCTGGGGCGTCGAAGCATTCTTCCTACCGTGCGAGTCCCCCCAGGTGGTCACACTCGCACCGCAAGTAGGCCCCACCTACACCGCCTAGAGAACCTCGGCTTCTTCTAGGAGAAGGTCTGGTACCGCAGGGTCTGTACCCGGTGAAGCTTCTCTTGCTCGATCTGCGCGTTCAAGATCCAGGTGTCCTCACTCGTCCCCGACAGCTCGAACTCGACGACGGGCCGTTCAAGGTTCGTCGATGGACGACGCTTGGCCCAGGTACGGAGCTTATTCTTCATGCCCAAGAACAGTCCGGCCCTTGCCACCACGAGCAGCCATAACGAAGAGAGATGAAAAGATACTTTTCATCTCTCAAAGAGATGAAGATTCACTCCTTGGGGCCGAGCAGACGGGTCACCGTACGAGTCAGCTCGTCGACCAGGTCCTCTAGGTCGATGTGTTCGCCGCCGTCGGAACGGTGACGAGCGGAGCTGAGGCCCGGACCCACTACGCCCAGATCCGCGTCGACCTCTAGCAGTCGAGACAGGGCGTCACCGGCCAGCAAGACTGCCATCAGTTCGACTTGGTGCTCACCGCGCTGGTCGCACAACATGAACACCAGGTCCACGATCTCATTCGAATAGCGCCGAGCCGTCCCCATCGCGTTAGCCACACGCTCGGCCGACCAGCTCATCGGCACCTCGTCGTCACTGGTCGCGTACGGGGTGCCGATCGCATCCACGTAGGAGCGCACCCGTAGACCCACCGGCCACAACAGGTTCTCGAAGCCCCCGAAGAGCAACGCCCGCACCGCTTCGATGTGGTGGGCGGTCTCGTCGTTGTCACCACTGACGACCGCGCGCCAGAGCTCGGTCAATGACCGGGCGATCTCGAGCTCGAGTAGTTGAGCCCGGTCCTCATCAGGGACGCCAAAGAGTGGTTGCACAGCGAGAAACTGTGCCGTGCGACTCTGGTCGTCACCGGATTTAGCCACCCCTAAAAGACCCCTCTTCAAGTTTTATCCCAGGTTTAGGGTTTACATGGGCGAAATTCAACCCGTCTTGGACCATACGTGGGCACGTGCCGAGACCCGCTCGGCCCCATTTCTTGGAGAAGCAGTCCATGTACCGTCCCCACGCCCAACGTCTACGTCGCATCACCGCCACCGCGACCATCTCGCTCCTAGCCGGTGTCGCCACCTACGCCACCGCCCCGACACTTGCTTCCTCGCCGAACAGCACACACAGCGCCACACCCGTACTAGCCGCGAGCGCTACCAAGGCCCCATCTACCGCCGCCACACAGCCGCCGACCCCCACCACCCCGACCCCTACGTCGCTGGTTCCTGCGAGCACCACCAACCCCACGGCCAACTCGTACCACGATGACTCTCGCTCGCAGGGGACATTTGGCGACGACGCCTCGCTAAGCGAGGCAAACTCCGCTAGCTACGACAACTAGTTGACGCCGCTCACCGCACGAGCCAGGCCCCGGGCCACGCCGACGGCCTGTTCGTAGTCCACGCCGCCACGCAGTTGGCCCGCGAGCATTGCGCGCTCGACTACGTCAAATTCATCCAAGAGAGGAACGCTCGCCAAGTCATCGCCGCTCGCCACCAACTGGCGAAGCAGCCACTGCGGCACGGCACCGATACGCGTCCAGTCCTGATCGAACCACTCACCCTCACAGCGCCACACCATCTCGGCCACCGCCTCAGAGATGTCTACGCCGTCTACGGGCCGCGGACCAATGACCACGCGCTGTCCGCCCCACGAACCCACCAGTTCGCGGTCCGCATCGGTCTGTGATCCAAAGTCCCCACCACCACGACCGTTGGATACGGCGAGCAAGATCATCGTGGCCATCATCACGCTCTCACCCGTCAGAGCAATCGCGTCAAAGGTCCTCGCACAACCAAAGGCGTGCGGGTCCAAGTAGGTCCTAGCGTCGAGGTTCACGACGTACTGTTCCTCGCCAGCCTTGGCGTCCATGACCCCCAGATCGATCAGTTTGCGCGGTCGGCGAATCGATGTATCGAATGAGCTGGGGACGTACCTACTGACCTCGTAGCGCTCGTCGATCTCAGCTACCAGGCGCTCTGACAGCTCGCTGTCGGATAGCTCGTAGGCTTCGTGGGGATTTTCGGCAAAGGGTACGCCGTCAGGCAAGTCGCCCACTTCGGCGTAGTCACCGATGACCGCAATGCGCTGACCGTGCCACGCCCCACCTTCACCAATCGCCAAGGCCAGCGCCGTAGGTACACCACCCCAGCCCACCGGGGCCTGTCCCATCAGCTTCACGCCCCCGCCAAACAGACGAGAACGCAACGCGCCAGGCGCATCGAGCGAGACAACCGAGTGGTACTGACCCACGAAAGTACTCCTTGCTAGGTGGTGGGTCTATCGTGTCTCACGCGTGCTTCGAAGCACTCGCCGATATCTGATCCGAGTGCTCTACTCGGCGGCGTAGAGCACCACGCCACCCACCGCCTCGACGCGCTTGACGAGGTCACCAACCCCCAAGGCCGGTACCGGGACGTCTCCTCGCAACACCCCCGCAAAGGCCTCCACGACCACCCCGTCAGCGCGTAGTCCCGGCCGAGACCTGGCGTCATCAGCTATCTCGAAGGTCTTCTCCGCGTCGAGGTAGATCGACCCGTCATCTCGTCGCCCGTACAGCATCATCGCCTGCAAGAGGCCCTCGGGCATCATCCCCACCGCCAACAACGCCTCTCGAGCCGACGGGTCCTGGGATGGACGTAGATCCCTGTCACCACCCACGAAGACGTCGGCGATCATCGCCACCGCATCCACCTCGAGCCCCGCGGCGAGCTCTCGGATAGCACCGAGCATCGATCGCTTGTGCTCATCACCACTCCACGGCGAGACCAGGGCGCACTTCACCTCGGCGTCTTTGAGCAAGATGATGGCCGGCTCGATCTCCTCGCCGGCCATCAGTATCTCCAAACAGCGCGCCGCTCCGCCTGCGAGCAACTTGGTGAGCTGTTCTTTCGTCGTAGTCACCTAGGTCCTCTCCTTCGTCAGGCCAAGGGAACCTCTTGCACCCCTCGCCGACTCGAACATGTCGTACCCAAACCCCGGTGCACTCACCCCAGAGACCAAAGAGACGTCAGATCTTCGAGCTAGTTCGAGCGGCTGACCTGGCGCACCACGCGCACGCCCAGCATGAACAGCGCCCCCGCCGCGGGCACTTCCAAGCCGACCGTGAGCACCGACCAGCCGAGGTCGCCTCGGCGCGCCGTCGTCATGTCGAACCACGCATCTACCAAGAGCAAGGTCCCCGCCACCGGCGCAAAGAGCGCGGTCAAGGCACTGCGCTTCACACCAAGGACCAGCACCGACAACAAGCTGGTCACCTGGGCTACGTCGAGCCCTACCCAGGCCAGGTCCCAGTGCTCGGCGACGTAGGTACGAGGCAGGTGCAGGCCCAACAAGGCCGTCCACACCGATTCGCCGACGATCCACAACAACAAGGCGACGCGCACCGGACCCGGCACGTGCGACACGACGGCTCTGGTAGCACTGGTCGCTTCGAGTGAGTTGGGCGTAGGCCTCTGACTAGACATCTCGGCCTACTTCGAGAGATTCGTCTGGCGCTTCTCTCGCGCAATGTCCAAATCGATTTCCAGCAACAGCACCAAGAGCCCATCGAGCGCCGCACTCGGCGAGTCGTCGATCCACGACAAGGACGCGAACTGGTCACACGTCGCCACCCACTGCTCGTCCTCGACTGACCATAGGACTTTGTAGGTGCGTTCTTCTTGCTTGGCGGAAGTGGTACTCATAGTCTCTACCGTCACTACGAAGGACGAACTAGCCACCAAGTGCGCTCGAGTGCGCCAACCGCCTCGCCTCGACACGGTGCTTCACGCAAGCCAGCGACAAGGAAGCTCTCGTGACCAGTACAGAAGTAACCACCCTTATCGGCCTCGACACCGGTGTCTACGACGTCACGACCAGTAGTGGTACCTATCACGTCATCGACCTCGACCGCCAGAGCGCCACCCGATACGGCGCCTTGGGCCATGAGTGGACTGAGCATTCCTCACCAGATGGCGTACCCGATACCGAGCCCTTCTTCTTCACGCGCCTCAGTGACGCCGCCGTGGGCAGGCGGATGTACCTGTTCAACAAGGGCGGGTATCTCGACTCCGACTACTGGCGTCTTACCTCAGAGATCCAGCGCATCGCCCCTCACCAATGGGACTTCGACGCCCTCGAAGAGACCTGGTCGCTCACCAGCGCCCAGATGTCCGAGTTACTGGGCGTAGACACCATGACCTACGCCATGTGGCACCTCACCGACGTGCCCGTAGAGCACCGCCGCCAGGTCGAGGTCCTCGAGGCGATCACCTTTTTGCTCGAACGCCGGGTCAAAGCTGTGTCAATCGCCCAGTCCCTGCGCCGGCCCCTACCCGCCTTCTCGGACCGCTCCTTGTTGGAGATGGCCCGCGCCGGAGAGTTCCACCTCCTTGCCGCCGCGGTTCGCTCGCTACCTCGAGACAACTAGCACGAGCTTGGGCAACATCACTCCGCAGTCGCTGTGAGTGCGAAAGGCAGCGTGGTTCGGACTGTGAAGAGTATGTACGGATACTTCTCCTACGACGCGGCCAGTGGGTCCTGAACTAAGCCCTCGGCTGCGCAACGTGCGCGAGCCCTTGCCGCGAGGTGAGCACGACTTGAGTTGGTCAGCGTTTCACGCCCTGGTTCGCCCACCGGAGTTCTACGCCAGCTTCGAGGAGATGCGTAGTCGCCTCGAAGCCGACCCCGTCGAGGCGGCCCTGATCTCCGACCTCGAAGGTGAGTTGGCTCGACACGGCCGCTTTCGCTCACGTCTGCGCATCGAAGACGGCGAGCTCGCCAATGGCTGTCACCGCTACTGCGCGCTGGCTCGCCGCGCCGCTACCACCTTTGAGGTCCTAGTCGACGAGTGGGGACCCAGTGCGCCCTATACCGCTTGGGCGCGCTTCTCCGTCGAAGCCCCCGAGACCATGAGTGACGAGACGGTCGAAAACGCTCTCCTTGCTGGCCGATCACTGGCGGTAGGTGACGAATGGGTCGAGTGTGACGTGATGAGTGGCGGGGCCCGTGAGGTGACCTACGCTTGGTACGCCGACGAGGTGTTGGCCGGTCGCGCCGTACCTCTCGTTATTGCCCGGCTCGGGCGACTAGGGCTCCGAGCCACCCTGCTCGACATCTCAGTCGAGGCCAACGACGACGATGTTGACGAGGGCTCCGTAGAAGCTCGCTAGGCCGAGCGACAAAAAGAGAACCCAGCCAGTCCTTCGTCCACTTCTCTATGCAGAGAAGCAAAGCGAAGAACCAGCTGGGTTCTTGTAGTTCTTTCTAGTCCCTAGCTCAATCGTTAGCGATACCCGCCGAACTAGGCGTCTCGTGTTCGGGGCGAAGCAGTCGCCAGGCCATCGCCGAGACGTCCTTTTGGTCCAAGGTGCCAAAGACCAGTCCCGGCGCCGCCTCGCTTTGCGCGGTAACAATCAGCGCCGCCTCCTTGCGGCTAAGCCCTTCAACGGACTTGGCCACTTCGGCCGCTCGAGCCAGTAGCTCGTCGTGTTGGGCAGAGAGGTGCTTGACGGTCGTGGTCACGAAGTCGTAGAACTCGTCGGGCACTCGGTCCAGCAGTTCGTCGAAGTTCTGACCACTGCTCAGGTTCTCCCAGATCGTCAGCGTCGACACTCCGGTCACCAGGCGATGTACTCGCAGGTACTCGGCGTACTTGATCTTGGCCCGGTGACTATGACCAGTTGGATCCGTCGGCACGTAGCGCACGACAAAGCCCTCGGCGTCGTCGGTGTCGGCCTCTTTCATGTGGGCCACTACCTGGTCGAAGTCCGAGAAGCCGTCAAAGACCCGGGCCCGAGGACCCGGCCACTCAGGCCCCACCGCGACGTCGGCACCGGTGGCGATGTCGATTGCTCCGATCATGACCAGCTCTTCTTGGTCGTAGGACACCACGATGCGATTCCACGGCGCCACGTACTCAAAGAGCCAGGTCACGCCAACCGGCCACGCCACGTCGGCGTAGCGCTCTTGCCACAGTTTCGAGGCCGCGACCGCCTGATCCGAAGTGAACGACCCGCGAGTGCAGAACTCGGGCCCGTTGCCGGCGTTAAAGGCAATGATCAAGGAGCCGTCGAGCTTCTCGTGGACCTCGAAGGGTCCCGCGGGCAGCTCACCAAAGGGCGAGGTGGGGGAGTGTTCGGCCACGTTGGCGAACTTGGCAAAGGGTCGAGCCAGCACCACGCACCCTTCTTCGAAGGGGTGGCGGTCGACGACGAGACCGCGGCACACGCGCACCGCGTGACTCCAACCACTCGCGTACTGCGCTCGGTTGGTGTAGTTCAGCAGATACGTCGTACCGTTCGGGTGGGGCTTGACGGCGATGAAGCCGCCATCTACACCTTGGCGTAGGTCATCTAGCGAGACAATGCTCGCCAGCAGGGTAGGCGTTGTCACGTCAGATCCTTTCTTGTCGTTTGAAGCAACGCTGAGCTACTGTGCCCGCCAGCCCCAACTACGCCAGTCAAGTCCGGACGTGAATGCTCGTTTCTTGCCACCCGGCACGGTTACCCCCATGGAAGACACCTACGAAGTCAACGAACAGCTCCTGACCACCTGCTCTCAGTGGCTAGGCGTCCACCCCCTGCACCTCACGTCGAGCGACCTCATGAGCAAGTGGGGCTTTGGCGACGGTGACGCGGTGGCCGACTTTTACTCCGTACTCGAGGCCCTGGGCTACGTCGAGCCCTACAACGACGGCGACAACGCTGCGGCCGACTACGAGGTCACCGACCGCATCCTGGCCCACCTCGTGCACGACCTCTTGATCCTGCCCCTCGCCAGCCGAGGATCAGTCGTGGAGACCCGTATCTGGGGCACCTCGCACAACCCCATCCGCCGTCACAGTGTGAACGGCATCGTCGACGCCGACGTGCCCGAGATATCGACTCGCGTCACCCCAGAAGACCTGGCTAGTGCGACCACCAAGGCCCTGGCCTCGGACGCCTACCCCACCATGGCCGCCCCCGAGGTGCCAAGCGCCCACGAAGCCGGGCTCGTCGCCCTAGTGGGACGCCACGTGGAGATATACCAGTTCTTGGCTGGTCCCGATGACGACCCGGTCATGGGCACCCTGGTCGCAGTCACCCCCGAAGACCTCACGGTGTTGAGCCTGCGCTTTGACGGCGTCGTCACCGTGGTACCTCGCACCACCGTGCGCTACGTGCAGACCGGGTCTCTCACCACCGCCGAAGAAGACCTCTTCGAGCGCACCTTCCAGTAGGCGAGCCCTGCTGACTGGGTCTTCGCCAGCCCGGCACCTCACCCGTCGCTAGAAAGCTTCGACCCAACGCGGGCTTGCAATCATCTACACGGTGTATCCGCCAATGTGGCCTCGTGCTGCCTGGTCGAATGACTACTAAAGTAGTCAAAGCCTTGGCGATTCCGCCAGCACAACATCTCGTCTGACTAACGAGCCCTCCTAGAAGATTCGTAGGAAGTTCGTCTACGAAGAACTGGCCACCCGGCCAAAGAGCGGGACCCTCTCTACTCTGCCCGAGTGTCCCCTAAGGAGATCAACCATGCCTGTCCCTGCCGAAATCACCGAGACCCTGCGCGAGGTCTACTCACAAGACAAGATCGATACCTGGTTGACCACGCGCGTGCGCGACCTCGGCTTTCGCACCCCGCTCGACGCCATCGCCGAAGGGCCCTTTGGTACCTGGCGCGTCGCCTGCTTGGCCGAAAAGGCCGCTGGTCGCTAGCTCCACGCCAACAGGGTCCATCCCCCAAGCGAGTCGGGGGTTACTCTGCCCGAGTTCTCAGTGGACCTAGGAGGGTAAATATGCCCGACTCACCGGGGGATGGAGATATGGGCCACCGTGAACGAGTCGGGGGTTACTCTGCCCGAGACCTCTGTGGGCCTCGGAGGGGTAATGTGCCCGCCTCGCTCACGGTGACGATCTATGGCAATGTCGCCTGGTCTGGCGCCGGGGCAATGACCCCCGCCGCTCGGTAGGCCGACAAGGTACGACGCACGACGCGTCGGTAGGTGTTCCACTGCACCCCGCGACGTCTCGCCCACCGAAAGCTATGTGTGTGCACCTCGCTACGCAGCAAGCTCGGGTGCGCCGAGCCGTGCAGACCGAGCAGGCGCTCGTAGACATCCCGCGAGCGGCTGTGGGCGGCCGCGAAGTAGGTCGCCGCCAGCAGGGCGGGCGAGTACTTGGTCCCGTTGCCGAGCACCGACCGGGTCTCGTCGTCTAGCTCTTTGTAGGGCCCCAAGATCGCTTCGGCGCTTTTGACCAGAGCGTCCTTGCCGGTCCCCGACAAGCGCAACTTCTGGTACTCCCGGTTGCACTCTTGGCGAAACGTGGCCCACTCGGAGTCGACGTCGGGGATGGGGTAGAGGTGTAGCTTGTTGGCGCCCGCGATCGAGTAAATCACGCGAGCGTCGTTGGCGTCAGACTTCGGCATGTCGCCCCGGGCCCGAGCGGTGTGGATCGGCCGATAGACGTAGAGTTCGTGTCCTCGGCTTCTAATCCATATCACGATGGCTGCACGGCCTGCCGCGTCCCACGACTCAAAAGTGGCTTCGGCGCAGATCTGGTGTGGTGTCTCGAGCGACTCGACGAACTCCTTGACCGACGGATAGAAGGTAACGACCTCGCCGTCGAAGGTCACGTGCACGCCGTGCAGTGACCAGTCCATGGCCACTACCGGCCGCTGATCCTTCGATCGCGCGTTGCTCATGGACCCGTACCGTCCCGACGAGCCACGACGACGCACTCGCATCACTCTGGACAGAGCGCTTTGGCCACGGTCGAGGCGATTGTCCCTCGCCCCCACGCGAGAACGGTGCAACGCAGTGCTACGGGGACTACCACGTCCCCACTGCGAACAAAGGAAACACTATGAACAACTGGACCGCTTCGGCCCTTCAGTATCTGAAGTTCCCGGCCACCTTGATCGACAAGATCATCGAGACCCAGGGCTCCACCTACGCCAACGACCTAGCTTCCAACTCGTCGACTGGCGCATCCGCGACCAAACTATTCAAGTTCAAGCTGAAGTCTGATGCGGTGGTGAGCATGGTGCGCAACGGTGACTACAGCGTGGTCGACTACCTGCTCTCAACCACTAAGGAGAAGCGCGACACCGTGCTCTACGAGATTCGCCGTTACTGGGATATCACCCCGGCCGATCAGATGCGTCTGGTCAACCGTCGGTTGACACCGGGAGCCTCTGGCGACATCTTGTCTGACAGCCGCTTCTTGGACCAAGCCAAGCTCGTGGTAGCCCCACGAGCAGAACCTGCTGAAGTCGGCCGCTGGATCGTCAACTGCTCTCTCGATGACGACACCGTCTACAACTTCGTTGTCGATTACGTCACCGCGCGCCCCGACGCTCTGTGGAAAGAGTGCATCGGTCTGCTGATGCAGCGTCCGGGTCTTCGTACCCGCTTCGCCGCTTCGGGTGTCGCCACTTTGGTCCAGGCCTGCGCCTGGGTTCAACTTGACACCCCTACCCAAGAGGTTGTGGTGAACCACGTTCTGACCAACGTCCGCCACTACGAGATCCGTCCCATCTTGGGACTGCTCGCGTCGCCGTGGACGACCAAGGACAACCGCGACAAGGTGTGGAGTTTCGCTCTAGCCAACGAAACCGACGCGTTCCGCGACCCGGTAGGCGAAGCCCTGCGCTTCGCCATCCCGTCGTCGAACTCGCCGATTTGGCCCGGTACTCGTCTACAAGACGTGACCGATCCGGTGCAGATCGAAACCCTCCTGACCTACGCCAGCGGTATCGGCCACGACGATCTCCTCAAGTACCTCCAAGCGGGGATCTTGATCGAGATCAGTCAAGGCAACCTGGCCAGCCAGGGTGCGCTCGTTCGCCGGGTACTCACCTCGCTCGTGGGACTCAGCACCTACTCGGCGCCCTATCGCCGAACAGTGAACAAGGCCGCTATCGACCTTGCCACCAGGGCCACTCCTTCCAAAGAAGAGGCTCGCGAGATGCTCACCAAGGCCGGATTCGGTTATGCGCACCACTCGAGTCGAGACGAGGACGACGATGCTGCCAAGATTGCGCACATCACCCAACTCGAAACGACTCAGCGGTCCCAGGACTACCACCGTCGTTACCGTTCTCCGGTGGCGACACCATCGGCTGATCTGTCAGCCGTGGCGTCCGCTACTCCTGAGCGCACCTACCTGAGCAACTACCAGAGCCAGGCCGATGTCAGCGCCTACTTGGTACAAGAGCTCGGTGACGGGACTTCTGTGCTGTCGGAGGAAAGCTGGACCGTGTTCTTCGACATGGTCACGACCAACCCGGCGGCTACCTTCGGGCAGCTCACGAGCACGGCTCGAAAGATGGCCTCCATGACCACGGCCCAACCGGCCAACGTCTGAGTACATCAACAAACCCCCCATACCTTGTCTCAAGGCATGGGGGGTTTCGTCATTCCCGAAGAGAACACGCCGCTAGGTCGAGGGTCTCACGGTGCAGCCGCGCGGTTTGGGCGTTGAACAGTTCAAGACCACTGAAGCTCCACTACCAATAAGGGTTTTACGAACCCGGCCCCGAACGCTTATCTTCCATGAGTATCGAAAACGTTCTGAACGAGATAGCCCAAGAACGCGCCGCCCAAGACGCCACGTGGGGAGTCTCGGACTTCGAAGACGGCGTCAGCCACCACTGGGCCGCGTCGGCCCAAATCGCCAAGGACCGCTGCGATGACGCCGACGCCCTCGGCACGACGACGTGGGCGATGGTCCTAGAAGAAGAGAGCCTCGAGGCGCTCTGCGAGACCGATCCCGCCAAGCTTCGTGAAGAGCTCGTCCAGGTGGCCGCCGTGGCCGTCGCGTGGATCGAAGCCCTGGACCGCCGAAACGCCTCGACGAACTAGCTAGCTGCTCGACCAAAACCCGTCACTGCGAACGGTCCTAGCCATGACCGACTCTGCCTTGACCATCCACCTGCCCGATGCTTCGACCAAGGAGATGGCCCCGGGTAGCACCGGCCTCGACTTGGCCAAGGCTATTGGCTCACGACTCGCCAAAGCCGCTCTGGTCGTAGAGGTCAATGGGCACCTCACCGATCTTTCGACCGCCTTGCCCGACCAAGCGCACGTGCGCGTCATCACCGCCGATAGCGAAGAAGGCCGTCACGTGCTGCGCCACTCGACCGCTCACGTGCTGGCCCAAGCCGTGACCCAGCTCTTTCCCGGCACCACCTTCTCAGTCGGCCCAGCGACCTCAGACGGCTTCTTCTACGACTTCGACCTACCCGGCAACGCCACTTTCAGCGAAGAGGACCTGGTCGTCATAGAGCAGCGGATGCGAGAGATCGTCGCCCAAGACCAGCCCTTCGTCAGAGAAGAGCTCTCCTACGACCAAGCCCTAGACATCTTCGCGGCCCAGCCCTACAAGCGCGAGATCGTAGAGCGCGTACGAGCCGGCTCCTCTGACGCAACCGACTCCTCGGAGGTCACCGGTGCCGACTCGGTGAGCATCTATCGCAACAGCCCCGACTTCGTCGACTTGTGCCGCGGACCTCACGTGCCGTCGACAAGTCGACTGGGTCACTTCAAGCTCGTGCGCACCTCGGGTTCGCACTGGCGCGGCAACGAGGACGGACCGGCCCTACAGCGCATCTACGGCACCGCCTGGGAGAGCGAGAAGGCCCTCGCCGGTCACTTCACGCGCCTAGAAGAAGCCGCCAAGCGTGACCACCGCAAACTCGCCACCGAACTAGACCTTTTGAGCTTCCCTCAAGAACTCGGCGGAGGATTAGCCGTTTGGCACCCCAAGGGTGCTCTAGTGCGAAAGCTCATGGAGGACTACAGCCGAGCCCGCCACCAAGACGGTGGCTACCAGTTCGTCGTCACTCCCCATCTGGCCAACGCCAAGCTTTACGAGACCTCGGGCCACCTGGGCTTCTACAAAGACGGCATGTATCCGCCCATGGAACTCGACAACGGCACCTACTACCCCAAGCCGATGAACTGTCCGATGCACTGTCTCATCTTCGACGCGCGACAGCGCAGCTACCGCGAACTACCCCTTCGCCTCTTCGAGCTCGGCACGGTCTATCGCTACGAGCGTGCGGGTACGCTGCACGGGCTGCTGCGGATCCGAGGATTCACCCAAGACGACAGTCACATCTACTGCACCGAAGAACAACTCGGCCAAGAGGTCAAGAGTCTCCTCGACTTCGTGATGAGCGTGCTGCGCGCCTTCGGGTTCACCGACTTCACCGCGAACCTCTCGACCAAGGACCCCGACAAGTACGTCGGCACCGACGAGATATGGGACAAGGCCACCACCGCGCTGTGCGACGGCCTCGAAGCCTACGGCCTCGACTATCAGATCAAGGAGGCCAACGCCGCCTTCTACGGCCCCAAGATCGACATCGACGTTCGAGACGCGATTGGTCGCACCTGGCAGCTCTCGACGATTCAGTGTGACTTCAACCACCCTGAGCGCTTCGACCTCACCTACGTGGCCGCCGACGGCTCGCACCAGCGCCCGATCATGCTGCACCGCGCCCTCTTTGGCTCCATCGAGCGGTTCTTCGGTGTACTGCTCGAGCACTACGAGGGTGCCTTCCCCCTCTGGCTGGCCCCCGTGCAAGTGCGCGTCGTGCCAGTCTCCGATGCGCACGAAGAGTACGCCGCCCGAGTCGTCCGCGACCTGGGTGCCGCGGGATTTAGAAGCGACATCGCTCCGGCCTCTGACAGCCTGGGACGCCGCGTTCGTCAAGCCAAGCTCGAGAAGGTGCCCTACGTCGTCGTAGTCGGCGACGAGGACGTCTCGGCTACCACCTTGGGCGTCAACCCCCGTGGGGGAGAAGTCGAGCGGGGAGTGAGCATCAGCGACTTCATCACCCGCCTCGAAAAAGAGAACGAGCCGAACTAGCTCAGTCCTCGCTGGCGACGAACCAGGCCAAAGACCCGTTCGCGGCCGCGACCACGTTCACCGGCACACCACCACTCACCCAGTCGAGGCGCACCCCGCCACCCGGGGCTGCTCGCACCGTGAGATCGAGGTTCAGCGGTGACATCATCTCTATCAGCTTTCGCGCGCTCACAATAGCCGCCTCACTCGTCCCGTCACCCTCTAGGGCCGCTAGCTCGGCCCGGGCTTGTTGGAAGTGCGGGGGATCGATTGATGAACTCATCTCGCCAGAGCCCTCCGTCACGACTTGGGTCGGCACTCTCCTAGCACCGATCAGGGTCCACAATATCGACCCCTAGTGACCGCCCTGGCGAGCTATGACACCGGCTCGCTCGAGTGCGGCCATAGCGGATGCCACCGAGCGAAGCGACGCCCGAGAACTCAAGAGCATGGCCACGCCCTCGCTGACGCGTTCACCGAAGAGGGTCTCGGCGAGCGCGAAGAGCCGCTTGGTGACGTAGTTGTCCATCACCGGATACGCCACGACCATCGCCGCGACCTGGGGCAGCTCTAACAAGAGGTAGTCAACGGCCTCGTCGGACAAGGTGTTACTGCTGCGCCCCAACTCGAAGATCACCCGGTCGTAGGCGACGCTGTACCCGTCGACGGCCCTAGCGATGTAGTCCGGTGTGATGTCGGCGCTACGGCGAAGCCGCAAGTTGAGCCCGCCACTGATGAGCTGTTCGACTTGTCCGGTCGCCCTCGAGATCGCCAACACGGCGTCCGCGTCAATGTCTTCGTCGATACGCGTCACCCACTCCACCACCGACAGGGATGATCGATGCTTGGGGGGCATGGCCGAGATGACCTGGTAGAGCCGGGCCGTGGAGTTCACCTGGATGGCCACCGCCTGTTCGTCACCGCGCTTGTTCCAGCGAACCTTGGTGAGTAGACGCGCGAAATGCCCATCACCCAGTTCGTTCACGCACGACAGGTTCTTCCATGAGTCGCTACCCAACAACAAGTCGATCGCGGCGTCAGAGAAGTGCCGCCGCCCGTCGTGCACCCATCGTCCGATCGAGATGTCAGCTTGCGGGACGATCTCCATGACCAGCCGCAGCTCCTCTTCGTCGATGCCGTCCAGGTCTCGGAAGTTCTGGAAAATCGCTTCGATGGACTTCTTCACCTGCCCCGGGTCGGCTAACTCGAGTAGTTCTCTCGTCGGAATCGAGCAACGGTACAACGAGGGTTCGTGACGTCGCCGCACTCGCGTTCCCCAGCGAAACGACAAGATGTCCCAGAGCTCTTCGCTCGAGCCCGCCGCGATCACCAGGCGTACGAGTGCGTCGACGTGCTCGGTCGTTAGGTAGGGGTGCTCGAAGAGGTCCGAGATCGTCGCCCCATTCGCGTCTTCTCGTCCCCCGAGCAGCCATTCCTCAGGCGCCGTCATGGCCTCGGCGACGAGCACGTCCGCATTGTTCTTGCGAGCCACGCCCTTGAGGTACGAAGTGAGACTCTCCTTGTGCGCCCCGGTACGGATCGCCTCGGCTAGCCAAGCTCGCCGCAGGTTCTCGTCTAGGTACTCACTGCGCGCCAATGCCTCGCGCACCGCTCGGTAGCGAGTCGTGTTCCAGAGGCGGTCTTGGACCGTCGGGTCGTCACAGTGGTTGGTCGCGTACGCCGCCACGGCCGCTCCCTTGCGCTGCTGACGCATCACCCAGTAACTAGGAAAGGCCACGAGGGGCTCGAACTGGGTCACACTGTTGCCGAGACGATCCGCCATCTCGACGAGGACCTGAGGGTTGTAAGTGTGCCTCACCAAGAAGGCCGCGACGTTATCCATGGGTACCACCCTCTCGACTGCGCTCGTGTATCCCTTGGACCGTCCGTTGGCGTCTCCCGTCGTGCATTCGAACCACCGCGTGGTCCCACGAGAGACTCGCTAGAACGCAACCTCTTGCACCTGGCAGCTAGTACACAGGTGGGTACCCCGACCGGCCACCCGGATCTTGGTAACAGGCGTCGAGCACACGAGACAAGGTTTTCCGGTGCGCGCGAAGACCTTGGCCACTTCTAGGTAGGTACCGGCTTGGCCCGCGGCGTCCACGTAGTCGCGAAGTGTGGACCCACCCCGCACCACACCTTCTCTCAGCACAGCCACGATGGCGTCACGCAACGCCCCCCATTCGGCCTCACTGAGTGTCCCGCACACCCTCTCCGGATGGATCCGCGCCGTCCAGAGCGCCTCGTCGGCGTAGATGTTGCCGACCCCCGCCACCACCCGCTGATCCAAGATCAGGGCCTTGACTGCCAACTTGGTGTGCCGTTTACCTGCCTTCTTGAGAACATCACTCGTGAACTCTGCTCCGAGGGCTTCTGGGCCCATGGTGGCCAGCAGACCGTCACTGCCGACTTCAGAGCTCTTGGTCACGACGACCCGCCCGAACTTGCGCTGATCGTTGAACAAGAGCACGTCACCACTCGCAAACTCCATGCGAACCCGAGTCGTCTGTCGCGCACCCTGATTGGACCCCACGGGCAGATACAAGAGCTGGCCGGTCATGCGCAAGTGCACCAAGACACTGATGCCGCCCTCGAGCGCTATCCCCAGCATCTTGCCTCGCCGCCAGACCGCTTCTACGGGCTTGTCGTAGCACGATGACGCCAGAATCCCTCTGGTCTCGAGGCTCTTGGGCCACAGAGCCTCTATCGAACAGAGCCGTTGACCCACCAAAGCGGTCGCCAACTGGGCGCGAATCGTCTCAACTTCGGGCAGTTCGGGCATACCCTCTACCGTGCGCCCTCACCTCGAGCGCACCCGCCAGGGCCAAGTCCCAGATGATTGGTAGACCCCTCTCACCTGAGATATCGGCTGGTTCTCGTCGCTTTCGCACAGTTCTTGGATATGGCCGATCGCCTCCGACCCACCACCGCGCTCTCTGCTCACCAGCGAGACGGTATCCGGCTCTCGCCCCAGGGCGAAGCCTTCTTGGCAACTCTGGATGAGCGGGCCTGGAAGCTGCTCGACGAGCACGACCTGCGCTGGGACGGCGTACTTGGCAACGGCGAGTACTCGGTCACGATGATGTGCACCATGCGCGTCGATGGACGGCGCGTCGTCCTCAAGCTCGACCCCGAGATCAACCGCCTGGCCAACCAGTGTCGTGTCCAAAAGGTCTGGGCACGCCAGGGCGTCGCCCCGCACATCAGCTACGAAGAAGCTGGCGTGTGCATCATGGACTGGGTGCCGGCCGGCTACTCCACCTGGCGCTCAGACAAGGCCACGCGCAACATCCGCACCACCACCGCCGCTCTAGAGACCGCGTGGCACGCGCCGGGTCTCGTCGACGACCTGCGTCCGGGCAAGTTCTGGTGGGTCTTTCGCATCTGCCGCGCTCGCTTGTCCGAGATGGCGGCCGAACGAGGCGACGAGGCCGTGTCTTTGCCCTTGACCGATGAGTCCTTCGACCGCGCCCAGCTCATGATCGACGAGCTGCGCACCTTGCAACCAGCGGGCGTCTGTCACGGTGACCCCACGGTCGCCAACATCCTGCGCGAGAACTCCGGGAAGATCTGGCTCATCGACCCGCTGCCCTCGGCCGACCCGCTCATCTGCGGCCTCGCCCACTGGTCGTGCCGGGCGCGCACGGGCCACTCGGCGGAGAATATCTTGCGCCGGGCTCTCACCAGGGTCGACACCTCGGTCTCCGAAGACGAGATCCGCGGCTGGCTGGCCTTTCACACCATCGCCCCGGTGACCTCACTGCTGGTGCGCGGCGAGGATATCCCCGCCGAGATGCTCAAGAACCTCGAACCGCTGCGCTGACCTCGGTACTGTCGATTGCCCCGGCTTTCTAGCCCCGATCGGCTCTTGGCCATGAGCCGCACGAGGTCCACCAAGCGAGGTAGTGCGCTCGCCGCCCTCGCCCTGGTCGCCGTACTGCTCAGCCCCGCTCCGAGTTCCGCTACCACGCGCTCGAGCGCCACGCAGGTGGCCCACGCGCTCTACCAGCAGCTCACCAGCCTCACCGCCCGCGTTCAAGCCCTCGGCCAGTCCTACGACCAGACCCAGCTGCAGCTCTCTACGGTCAGTCGCGAGATCGGCACCTCACGTAGAGCCGTTGTTCACCTCAATGCGGTTCTCGCCGCTGACCGCCACCGCCTCGTCGCCCAGGCCGTTTGGGCCTACGTCAACGGCGTCGCCAACACCAACAACTCCTGGTTCGCACCCTCTCTTGACACCTATGAGGCACTACGCGTCTACACCGAGGTCAGTCAAACGAAGCTGACCGCCGCCGTCACTGCCTTGAGCCGTGACAAGCACCGCCTCTTCTTCGCCCATGGTCGACTCGGTCAAGAACTGAGAGTCGCCTACGTAGACGACCAGTCGGCCAAACGGGCCTGGGCGAACGCTCGCACCTTGTTAGCCACCTTGCATCAGCGGATCTCTAGGGCCCCTGGCACCGTCATCGCCCTCGTGCACCGCTACCAGACCCTCGCCACCCTCGCCTCCGAAGCGATGCTGTCCACGTCGACCTCGCAGTTCAACGGCTTTGCCGCTCCGGCGCCAAACAACCAAGCGAGCGCCGCCGTCCAAGCCGCACTGACCTTCGTAGGAACCCCCTACGTGTGGGGCGGGGCCTCTCGCAGCGGGGTGGACTGTTCGGGACTGACCATGCTGGCCTGGGCGGCTGCCGGAGTGACGCTCGACCACTACTCGGGTTCCCAGTTCGACGAGACCCACCGCGTACCGCTATCCGACCTCAGCCCAGGAGACCTCTTGTTCTACGGGCCCGGCGGTGACACCCACGTCACGATGTACATCGGCGACGGCCGCATGATCGAAGCCGCGATGCCCGGCACGTTCGTGCACATAGTGCCGGTGCGCTTCGGCTACGGTTTCGCCGGCGCCGGGCGGCCCTAAGAGTTCGTAGCGAGCAAGCGCCGCGAAGCGCCTCGCCGCGGTGTCACCAGCGCTCGCCACAGTGTCCCGCCGGCCATAGCGAGCACGCCAAAGGCAATGGACGCGTCCGCCAGGTTGAAGATGCACCAGTTCTGCCACCAGATGAAGTCCACCACCCAGCCGCCCCGAAAGACGGCGTCGAGCTCGTTGCCCACCATGCCACCCAGGGCCGCCGCCGACCCGATGCGCGCTAGTCGAGATGGGGTGAACACCGAATAGGTCGCCACACTGGCCCCCAGAACAAAGAGTCCGACGGCGAGCCAGATACTGGTGCGCGGCACATAGCTCATCGAGCTGGCGGGATCCCCCACCAACCAAAATCCGAGGGGACCAACTACGTGAACACCAGCCCGAGGGGCTAAGTGGGTCGCGATGGTCTTGGTGAGCTGGTCGATGGCTACCACCAGGCTGGCCACCATCAAGGTGCGCCACCGGCGCTGGTGTCGTGTGTGACGATCGCTGTGTTCGATGACCCGCATGGGCCATGACCGTGCGGGTGCTGGAGAAAAGGTGCATACAGGTCCACCGAACGGTACGCGTCAACGCGCCACACCAAGGACCTGCGTTAAAGCCTCCGGCAAGTCCCCCAACAAGTAGCAGCGAAGCTAGGAGCGCATGGCGTAGTTCAGCGCGCTTACCAGGGCGTGCTGGTCGCCCGCGCGAACAACGATCGCCGAGTCCTTCCAGCGCTGTTGTTGAAGCGGCGAGTCCGCGAGCGCCACCAGCGCCGGCACCGGAACCAAGTAGCGGGCCATGGCGAGGAGCTTCTCGCCTCGATCCACTTCGACATCCGCAAACACCGCTCTAGGGCGCCATGCTTCGATCAGGGGCCAGCCATCGACCCCGTCAATCACCTCAACGTCCGTGACTCCCACCTCGCGCAGCGTTCTCGCCACCGCCACGGCGACCAGAGTGCCACCGGCTACCACGACGCGCGATCCGGGTACCGTATGAGTGCTAGTTACTGGTTCGATTTTGCTATGGTAGCATGGCCCTGTTTCACTACTCCGCGTAGTGAGAAGGTAGGGAAGTGCCGACACCGCAAGTGACCTATATCGCCGAAAAGAATCTGCTGATTCGACGAGGCCTCGAACTCCTATTGCGAGAACAAGGTCTCCCCATCAGCGACACGTTGCAAAACGCCTCGGCCGTCCTCTTGGACTGGAGCTACAAAGACACCCGGCCGCTGCTCTCCCAAGCGAGGTCCCGCAACCTCTTGAGCGTGGTCTTCGCTCGACCCATGACCCCGGGCCTGGCTACCTACCTGGTCAACCTAGACGTCTCGGTCGTGCTGAGCGAAGACGACGATCTCGCCCGCCTGGCCGCGGCCCTGTCCGAACCCGAGCCCCTACGCCTCGGACCCGACCTAGCCGGTCCCGTCAACGAGATACTCATCGAGCGAGGCAAGCTCACCGCCTTGAGCCCCAGAGAGGTCGAAGTACTGGGTCTCGCTGGTGACCACGATACCGAGGAGATTGCCTACCGGTTGGACATCTCACCGTGGACGGTGCGCAACCACATCCAGAACATCATGACCAAGCTCGAAGCAACTACTCGCACGGATCTCATGGACCGCGCTCGGAACCTGGGCTACGTCGACTGAGGCTTAACAAGATCTTTCGGTACTTTGCTGGCTCTTGGTCCTTGTCGTAGGTACCACGCCGCCGGTGGCACATGGGGTTACCTGACCGTGCCTAACCCGACACGGTCATTGACATGTACGACCACGACCCCACCCCCGAATTCATCAAGGCAACGACCACCCCGACCTGGGCGGCGATTGTTGCCGCGATCCTGCTGATAGGTAGGATGGTGCTGGGCGCATCTATTCACTAGGCGCCTACGAACCTTCCAATTGGGTCCGAGTAGGTCCGACCTGACGCCACTGACGAACCCAGCCGCAGGCCCAAGGCGACCAAACCCTCGCACATGAATCGTCGTAGCGAGGTCGTCGAACTCTCGCGGTACCCCTCGACTGACCCCTAGTGGCGAGTGCGCCAAAACCCTCGTCAGACACGATAAACCAAGCCACCGTCAAGGAGTTCTGGTATGTCGTTCTCTCCCCTCACCGCGAGGTTCATCCTCACCCACAGCTCTAGTCCCGAACTCGTGGCCCAGGCCGCCGAAGTGCTCGGTCAAGAGAAGTTGGGTTACACCCCCAAGACCCCTTTTCCCGCCGAGTGGGTCAAGGCCCAACAACGCCGTCCGGTCAATGACGCCGCCTACGCCGCCAGGTACTGCGCCGATGCCGCCCTCCACGAGGAGATCTGGAACTCGACGCGTCGCGTCGCGGTCCGTATGGCCATCGCCTCCTCGCCTTTCCTCAATGAGGACTTGCGTCTGCGCTTGCTAGAAGACCCCTCGATCGCTGACTCCGCTATCTCCCTCGAGCTCGAGAACATCCACCGCCACGACAACCTCGAGGGACTGCTGACGCTCTCAAAGAGCGAGCCGGCATCGTTCTTCGACAAGGCCCAGAACACCGAAGAAACGTCATACTCCTTCATCGGTCTCGCCAACCACCCCGACATCACACCACCCCAGCTCGACGAGCTCGTCACGCGAGCCCTCGCGGCCAAGGCCTACTGGGTGGGCGAGGCCGTCATCCAAGATCGCTATCTCTTCGACTCGGGCCCCTTCAACAAGAGCACGCTCACCATCGCTGACGTGTTGTCCAAAGTCCCCAAGTCGAGCGCCCGGTCAATCACTGAATCGGTGTGGGAGCGTGAAAACCCTGCCATTCCGCTCTCAGTCGACGACGCCAAAGCACTGGTAGCTGCCACGCCCCGCCCCGAGCGGCGCACGTACGCCTACTGGGACCAAGAGCCGAACCTGCACATGAGCCCCGAGGTCCTGGACGTGTTCTTGGCTAACCCTCGTTGGTGTGAGGGAGTCTCGTCCTACGTGCTCAGCGACGGCCAGTTCGAGACCTTTCTCAAGAACCTACCGTGGAAAAAAGAGACCCCCCGGTTGGTGGGTCCACACGTCAACTCCGAATGGCGCCTGCGCACCGCCTTGGCCGCCGTGCCTTCAACGCTGGGAATTGACATGCAAGACGACAACTGGCTCCGCCAACTCGAGTCATTTTCTGGCGACCTGTGGCCCTCATTGATCGAACGAGTTAGCAACGGTCTCGACGAACTATTGGTCAACGGCATCATGTTGACCAACGGCGAGCAGATCTACCCGCCACTCGACGTGCTGACGGCTACGCTACGCACCTCCAAGATCGACCCCTCGGACATGGCCTACCAACTCTGGCGCCGCCAAAACGAACTGCCCGAAGAGTACTTGCGCACCTTGACCATAGAGACCCCCGGCCTGTTCGCCCACCTGGCGAGCAATGGCGCCCGTCGCGCCAGCGCTCTGGCCTTTGAGGCCCTCGAAGAGGAGTTGGGTGACTCACTGGGTGGTGCTGCGACCCTGCTCGACGCTCCCGGCGCATCGTTGCACCAGGTCATTCGATCCGCCAAGGCCCTCGCCCGTTCTCGCGGGTAGCCAAAAGACCCCCGCGCACCGCGTAGGGCCGTCACCCCAGTCGACGTCACTACCTCTCAGGGGTCCGTGCTGGTCCGCCCTCCCCGGACACGGTGTATCCCCGATGGCCCGCCTATCTTCCGCCCTACGACGTCTGCTGCCGCAGACCCCCTTCGCCTTCGAGGCCCTGGCGGTCCTTTCGGTCGTGCTCGTCGTCTTGTGGCAGCTCCACCCAGCACTCTTGTTCTCTGGTGGTGTCATCACCGGCGGCGACACCGCTGCCCACTTCGGCCTGGCGTCGTACCTCTCTCACCACGCCACGTTTCTTGACCCCACGCCGTGGTACCCGGGCTGGTTCGCCGGCATGCCCAGCTACACCTTCTACTTCCCTCTGACCGACCTCCTCGCGGGGGTCTTCTCGCCGCTCTGGGGATTCGTCGTCTCCTTCAAGTTGGCCACCGCGCTCGGCTCGTTGCTGATGCCGCTCGCGGCGTGTTGGATGGGCCGCCTCTTTCGCGCTCCTCGCTTGGTGGTCATCGGTCTCACCATGGCCACCCTGCCCTTCTTGTTCAACGCCTCGTACACCATCGACGGTGGCAACCTCTTTTCGACCCTGGCCGGGGAGTACGCCTTCTCGCTGGCGTTGGCTCTGGCTCTCGTGACCATTGGCTTCTTTGCGCGCATCAGCGAGGGACGTCGCCGCGTGACACTGCCGGCCGTGTTCTTGAGCCTGACCCTGGTGAC
>Ga0214192_1000381_pt1 | contig 27790 bp, 21 predicted proteins | sample TroBogEpilimnion_44_FD_153030 | JGI IMG/M metagenome (GOLD analysis project Ga0214192, IMG submission 153030) | Freshwater microbial communities from Trout Bog Lake, WI - 29JUL2008 epilimnion | ecosystem: Environmental > Aquatic > Freshwater > Lake > Epilimnion/Euphotic zone | place: Trout Bog... | reverse complement strand
AGCATCTCCGGCTACACGGTGCAGTACTCCAGCAACGCTGGATCCACCTGGACCACCGCAACGAGCACGGCCACCGGCACGACCTACACCGTCACCGGTCTGACCAACGGTACGACCTACCTCTTCTCGGTCGCCGCCACCAACGCGGTGGGCACGAGTGCCTTCGCCAACGCCGCCGCCTCGATCACCCCGTCGACCACCCCGGGTGCCCCGACCAGCGTGACCGCGAGCAGCAACCTCAATGGCATGTCGGTCGTCTCGTGGACCGCTCCGGCGAGCAACGGTGGCGCAGCCATCACCGGCTACACGCTGCAGTACTCGAGCAACGCTGGCTCCACCTGGACCACGGTCTCTGCGACCATCACCGGCCTGACCTACAGCCTGACTGGGCTAACCAACGGTACGAGCTACATCTTCCAAGTAGCCGCCACCAACATCTCTGGTCTCGGTGCCTACTCGACCCCGAGCGCCCCGGCCATCCCCGCCACCAGCGCTGCTGCCCCGACCAACGTCACTGCGACCAACCACGCCAACGGCCAGTCGGTGGTCACCTGGACCGCTCCGGCGAGCACCGGTGGTCTTGCCATCACTGGCTACACGCTGCAGTACTCGAGCAACGCCGGATCCACCTGGACCACCGCGACGAGCACGGCCACTGGTACGAGCTACACGGTGACCGGACTCACCAACGGTACGAGCTACGTCTTCCACGTCGCCGCCAACACCTCAGCCGGTGTGGGACTCTACTCGGCCAACACCTCGGCTGTTGTCCCGGCTACTGCTCCGGGTGCTCCGACCAACGTGACTGCCTCCTCAGGTATCACGACCGCATCACTGGTCTCTTGGACCGCCCCGACCAGCACCGGTGGCTCGGCTATCACTAGCTACACCGTTCAGTACTCGAAGGACGGGGGAGTGACCTGGATCACCGCGACTACCACGGTGACCGGTACCAGCTACGTCGTGAGTGGTCTCACCAACCTTACGACCTACCTGTTCCGCGTCGCGGCCACTAACGCCGCCGGTACGAGCACCTACTCGGCCACGGCCACGGCTACGACCTAGACTAGTAGTCCGTCAAATACGAACCCCGGGCGTATCTCTCTCCGAGATGCGTCCGTGGTTCGTGCTGTCTAGTGCACCTCTGGAGCATCTCTCGCCACGATAGGAACTCTCTGGGAAAAAGCCCGAGAAAGGGTGGCAATCACCGATGCACCGGCGGACACTCTTTTCTAGGGATCCACGAGATCCCAACCAATCACGAGTAAGTCACTCACGAAACACGTCAGAAAGGGAGTAGCCTTGTTGAAGAATCGCACCCACCGGGCCTTCACTTTGCTCGAACTGACCGTCGTCATCGTCGTCCTCGGGATCCTCGCTACCCTGGCCGTGCCCAGCTTCGCTAGCGTCATATCGACCTCGTCACAGCAGATCGCCAACGCCGACGCGGCGGCCTTCGGTCGCGACGTCCAAGCCAACCTCATGCTCAACATCGACTCGGCCGACACCTACACCGTGGACATGGCCGGCAACACCGTCGCCGGTGAGGACACGAAGCTGGGCTACGTCGGCGCCGCCCAGACCAACTCGCCGTGGACCACTCCCGGCACCACCGCCTACCTGCTGCTCGAAGACCAGGTCAACGGCACCACCCTCTACTGCTACGTGAATAACCTGCTACCCGGCCAGGTCGTCACGTCGTCGTGCAACTAGCCGACTCTCACACTGCTTAGTCACTAGGCGTACCTCTTCTCGCCTGCACGGCCTCGCGGAACTTCTTCTATCAAGTTCCTCAAAACCCTTGGAGAAAGTGGTCGGTTCGGCAGCAAGCTGAGATAAATGGTGGGAAATAGAACTGTTCGGCGTTTGGTGGGGTTTTTATTTGGTTGGTTTAGGTCAGATGCTAGCCGGAACCGGCTAGCTAGTCTGCCCCAAGGGCGTCGTCGATGGGACCATTGTCTTAAATCGCAGCCTTATCGAAGTTGTGATCGGCCCAGAGTACCCAGGACACCACCTCGTAGACCACCCCGGCCAGTAACGGCGGTGCCACACACCACCTGAACCACCGTGACTTCGAACACCGCCACGTCTTCGACCAGCTACGTCGTCACCGGCCTAACCACGGGTACGGGGTACTACTCCACGACCACCGCGTCTAGCTCCTTCAAAGTGGCCACTGGTGTCACCTCCGCCGTCGTGAAGTCGCCGTAGTTCTATAGCCCCGTCGCCGCGCGCAAGTGCCTAGAACACCGAGTTCTGAGCACTTGCGCGTTCGTGACCGCCGGTAGTTGGGTGCCTGTTCCCCGTTCGACGGGACTGTTAGCAACAAGAGCCCGGACCACCGTAGATGAACGCGGACCCCAAGACCAAAGGAGTGTCGATGATAAGGACCACTGCACACCCCTTCGACTCTAGGCGACCCTTCTCCGGGCTGTCGTGGGTCGCCGTCTGCGTCACCCTGATTACCCTGGTCTTGTTCTTCAACCCACTGGCGACCTGGCTGACCAAGGTGACCTCGGCCTCGTTTGCTCCGACCCCGTACAGCTCGCTGTCGCTATCCAATACCAAACTGGCCCACACGGGGGTTCACACCGGATCTACTTTCAGCCTCGACGTAGAGAATCACACCTCGTCTGATCAGACCTACCAGTGGCGTGCTGATCAGTTCAATGTCGTGATCGAATCGGGTTCGGTCACGGTGGGCCCGGGGCAAACGTCCTCATTCAGCGTCGACGCGACCGGCGCACTACCTGGTTCTTTGCGAGTCTCCCTCGCCGGTACGTCGATCTACGTGACCGTACCCGTCACGCCAAGACCCACTCCTCCCATAACCACGTCTACCACGCAAGGAGGGCGATGACCCCGCGAATCGCCCTCGTCAGCGACGCGGTCTTACCATGGCACACGGGTGGCAAGGAACTGCGCTACCACGAGTTGCTCTCGCGCATTATCGACCACGATCTCGACGTCACGGTATACACCATGAAGTGGTGGACAACCCCGCCTCCTCTCGTGATCGGCCCAAAGGGGCGAGTGCGTTACCGGGCCATATCGCCGCTCTTGAAGATGTATCGCGGTGAGCGCCGCTCCTTTACCCAGGCCATCGTCTTTGCCCTCTGTACGCTCCGACTGCTCTTTGTCCCACTGGACGTGATTGAAGTCGACCAGATGCCCTACCTCCAGCTCTTCCCTTTGTGGTGCGTGGCCAAGGTCCGCCGAGTCCCCCTGGTAGCTACCTGGCACGAGGTATGGGGCCGCGACTACTGGCGCGAATACTTAGGGGCCTTGGGCACCCTCGCCAATCTCGTCGAGCGTGTAGCGTCTCGACTGCCCGACGTGATCATGGCGGGTACCGAGTCCCTCGCCGCCCAGCTCGCTGGCGCTGGCGTTGACCCTTCGCGCGTCGAGGTCGTCAGCCACGCCGTCAACGTCGACAAGATTCGAGCTACCACTCCCGCATTATCCTCCCTAGATATTTTGAGTGTTGGGCGCCTGATCGCCCACAAGCGAGTGGACCTCGCCATTGAGGCCGTTGCACTGCTGCGCGACGCCGGGCACCCCTACCGACTCGGCATCGTGGGAACCGGCCCCGAAGAGGTCAACCTGAGAGCCCTCGTAGCGCGTCTCGAGTTAGGCGACCTCATTACCTTCTATGGCGCACTCCCCGAGCAAGGAGACGTCTGGTCCCTCATGCGCGCAGCCGCGGTTGTGGCTTTTGCCTCGGAGCGTGAGGGCTTTGGCTTCACTGTGGCCGAGAGCCTGGCTGGCGGCACCCCCGTGGTATGCGTCGACACCGAGAACAACCAGTCGAAGAATCTCGTCGACGATCAACTGACAGGGTCCGTCGTGGCCTCGGGTTCCGTGAGAGCGTTCGCCGAGGCCTTGCGGCACTGGATCGATCACCCGCGCCTCGACGTCGCCGACAATTTCCTCGCCCGACACCCCAACCTGGATTGGGGTGTGACGAGCAACACCTATGCACGACTCCTCAGCGAGGTAGGGCGGTGACGGTACTTGCTCGATTCCCACGACGCCTGTCCCTCTGGCTAGCCCTCGCCACGCTGGCTGGCGTGGTCAACCACCACGCACACTCGACGCCGCTGACCGCCTTCGTTCTCTTGACGATCGTCTTACTGCCCGGGCTCGGACTTGTCGACCTCGTGGGAGTGGACCTGTATAAAGGACCCCGTTTCTTTGTCGGCCTGGCCTCGGGACTCACCATCGCCATGATAACCAGTGCCCTCGCTTCAGGGATCGGAGAGATGCTCAAGGTAGACCACCCCCTGGGTCTTTCGACCCAGGCCATTGCCTTTGGCGCTGTTCTGGTGATCGAATACATATTGTACTGGGTGACGGGCAGTGACCCGTTGAGTGAGCTCTTCTTTGACGTGTCAGCACATCACGTTGCCACGTTGTCCCTCGTGGCCTTCGTGCCCGCTCTCGCCGCACTCGGCGCGGGCCGCCTTGATCACACGGGGCACGCCGACTTGGCCGCCTCGGCCATGGCTATCGCCGTTGGATCACTTCTCGTCGCCATGCTCATCCCACTACGGCGGGCCTTCATGGCAGGCGTCATCTACTCGTCGAGCCTCGCAATACTGCTCGCCACCACCCTTCGCGGTGACCATCTCTATGGTTGGGACATTCAAGGAGAGTACGGCGTCGCCGCACACGCTCTGAGAGCTGGTGTGTGGCACATCCCGCGTAACCACGACGCCTACGCGTCGATGCTCTCATTGACCACCTTGCCAGTGTCCTTCCACTCACTGACCGGTCTCAGTCTCCAGGCGTTCTTTCGAGTCGTGGTACCCATGCTCTTGGCCATGGTCCCCCTGGGCATGTTCTGGCTCATCACCTCACCCACCAGACCATTTGCCACCCGAGGCTCCTCACCGCGACTGGGTGCAGGCATTGTCACCACACTCATCATCGCCAGTGCCGTGTTCCCTGCCGAGATGCCGGCGATCGGTCGACAGTCAATGGCGACGTTTTTGATCGTCGCCGCTCTGATCGTCATCTTCTCTGACGACACGGCCGTTCGACGGGGACGGGTGCTCGCGGGCTTCTTGCTCATGTCACTGGCCTGGACCCACTACTCCTCGTCCTACGCCCTCGCGGCCATCTTCTTGCTCGCGTGGCTCTTCAAGGCGGTCGCGCAGTGGTACCAACCCGGTGTCGCTAAGGTGCTGCGCCGCCAGAGTCGCCACGAAGAACGCGCTAACTCCTACCTCTCCATCGGACTGGTCGTGGTGACATTGGTGGCCGCCTTTGGCTGGAACATGGCCTTCACGAAGAACAATGCCTTGACGCGTCCCTCGGGTGCTCTCGTGGAAGCGGGCATCTCGCTCCAGGCCACCACCATCACAGCCCTCATCACCCCGTCCCAGTACCAACACGACCTCGCCGTCGAGCTCAAGACCTCCGCCAAGTGGATAGAGCCATTTGCGGGCTCCTCTGCGGTTCACTTGGTGAGCGCATCAGCCCCGAGCGCCCACGGCGTCGCCCCGGGCCTCAAGACATGGTGGAACATATCTGTCCTCGTCGCCCACGAGGGCATCGTTATCGCCGAAGTACTCTCCGTGTTGTTTGCCCTGTGGCTCTTCTTGCGCAAGCGGACCACGTCGATCGACCTCGTCTCTCTCGCACTCGGCGGACTGGCCCTCGGGGTCGTGCTGCGCGTCTCGGGCACCGCGGCCGAGTTCTTCAACCCCGAACGTGGTGCGCTCATCACATCAATCTTCGCCGCACTGCCGCTAGCTGTTGTCGCCACCCGCTTCACGATGAGCCCTCGTCCCCTGCGAGCCGTGCGGATAACAACCGCGACCATCGCCGTGGGGATTTCGATCATCGCTCTGTGCTCGGCGCCCAACCTCGCCACCTTGGTGGTGGGAGGAACCCCGCCTGCTGCGCTGTCGAAAACGGGAGAGAATGTCGAGCGGTTCATCATTACCACCCCCGAGACCGGCGCCGCGCAGTGGCTTGCCACGCACGTTCGCCATCCCGACATCGTCCAGACTGACCGCTACGGGCAGCTCGTGTTGATGAGTTTCCCGGGCACGTACAACGAGTTGCCCGAGATCGCCCCTAACGAGATAGATCACCGTGCCTACGTCTACGTCACCCGAACCAACCTGATCGATGGTCGCGGGCGTGGTGTTCTACACGCCGGTTTCTACTTGAGCGTCTTCAAATACCCCAAACACTTCCTCGACACCCACCTCTACGTCGTCTACTCCAACGGATACAGTCTTGTCTACTTCTAGGGCGCCTACTGGTGACACTTCCGTAGCCACGAGACTGGTGACCAGACTCAGGTCACTCACCGCCTCATCGCTGCATCGAAACGCCGCGCTGCTCATGGTGAACCAAGGACTACTGGGCGTGGCGGGCTGGGTCTTTTGGGCCCTCGTGGCCCGCCACACCTCCACCACCCAAGTCGGCACCGCCACCGCCACGCTGGGTCTCGTCAGTCTGCTCGCGCTCGCTTGCACCCTTGGCCTTCCGAACACATTTGTGAGGTTCTTGGCCCGCGACCCCGACCCCCGTCGACTGCTCACTTCGGGCCTGTGGGCCACCGCCCTAGCCGGTTTCGCCACCGGAACCATCTGGGCAGCGGTCTACCCCTTCACCCCTGCTCTTGACACCATCACGTCCCGGAGCGTCGTGGTCTTCGGAGTGGTCGTCTCGGCTCTGGGAATGCTGGGAACCTTTGCCCTCGTCGCCCAACGTCGAGCCGCCTGGGTCTTGTCGAAAGACACCGCCGGGTCAGTGGTCAAACTAGGTACCGTAGCGGTGCTGTGGCGCTTTGGTGCGCTCGGCGTCATCGCCGCGACCTTCATCGGCACCGCCCTGGGAACCGTCGTGGCGATCGGCTCCGCCCTTCGATCACGTTACGCGCCAGCACCATCTAGACCCCGCGCACCGAGCTCGAACGGCAACTCGGCGCCCAAATGGTACTGGACGCGGCACCTGCGCTTCTCTTTGGGCAATCACCTCTCGGTTGTCGTGGCCTCACTGCCCGCCCTCGTCCTCCCCGCCGTGGTAGCGACGGTCTTGGGTGCTAACGACGCGGCCTACGTAGCGGTGGCCTTGATGCTGCTGGCCGCTCTCAACATCATCCCCCAAGCCCTCTCGAACGCCATGCTGGCCGAAATTGGTCACGACGAAACACAGGTTCGCCGCCACGTCCTACGCGCCCTGGCAGCCATCTACGCCGGGGCTGTTCCCGCCGCGCTCGTTTTGTACGTCCTCGCTCCTCGGGTATTGACCCTCTTCGGTGAGCGCTACTCCCAGCACGCCACCACCTGTCTACGATGGATGTGTGTAGCCACTCTCATCTCGGGACTGAACTACGTCGGCGACACGGTTCTGCTGGCCTTCAAACGTGTTCGAGCCTACGGAGTGGTCAACATCGCGGGCACTGTGCTCGTCTTGGCCTCGATCGTGGTCTTTGCTAACAACTCCACCTCCGGGATTGGTCTGGGGTGGCTGTGTGGTCAGGTCGGGTACCTGCTGATCTCCCTGCTGGGCCTATGGCGTAGTGGCGTGGTTGCGCGCCTGCTCGCTAGGTGAGTGCGACAAGCGACCCAAACCGCACGGTCCTAGGGCATGGACCACGCTGCAAAGAAGAGCACCCCGGACATCACCGTCGTAGTATGCACCTACAACGGCATCGACATCCTCCCTATCAGCCTCGACGCTTTGGCGAAGCAATCCATTGCTGACCGCGTCCAGATCGTGGTCGTCGATGACGGGTCCACCGAGGATCCAAGTGCGGTCGTCAAACGCTACGACGTCGAGTACCTACCCCTCACGGCCAATGTAGGGGTGTCCGCCGCTCGCAACGCGGGCATCGCCCTAGCCCGAGCACCCATTGTCGCATTCACCGACCAAGACGTAGCCGTGCCCACCGATTGGGCCGAACAGCTCCTTGCTCGCTGGGCCGGGCTCGCTGCCTCGGTGGTAGCCCTCGGAGGAGAGGTCACCGTTGCCCGCACCGACTCACTCACACAGCGCTATCTCGCCGAGCATACTCCTCTCGCTCCCCTCGAGCTCGACGCCGCCGAGAGCGCGACGTTCATCCAACGACTGCGCGCCTATCTGCGCTCACACAGCTCCGGCCACGACACCATCCGCCCCGTGTTCTCCTTGGTGGGCGCCAACATGTCCTTTCGCCGTGATGCCCTAGATGCAGTGGGCGGGTTCGACAACACGATCCGTTTTGGTGGTGATGAGGTCAAGGTCTGCACTTTGTTGCGCGAGCGCTACGGCGACGCGGCTGTCCTCTGCGACGGATCCATCAAGGTCGCCCACTACTTCGAGCCCCAGTTGAGTGATACGCTGCGTCGAGCCTACGCCTACGGTAGCGGCAACGGACTTACCTTCGCGCGCCAAGGCGGCATTCCATCGCTCCGGCCCACCGCAACACTATTCACCCTCGTCTTGGCCACGGTGTCGTTCGTAAATCCTCTCCTCGCGCTCCTCGTCGCTTTCGCCGTGCCCCTTTTGGTGTGGCGCAAGTGGCTACGTGACGCGGTTCGCCTGCGCAGCGCCGAGCGACTGGCCTTCCCGTTCATCGCCTTGTCCCAAGAGCTGGTCAACAACATCGGCTTCGTCTCGGGGTGGGTGGCGAACATCAAGGGCACGAGGGTCGTCAAGTGAGTGGCCTCGCACACCCTTCCCGGGTCGCCGTCACCGGGGGCACAGGTTTCATAGGCTCCCACCTCGTCGACCGCCTCCTCGCCGATGGACATGAGGTCCTCGTCATCGCCACGACCCCCAACCCGGTGAACTTAGCCCTGGCGCTCGGCAATCCCCGCTGCTCTGTAGTCTCCGCCGACATCTGCGGCGACGACGCGACCACGGCCATTGTGGAATTCGCGCCCCAGGTCGTATTCCACTTGGCCGCTAGCGCCTCGGTTCCCGCGAGCATCGCCGACCCCGTCCACGATGCCCAAGTCGGCGTCGTGGGATCGGTGCGCATCTTCGAAGCAGCCCGGCTGTCGGGAGCCTCGCGCATTGTCGCCACGGCCAGTGGGGGGACACTCTACGGCAACACCACTTCCACCAACCTCCCACTAAAAGAGAGCGCACCGTGGCGCCCGATATCACCGTACGGCATCGCCAAGCGAGCCATGCTCGACTACCTTCGCTTCTACAGCGAAACCCACCACCTCACCACCGTGGGTCTGGCGATCGCCAACGCCTACGGCCCGCGCCAGAGCAGTCGTGACAACGCGGGCCTCGTGGCCACGCTCGTCAACAAGATGGTCAACGGTGAACCCCCCGTCATCTTCGGCGACGGTACCGCCACTCGCGACTACGTCTACGTCGACGATGTCGTCGACGCTCTGATGCTGTCGGGATTCAAGGATCTCACGGGCCACCATGTGATGAACATCGGATCCGGCGTCGAGACGTCAGCCATCGACATCCTCGTGACCCTATCGGCACTACTTGGCGTCAATGTCTATCCGAAGTTCCAAGGTTCGTATTCCGGTCAGGTCAGCCGCATCGCCTTGTGCGTCGACCACGCCCGCGAAGTCCTCGGTTGGACCCCGCGCACGGCACTGCTCGATGGTCTCTCTCAAACCGCCCGTGCACTCCACGAGACCCCGTGAGCACGAACGTCACCATCATTGTCATCGCCTTCAATGAGGAGCGCCGGATCCGCCCCTGCCTCGAGGCCTTGATCCACCAAGACACCGATATTGTCTATGAGGTAGTGGTGGTCGACGATGGATCGAGCGACAATACCGCCGCCCTCGTATCCGAGCTCTCGACGCACGACCCTCGCATCCATCTCATCCGCCACGACCACAATCGGGGTCGTGGTGCCGCTCGAAGTACCGGCCAAGCGTATGCCAGCACCCCACTCATCGGATTCGTCGACGCCGACATCATCGTGCCACCGTCGTGGCTAGAACGGTGCGTGGCCGCTCTGGGCGACGCGGACGCGGTATCAGGCGTCGCCGTACCCGACGGGGACTGCGCGGTCGTCTGGCGCATCGCGCGCGCCACGGTCAGGCCGCGCCCCGGTTCGGCCGAGATCACTGGCAACAACGTCCTCTTTCGCGCTACCACCCTCGCTAAAGCCCCCTACGACGCCACGAGCCGTCTCGGAGAGGACTTCCGACAGGCCAAGACCATGGTGCGCCAGGGTCTTCTTCCCGTGACCATACCCGACCTCCACGTCGAACACCGAGAGACCAAGACGTATCCCAAGGCCGCGCGGTGGATGTTCCAGCAGGGTCGTGACGCCACCGCGCTGTTGGTTGAATTCCGGGTCATCCGTCTCCCCGACGTCGCGTGGCTGAGCTGGCTGCTCGGTACCCTCACGGTGGCGCTCGCTACCGCCCTCGGCGAACTTTCGTTCGTAGCGTCCCTGTCCGGGTTCGTCGCACTCACTAGTGCCATCACCGTGCTCTTCACCGGCGCTCGATTTCGAGCCACTCCGCACCCTCTCAGATGGTGTCGAGCCGCCCTGCTCAACTGGCCCCTGATCACCCTGTACATGCTTGGGCGCAGCGCCGGGGCATTCACTGGTCTACGGAGCGTCTAGGCCCCTGTACTCGTGCGTAGTGAGTGACCACGCTCACAGTCTCCTTGCGTGTCCACCCCGCCCCGAGTATCCGTTGTCGTCTTATCTAAAGATGAACCAGAGCTCCACAAGAGCCTGGTGCTGCTGCAACCCCAGGTCGAAGCCCTGCAGGGTGAAGTTGTCGTCATCGACGCCTCCGAGGGTCGTCTCGACTGGATTCGCGAAGCCCACCAGTGGGTGCGCTGGATTGACTACCAAGGCCCGTTCTGGCGTCCATCGACGATCCCGCATCAACGCAATGCCGGCGTGCGCGCATCGCGCGCTCCCGTCATCGCCTTTTGCGACGCCGGGGGAGAGCCCGACGCGAACTGGCTCGCCACCCTCTGCGCCCCGCTGTTCGACCAGACCTACCAACTCGTCGCCGGACCCATCACCTCTACTCGTCCGGGTGTCTACAAGGTGGTCAACCCCGGAGCCAACGGCGAGATCCTCAACTCCCCGGCCACCGCGAACGTGGCCTTCACGCGAACCCTCTTCGACGAAGTCAACGGCTTCGACGAGCGCTTCTTGTACGGATCAGACGTCGACTTCTCGTGGCGCTGCGCCAAGGCCCACCAACCCTGTCGTGTCGTGGCTGATGCCATGATGTACATGGACTGGGGTCCGACCTCGGTCTCTCGCAAGAGGTCGTGGCGCTACGGCGCTGCGTGGATCCGCCTGTTTCGTTACCACCCCGAACGGCGACTCTACGCCGTCAAGGAGCGCCCCGAGCGGGTTGTCTACCCCCTGTGGATTGTCGGCGCGTGCTTGAGCCTGCCACTGATCTTGTCGAGCCAATGGTTCTGGGCCCCCTTGGCGTGGTGGGCACTACTTGGCCTGCTCTTCATTAGAAACCTCAAGCAGCCCCACCCCGCTCGCGTCATTGAAGATCACCTGATAGGTGCCGTCGCCGAGATATCTGAGGTCGCACGTCACGCACTTGGTGAGATCGGCCCCATCGCCTTCGTCCCGGGCAACGATAGCTTCTACACCCGCACCCTGGCCCAGGAACTGGCCACACAGGGTGTAGCCGTCTCTACCATCACGCGCCCCACCGCGTCGCACACCATCAACATCATCCTCGCACCACTCTCTTTGGTACTGGCTCGACTGCGCGGTGTGCGCGTCATCCATCTGCACTGGACCTACTGGTTCGTTCCCGCCCACCTGGCTAAGGTTCCCGGCGGGCGGTACTTCCTGCGCCAGTGGCTGTTGGTCTGGCTGTGGACCCTCCACGCGGTAGGCCTACGCCTCGTGTGGACGGTGCACAACGCCCTGCCCCATGAGCTGACCTTCGACGACGACGAAGCAGTGCGCGACACACTCCTTCGCCACGCCGATCAAGTGGTCCTCTTGCAAGAGCCCACCGCAGGCATCGACGACAGCCTCACCCAAGTTCCCCCGCTCACCATCACCCACGGACCCGTCGATCTACCAACCCCGAGTGCTTCTCGCAGCGAACTTCGCATGTCCCGTGGCGTCGCGTCAGACCAGACGATGTTCACCCTGGCGGGCCAGCTGCGCCCCTACAAGGGAGCCGATATCGCCATCGCCGCCGCGAGCCAGGTAGGTAGTCAAGCCAAGGTGTGCGTCGTTGGCGCCGCTCTTGGAGACACCTCGGAACTAGAGTACCTCGCCGCTACCCACAATGCCCGTGGTGCCGACGTCACCCTTGACAACCGTCACGTCGCCGAGGCCGAGTTGGCTGACATCCTCGCCGCTTCCGACTTCGGACTCTTTCCGTTCAAGTCGATCACCAACTCCGGATCGGTGCTCATGGCACTCAGTGCGGGTCTGCCCGTGGTCATACCAGACCTACCGGGTCTCGCCGAGATCCCGTCAACCTGTGCGATTCGCTACGAGTCGTCACTCGGACCGTCAGGACTCGCCGACGCCATGGTGCGTGCCATAGCGCTCACCGACGCTGAGCGGGTCCACATGGCCCGCGCCGCTCGAGAGTTCGCCCACCGCATCACGTGGGACGAGGTGGCACGGCGGTACGTCAACGCCTATCGCGCGGCCCTGCGACGACCCACTACTTCCAAGTCCCTGCGGCCAAGTTCTACCTCGACGGGACGGTCTACACGGTGACTTCCACCCCACCACTAACCCCACCCAACCGATTCTGCAACGTAGCCGTCGTCGGCGCCGGCTACGTCGGACTACCCACCGCCGTAACACTGGCCTCCTTTGGTCACACCGTGACGGTGGCCGAGAATGATCCCACCCGACTCGCTCGTCTGCGCGCTGGCCAACCAGCGATCCAAGAACCCGATCTCGAGCCGCTGCTACGCCGAGGAATAGCCTCTTCGACACTGCACTTCACCCCGTCGGCCCGCACCGCCGCCTCCGACGCGGACGTCATCTTCTTGTGCGTCCCCACCCCCCAGGACCTAGACGGTTCGGCCGATCTGAGATTCGTCCAAGCCGTGATCGCCGATATCGCTCCGGTGCTGCGCCCCGGAGCGATCGTGGTGAACAAGTCCACCGTCCCCGTAGGCACGGCCCACCGGGTCGCCGACCTCATCAACCGCCGCGACGTCGTGGTCGTCTCGAATCCCGAGTTCTTGCGTGAGGGCTCGGCCATCTCGGACAGCCTGCACCCCGAGCGCATCGTGGTGGGCTGCGACTACGCCGCTCCCGCCTACGTGGTCGCCGGCCTATTCGCGGCCACGAACGCGCCGGTACTCATCACTGACACCGCTACCTCCGAGCTCATCAAGTACGCCGCCAACGCCTTCCTCGCCACCAAGCTCAGCTATGTAAATGCCATTGCGGGGCTCTGTGAGGCCACCGGCGCCGACGTCGGCGACCTGGTCACCGGTCTGGGCCTGGACTCACGAATCGGTGCGAAGTTCTTGAACCCCGGTCCGGGCTGGGGCGGTTCGTGCCTGCCCAAGGACACGTCAGCCCTGAGCGTGACCGCGCGGGCCTCCGGGTTCGAGTTTCCGCTGCTCGACGCGGTCATCGCCACTAACGACGCCCAGTTCGACCGCACGGCGAGCAAGGTGCTCTCCTTGCTGGACCCTGCCACCCCCTCGCGTGTCGCCGTGTGGGGGCTCACCTTCAAGGCCGGCACCGACGACCGTCGAGATTCCCCGGCCCTGGAGATCATCTCTCGACTCCAAGCCAGCCACGTCACCGTGACGTCCTACGACCCGACCGTGGACGCCTCGCTTGCCGCTAGCGACCTGGCCGGGATCACCTTGTTCAACGACCCCTACGAAGCCGCCGAGGACGCCGACGTCGTCGTGGTGCTCACCGAGTGGTCCGAGTTCGCCCGCCCCGACTGGGACCGCCTCGCGAACGTGATGCGCCAAAAGTCCTTCGTTGACGCAAGAAACGTCACCGACCCCGCCCAGGCCGCCGCCGCCGGCTTCACCTACCTGTCGGTCGGGCGCCGAGAGGTCCTTAACCCAGATTTCCTCACGACCACGACGCGCTCCAAAGAAGAGCAGGCCTGATGAACACCTTCAAGCTCTCGGTCATCACCCCGGCCTACAACGAGGCCGCCACCATCAAAGAAGTGGTTGCCAGCCTGCTCAGCATCGACCTGCCGGGCCACTTAGAGCTCATTGTCGTCAACGACGGTTCCACCGACGCCACCGGCGAGATCCTGGACGCGTTCGATGACCCCCGCCTCACGGTCGTGACCCACGAGAAGAACCGGGGCAAGGGTGCAGCGGTGCGCACCGGCATCACTAGCGCCACGGGCAGCCACCTGCTGGTTTTTGACGCCGACGACGAGTACGACGTCGCCGACGTGGCCCGGCTCGTCGCACCCATTGTCTCGGGGCGCGCCGAGGTCATCTACGGCAGCCGCATGTCGTCCTTTGGCACCGTGCACCCCTCACTGCACCACGCGATCGGCAACAAGGTGATGACCTGGGCCGCCAACATCCTCTTCGGCTCGGCGATCAGTGACCTGCACACTTGCTTGAAGCTGCTACCGACCCCGATGTTGCGCAGCTTCCAGCTCACCGAAGAGGGTTTCGGTCTCGACACCGAGATCAGCGCCGAGATGCTGCGCGCCGGCTTTCGGCCCTACGAGATACCTATCAGCTACGTCGGCCGCTCCAAAGAGGAGGGCAAGAAGATCAAGTTCTCCGACGCCCTGCGCTGCTTCTACGTGCTCGCCAAGGTTCGCTTGCGCGGATCGACCAAGTACGGCCTGCGCGACAAGACGCTCGCCCCCAAGGTCAGCGCCTAGATCCCCTGGTCTTTTGGCCCCCAGCAGGGACCTTTATCAGCAGCACCCCCTCACTCGTCTACAGCAAAGGTCCCTCGTGACCTGCTCTGCCTGCCAAAGCCTCGTTAGTCCCGACGCCAAGTTCTGCACCGTCTGCGGAACAGCACTGGCCACACAGCCCACCACTGCTCTGAACCCGTCCACGGCCGCCTACGCCCCCTGGCCACGCCGGGTTCTGGCCTCGCTGCTCGACGGCGCCATCGTGAGTGTTCCCACCGTCATCATGTCGATACTCTTCCTAGCGAGCAGTCACCCGCACTTCGGCACCGCCCCCGCGGGCGCATCGGTGAGCTGTTCGTACGGTAACGGACTCTTCTTGTGCTCCGACGGCACCTCGCTGCACTTCAACATCGGGCAGTTCTACCTCTGGCTGGCCGTCATCTACGTGCTCTGGGGCGCCTACGTCGTAACCGCCCTCGCCAAGAGCGGTTCGACCATCGGCATGCGGGCCCTGAATATCCGCATCGTCACCGCCGACACCTTCGAGCGTCTCTCGCTGGGGCGTTCACTGGCCCGCTACGCCGCTCAGCTCGGTATCAGTGTCGTGAGCTACCTCGTGATGGGCCTACCAGGACTGCTCGACGACCTCTGGCCCCTCTGGGACGCTCGCCGACAGACCCTGCACGACAAGATCGCCAGCACCGTCGCTCTCGACACCCGCACCAAGTAGTCGCGGCCTAGTCGCCGCCGGCCTTCTTGTTCTTGGGGGCCACTGCCTTGCGCGTAGAGCGCACGACCTTCTTGCTCGTCGGACTGACGACGCCGTAGCTCACCAGCTGATCGCGCACCGATTCGTCGACGTGGGTGAATCGGACCTTCACCCCTCGAGCCTTCAAGTCCGCCACCAGCTGGGCTAGGCGCACTCCGGCCGAGTAGTCCACCGCCGCAACTGAGGTGAAGTCGAAGCAAAAGAGCGTGGTGTCCTCGCCGACCAGTGCGTTCACCTCGTCGACCAAGCGCGTGACATTGGCGTACCAGAGACTGGCTTGGAACCGGTAGACGAAGACGCCGGGGCGGATCATCGCCCGGCTCTCGAGGGGTTGATTGGCCCAGGTGTCGTTGTCGTTCAAGACGACCAGGAAGTTCTTGGGCGCGTAACCCCTTCGGAGGTGATTGACCACCGCCATCGCCGCCGACAACAAGATGCCGTTCTCCACGCCCAGCACCACCACCCCGGCTGCCGCCACGACCGCGACCACGAACTCATCGCGGCGCAGCTCGTAGATGCGCCGCAGTTCGTTCAGATCCACGAGGCGAACCGCCACCGAGCAAACCACCGCACCCAACACCGCGCTCGGCAGATAGTGCAGTGGCCCGGTGAAAAAGAGCAAGGTCAGAACGGTCACCGCGGCGGCCACCACTCCCGGCCACTGGGTCTTTCCGCCGGCCTCTACGACCATGGCCGCCCGCGTCGGGCTGCCGTTCACCGGATAGGTGCCGCTCAGTCCCGCCGAGATATTCGACCACGCCAGTCCGACGATGTCGCGGTTCTCGTCCACCGACTCATTGAACCGTTCCCCGAAGGCGCGACTCGTAGCCGCCGACTGGGCGACCACCACGACCACGATCGACAGGGCCACCTCGAGGAGGCGGCTGAAGGGCACGAAGCTCACCTGGGAAAGCCCCAGGTGCGGCAGGCCCGATCGGACCGGATCGATGAAGGACAGTGACCACTTCGATCTCGCCCCCAACCACCCCACGACGACACCCAGGCTCGTCACGACGAAACCGCCGGGCAGTCGTCGGGGCATCCACCTCGTCGCCCAGAGGGCTCCCAGGGCTCCCACGCCGACCAAAGCGTCGGGCCACGTTATCGAGCCGACGTGTGACACCACCCGCCACAACGTCACCACGGCCGACCCCTCGCCGACGTGCAGCCCCACGAGCGCCGGCAGCTGGGAGAGGGTCACTTGTACGCCCACCCCGGCCAAGAACCCCACCAGAATGGTCCTCGACAAGAAGTTCGCCACGAAGCTGAGCCTGAGTACCCGCACCACCAGCAACAGGCCGCCCACCAAGAGGCTCACGGCCACGGCGAGCCCGACGTAGTGCGCACTGGCCGCGGGCGCCAAGCCCGTCAGGCCCGCCGCCAGCAAAGCGGCCGTCGCCGAGTCCCCGGCCACGATGAGGTGTCGGCTCGATCCCACGAGGGCGAAGACCAGTACGGGCAGCAAGAAGGTGTAGAGACCCGTACTGATGGGCATGCGGGCGATGGCCGAGTAGCCGAGCACGGCGGGAAGCCCCACCGCCGCCAAGGAGAGACCCGCGCCGACCTCGCTACCGACGTCACCGCGCCCCAGACGTCCCAGGAGCCAGTCTTGGCTCTGGCGTAGGGGATTGCGGGGGATATTCATCGGCATGATTGTCCCCAAGAGCCCCGGGGTGGCCTGGGACACCGATAAACCCTGTGCGCGGCCCAGAAACAGTCACGTCGAGTCGAAGTAGCGAGCCCTGTTAACTGCTCCGTGAACCGTAGGGGACGTGGAAAAACCCTGCCCCTTTTGTGCCATCGTCGCCGACTCGTCGTCACGAGAGATCGTGGCCGCCAACGACTCGGCCGTGGCCTTTCGAGACGCGTTCCCGGTCAGTCGCGGCCACACCCTCGTCGTGCCCAGGGTGCACGCCGCGCTCTTGTCCGAGTTGAGCAAGGAGCAGTCTCGAGACCTCTTCGACCTGGTCTACGATCTGTGCGCCGGTGAGCTCTACGCCCCTCCCGCGCGCACCATCGGGGTGAACGACGGTCCGCTGGCCGGCCAGACCGTGGCCCACGTGCACGTCCACCTCATCCCGCGCCGACTCGGCGACGTCGCCGACCCGCGCGGGGGAGTGCGCTGGGTGTTGCCCGAACAAGCCGACTACTGGTCGGCGCGGCCCTGACGCGACGCAGGCGTCGCCTCGGCTAGACCGATCTCGACGTTGCCGGCCTCGAAGTCGAGCTTGCTCACTACGACGTTGAGAGCCTGACCTAACTGCCAGGTTGTGTTGCCCCGGCGCAACGTCGCACCGTCAGCCTCTACGCGAACCACTCCATCTCCCGGAGCACTCACCCAGCCAGATACCCCCACACCCTCGAGGCGAACGAGTGCCCCGCGCTTGGCTAGTCGAACGATGCGTCCGCGGGTATGAGCGCCCACTGGACGGTTGGTCTCCATCCACTTGAGCCAGAGCAGCGTGGTCGCCACCCGTTCGGCCTTGGTGGCGCGCTCGTTGGCCTCGTTGAGACCCGCGCAGAGTGCGTCGAGCTCTTCGGGGCTAAAGCGCACTCCGGCCAGTTCGGCCTTGACGATGCGGTGCACCGTCAAGTCGGCGTAGCGGCGGATCGGGCTCGTGAAGTGGACGTAGGCTTCACTGGCCAGTCCGAAGTGGCTGTCCACGTCGGCTTGGTAGTTGGCTCGACCGAGCTTGCCTGTCAGCGCGTCCCACACGCTCGCGTCAGCCGGCCCGCGCTCTTTGAGCTGGCGCTCGAAGGCCGTCAGGGCCATCGGGGTGACTTCGTTGCCGAGTACGGCGGTCATACCGAGTCCGCGCGCCAGTCCTTCTAGGGCCTCAGCCGCCTCGCGACCCGGTGCGTCGTGCGTACGGAACACCGCGCGCATACCGCGACCCACCAGCCACTTCGCGACGGTCTCGTTGGCCGCCACCATCGCCTCTTCGATCAAGTCGTGCGCGATGTCAGCGCCGTCAGCGTCAATGACCCCCACGACCCCGTTGCGCATGGTAACGGTGGCCGCTTCGAAGCGCTCCATTCGCACCCCACCCCGAGCCGCGCGCCGCGCGCCGAGGCGAGTGGCGACCACGTGGGCGATCTCGATGTCGCGCACCAGGTCCGCACTACGCTCGCCGGCCACACCGCGGAGGTAGCTCGCCACCTCCGTGTAGGTCAGCTTGGCGACCGACTTCACCTTGGACGCGAAGATCGACGAACTCACGATCTCCCCACCCGCGTTCACGCGCATCTCCACGGTCACGGTATCGCGCACCACGCCTTCGAGTAGTGAGCACTGGTCGAAGCTCAGGTTCTCGTTCAACATGGTCACCACGTGACCGGGCAGGTAGACACTCGTGCCCAGACGGCGAGCTCGCTCATCGAGGGCACTGCCGACGGCAACCTTGTCGGACACGTCGGCGACGTGGACGAACAAGGTGATCTCACCGTTGTCCTCTACTCGCACGCTCAACGCGTCGTCGAGGTCCCTGCTTTCGGGGCCGTCAATGGTGAACGTCGTCATCTGGGTCAGGTCCCGGCGCTTGGTCTTAGTCAGCGCCTTGGCCAACTTCGCCTCGTCGGCGCTCTTGCGACGCCCGGCTCCTTCGCCGGTGGTCTCCGCCACCCGCGAACGCTCCAGGGCCCGAGCCCACAGCGCCTCTGGGGAGTCAGCGCTGCCGAAGATCTCTAGGACAAAGACCTTCGATCCGGAGATCTTGGCCACGACGGCAGTACCGTTCTCAATCACATCAAGCGACCCAATCGTCGACTTCGACGACAACCCGGCCACGGGCCATTCTTGGACCGACAGCCACGGGTCGACGCGCAAGACCGTTCCGCGCTCGCTACGAACCAGGACTCCGAACAAACGAGTGCGCCCGCGCTCTACCTTGACGACGCGCGTCACGCTCTGGCGACCTTCGCTGCGGCGCACCTTGACCACGACGACGTCGCCATCGACGAGACGGTGACGCTCCATCTGGGCCGGGGGCAAGAAGGCGTCGTCGTCACCGGTTCCCGACGAGACGAATCCGAATCCGCGCGGGTTGACACTGACTATTCCCTTCAGTGTGTCAGTGGTCGAACCCTTCGTCGCCGAAGGGTTCGAAGCAACGGTACTGTCACCACTTGGTGTTCTTGCAGACGTGGCACGACGATCCTTCTTGGTCGAAGGCTGCGAAGTCTCTTCTCGCTTCGCGGCCTTCTTCTTGGCCGCGGGCTTGGGCGAGCGCTTCTTGGACACGTCGTCCGCGCTCTTCGAGTGAGCCCGCTTGGTACCCTTCGTGGGTGCCGCGGTCTTCGACGTGGTTACTTCGCTAGTGCCCTGTACGGGGGTGTTGTCACTGCTCGCCGAGTTCTTCTTGCGGCGTCCGCCGCGACGGCGGCGCTTGGTGCTTGGTGAAGTAGCAGAGCTAGTCGCTACTGGCGATTGCTCGCGGGTTTGAGGCATGGTCATGGGTATTCCGATCTGTAGGTATGAAAGCGAGCGTCGACTCTTCGACCTCGCGGGTGAGCACCGGCATGGTGGCAGCGTTGCTCGGGTGATTGGTGATCCGCTGCGTGAACGGCGCGGGATCGGCCAGGAGTTCGACCGCGACGACGTCGACTCTCGTCAAACGTCGCACCATGCGGTCACGCCAGCTGGCGTGGTTGGCGCTGAGCGTGACGTAACGTTCGATTTCGTTAGGACTCGCCGCACCACCTAAGGAAACGGGCCAGTCCCGTCGTCCTTCAATGCGTACTCGTAGAACAGTGCGCGCATCGGCGCACTCGATGAACTCCACGCCTCGAGATGCCAAGAGCTCTTGGTTCACGCTCGAAGCCAACAGGGCTTCGGCGATGTCGCTGACGTCGGTCATCTCGCGAAGACCGGCTAGCTCGCCTACGAGGTCGCCGCGGTTCTTGGACTTCGTACCGGCTTGCTGGGTCGCTACGTAGATAGGTGTCGAGACCACAACCCACGGCCCGATGGTCTCACCGGACTCTAGGGACCGAGCCACTTGTTGATTGGCTTCGGCGTAGGCCACGAGCGCTTCTCGCACATAGTCGGGCGCCAGGTCCACGTCGATTTCGACGTGGCTGCCCACTCGCACACCCCGCGCCGCCATCTCGGCGAGCTCGGACCGGCTCAGCCAGTCGTTGCCGAGCACCAAGTTGGCGTATCGAGCGGGGAGGAGTTTCATCACTGGCTATCGTGTCCGAGACTCCCCGGGGTGCACTCACGGCGCCGATTTGCACCAGTCGATCAGCTCTACTGCGCTGGCCGCCCCCACCTTCACCCGTGGACCCTTCTGGTCCCAGTAGATGAAGGTCGGCAGCACCACGATTTCGGGTAATCCCGGCCGATCCGTGGTCATGTCGACCTCCACGACCGAGATCTTGCTGGCCCGGACCTCATCGAGGATCTTGGCGACGATGCGCGCCACCGGGACCCACCGCGCGCTGTAGGCCACCAAAGTCCCCGCCGGGTAGCGAGCCGGCAGCTCCTCAGCCGCCCCAGAACCCTCACTTTGGCCCTCGAGTGCAGAGACAGCCACCACGCCAGACATCACCTCGCCGTAGAGGTCACTCTCGTCTGGGTTGGTCACGTCATCGGGCATTATTCCTACCGTGTGGCCCCTCTTCGATTGCTCACTAAGCCCACCTGAAGCAAGCAACTGGCTGGTTTGCCGGAACTTGACACAGTTTCTCGGGTGACTACGTCCCCTCTGCGCACCCTCGTCTCGTCGCTCGCCCTCGCTTCAACCCTGTGGGCGGCTTCCCCAGCCAGCGCCCAGGCCACCCCGGTGAACGCCCCGGCGGTCTGTGCTCCCCTCTACGACGTCATCGTGAGCGCCCCGGCCTCACTCACCAACCCCGTCGTGGTCTACGCGGGGAAGTTCCGAGCCCCGCTCGCCGCCCTGGCCCAGCGTCTCGGTGGATTCGCCACCTGGTTCTCTACGGCCTCGCTGGCTACGAACAACTCGCCACTCTCGAGTACGCTCGCCGCCATGGCCACGTCGCTCACCCACTCATCGGCCGCCCTCGACGCTGGTCTCGCCGCGCCTACGTCGCTATCTGGCACCAAGACCTTCAACAAGGACCTCGCCGTGGCCGCCACCCAGTACGAGACCTTCGTCGGACTGTGGACCCCCTTCGCCACGCAACTGCAGAGCACCTCTGCCGTCGGCCCGGCCTCGAGCTACCTGGCTAGTTGTGCGGTGTACAACACCGCCGCCTACCAGGCCGTAGGCATCGTTAACGACGCCGAGGCCCGCGCCAAGAGCGCGACGCCGAAGGGACAGATCTTTTCGGGAGCGACCACCGCGAACCTGCTCGCCGTCACCAAGGACAACCCCCACTACCAGATCCTCTCTGGCATCCTCGCGCCCAACCAGCCCGCCGTCGTCAAGATGATCGTCACCTCCCTCAAGCGTCCCCAGCCCCGACCGATCTACGCACCCTTGACCTCATCGCTCCAGGTGTGCGTGGCCGTCACACCACCGGCGACGCTGCTGGCCGTCAACTGCCCGTAGCTCTTTTGAGGCGCGAGATCACCTTCACCGAACGGTGAGGGGTACTGCCCCAAAGAGAGGAGCCTCGTGAACCTCGTTGAAGCACTGGTCATACCCGTAGCCGGGCTCTTGGGATCACTCGGCCTGATACGTCTCATGACCACTCGGCGCCGCCGGTCCAAGCGACCACGACCTCCGCGGCGCTAGCCGCACCTACTCGCCAAAAACAAAACGTGGGTGTCTCGATACCTGGCAGAACTGCCAGAATCAAGACACCCACGAGTGTTGGTTTCGCTAGGGGACTAGCGCTTGGCCGCAGCCTTGGACTTCGGAGCACTGCTCTGCGCCTTGTAGCGAGGCAATGACTCGAGGTCCTCGACGCTCGGCAACTTCTTCTTCAAGTTGTTGACCGAGTCGTACTGCTGCAACCACGCCAAGAGAGCGGCCGTAGCCTTGCAGTCGTCTTCGTTGTACAAGACGATGCGCTCTTGGTTCTCGACACGCTCTTCGCAGGTCGGGTCGATGGCACGCTGGTACCAGACCACTGAGTTCGCGCCCGACGGGTCGTCGTCGCGCCACTCGAAGCTGATGTGCTTGGCCAGGCTCTTCAAGGAGTGATCCTCGGTCGGCCAGACCAACTGCTTGGTCAGTACGGGGTACAAGTCCACCCAGACGTCCGAGGCCAAAAACTCCTCGACTTCGTCGCTGGTGGGGATACCCTTCATGCCGGCGTGCTTCTTGGCGAGGGCGCGCAAGCAGCGGTCCTCGGCTTCGGTGTAGTGGAAGACCTTGACGTTGCCTTCGCCGTGGCGCTCATTGGCCTTGGCGATCATGCCCATCAAGTAGTTCCAGAACTCCACCGTGACGGCCGCTTCCGCGGCGTCATTGGCTTCGAAGCTCGAGAACGGCTTGTGCGTCGTACGACGACGTCCGTTCTCGGTCCACACGACGGTGACACCCCACAAGTAGATGTGCTCGTCGTTCTCCATGTCAACATGGATCTCGACGTTCGCACGGGGGATTGCCAACGTGTCGACACCGCGAGCGCGGTACACCTTGCCACGTCCCAAGCGAACCGACTCGGCCACGCGGGCCTGGTCGATGCTGGCAACGAGGTGGCTGACCTTGGTGGTGTAGCGCGCCGTCTGGGGATCCAGGTTGGCGACGTCACCCACGGTGGTCATACCGGCACTCTCGAGGCATTCGAGCTGCTTCTTGGCGGTGCGACCCTCCAACAGAACCGACATGGGGTCGGTGCTGGCGAAGGAACCGGAGTTCGCCTTGTCCATCAACATTTCGAGGTCGCGGACCCCGGCGTCGATGACCGCAGCGGTCGTCACGTCCAAGCGAGCCAGGGCGTCCACGCTGATGACTCCAGCGAGGTAGTGCTCTTGAGCGCGGTCAGGCGTGATGCCGGGCAACAAGGTGATGTGCTCTTGAGCACTCAACTCGTCGTGACAGGTCGAACGCCAGACGCAGGTCTTGCACTCCGACTTCCACTCGGGGAAGCTGAGCGACGTCAGCGAGGGGTTGTCGATACGGTCCATCTCACGCGAAGCAACACTGAGCGCTTCGGCGAACTGGTCGTCGTACATCGACAAAGCACTCACCGTGCTGCGCTCGTAGAGCTTCTCGTTGAGGTCCAACCACACGACCTTGAACTCATCGTCGAGGGGCTTGCCGATGATGCCAGCAATCGCTGAGCCGGCGAGCCCGTGGAACTCGAGTGCGCGGTGATAGTGCGCGAGCTGGAAGGCGTCCTCTTTCTTTAAGATGCCTTCCCAGGCCTCCTTGGAGGCCTTCTCGGGGAATGGCGAAGCGAGTGTCGAGCACTCCCATTCGATTCCCTTGCGCTTACCCTCGAAGGGGTGGTGGAACTTCACGTCTATCGAACTCCAGCGAGCGCTGGTCGACACGCGAGAACCTTGACGGTACAAGACGTCGGGCTCGGCGGCGCGGTTCGACCATACGATCTTGCCGTTGCCGTCCTTGCGCCACTTGCGCAGTCGGGGGTTCCACAAGACACGGACCTTGCCGGGCTCTTCTAAGAGCTCGTGGGTCAGCGTCTCACGCAGTACCAGTGACAACTCGTCGCGGGTACCGTCGAAGACCACGAGGGTCTTCGTGCGCGCTTCGGTGAGAATCTCACCCATGCGCTTGGGTCCCATCTTGACGGTGGTGTCAATGACGATGTGTGAAGGAATCGCGTCCATGATGGCGGGGCGAATGACGTCTTGTTCGTACACGTTTCCAGCGTCCATGATGGCCTGGGTGAACGGGTCGACTTCGTCTTTCCACACTTCGGGGTAGTTCGGGTCGAGATCCTTGCGGAGTCGCTCGAAGCACTGCTTGGCGGCGTAACCACCAAGGCTGACGTGACGTGCAGGAGTTTGAGGAGTCTTCACTCTTCTACTTCCTTTCTTTGTTCAGGGCAGCCCACGTAAGGGTGCCTTCGTCCCCTCCCACTGTTCGAGCGTGCCCGTGACGGGCAAACGCCACACAATGCTGCTTTGCGTCAAGAACTAGTGCGCACCAGTAACTCAGGACTAGGGGCCAGTCAGTCCGGCAGCATCCCGCCGTACGACCACCCGAATAGGTGGTAGGGACCTTCGAGGCCCGTCTCGGCCAGCACGGACCTCGCGTGGTCGACCCAAGCGTCGACGCTCAGCGGCAGCTCGCCGTCGCCGCTGGGCCTAAGCAGGCTGTAGACCGGGAGATCACCCAGTTCGGCACTAAGCGCCGCGTCGTGACCGGGCTCGCTCGACCAGGAGTGCACCGAGACCAGGGGAGTGCTTGGTCCATGTCCGTGACGGGTCCAGCGGCTCTCTGGGACCGTCTCTTGGACGGCGTCGTCTTTCGTCACGTGCCCGTGGTCCACGAACAACAACCTTTCGTACGTCGCTGCTCTCTACCGTGCCCCGCGAGAAGTGCCTCGCCAACATCTCGCACCCCGCCAGCGAGCAAAAGGACCGAGCGGGCCACACAGTATGAAGACATCATGCGCGCTGAGCTCTCCACCACCCACCCGGACGGGATCATCGCCATCATGATCTTCGATGAGGGAGCGACCCTGGTCATCCATCCGCCCGAGTCACCCGCGACCGCCCTCGTCGAATCCCCGGCGGACATCTCGTCGTGGGCCCCGGATCTCCTTTTAGTCGCCCTGTCCGAACCAGCGGTACCGACGCCCACCGCCAAGGATCTACCCGTCGCACGAATCTCGCTCGTCGACCAGGCCTCCTTCGTTGCCGGCCAGATAGTCGCCCTGCCGCCAGAGAAGCTGGCGCGTTGCGTGGCAGTCATCGCCGACCCGCTCACCAAGCGCACCGAGGTACTCGCCGCCAGTGATATCGTCCCCCTCGTCGCCCAGGGCCTCGTGCTGCAAGTACTCAGTGGCGTCGCCACCGTCGCCAGTCGCGACTTAGATGGTGAACTGGCTCGGCTGAACGAAGAAGAGACCCCCGACACGCCACTCGCCTAGGGGTTCGGTCTGCGCTCGTCTCCTTGACAAGTCCGAGTCACCACGCACACTCTTTCCTACCCTGGTTTGCCTCCGAGTTCAACACAGCTATGTGTTGAACTCGGGATGAGAGGTCCCAAGCGTGTCCACGCTGGGACTTGAGGGGACTGCGTGGTGCTCGTACGAGCGCCACCTGGTTCCCCCACCGCGGTAACCGCCTACCTCGCGTCGTGAGACGCCAAGGTGGCGGTATGGACACAACCGGCGACGGAGAAGCGATGGACCTTGTTCCTTCACTCACCTGGCACGGTAGGGGCGCACCCTCGTGGTGTGTTCGCCCTACCAACTGGAGCTCTCGTGGGGGTCTCTTTAGAGACACCAGCGACCTCCTTACTCCAGGGTCCGAACTTTCTTCGAACCGTCGTCGGCGTTGAAGGCCCCAGGGGAAATTCTCCTGGGGCCTTCACTCGTTTCTGCGACTCCGCGCAACCTCGTGCGATTTGTCACGCTCTCCACACTGTTGAAAAGCCCGCAAAATCTCGCTGCCAGGTTGGATTCGTGAAGGAGAAACCGTATGTCTCGTCGTTGCACCAAGTCGCTCAAGGTCACCGATCACCGCTCGGGTGAACTAGTCAGCCTCGACTTCGCTCGTCACCAGCTCTACGTCCTCGGTGTCAACGGCGCGCTCCGTCGCGTCCGTCACCGCGACCAGCTGCCCGTTGACCCTACTGGATCGGGCCTGCTCGTCTGGTCTATTCCTTCTTGCACCACGCTCACCAGCGACCTCGCCGAAAAGGCCGCCGCCTTGCTCGCCGAAGAGTCCCCGCTGCGCCTGGTCTCCTTGGTACCCGGTGCTACCGCCGGACTCACCTTCCAGGCTCGCGTGTCGGCCCCGGTGCCTGGTGGCTTCTTGACCACGACCTCGCTCGCCAGCCTCTTGGGCGAAGGGGGAGTGGGCTTCAGCCGCGACGAGAAGTCCGAGCTCTTCGCGCTACTCACCACGGACCGCCTGAGCGAGACGATGTACGAATCCCTCGAAGCGCGTTCTGCTCGCCTGGTCTCCTTGGTCCAAAGAGTCACCACCAGCGACCCCGAGTGGCTGGTCGCCTTCGCCACCCGACTACGCCAAGAGCACAAGTCGCGCAGTGCGTCACTGGCCCTAGCCGTCGAAGCAGTGCTGGCTGGCCACCCCAAGTCCCGTGAGATCCTCGCGGCCACCCTGCAGCGCCCCGACGAGCCCGGTCAAGCCCTGCGCTACTTCTACGACAGCCGCGGCCGGTCACCTATCCCCAACGCATTGAAGCACGGCCTCGCCGAGGCCGCGACCCGCTTGTACACCGAGCGTGCGGTCGTGAACTTCGACTTCGAGCGAAACCGCGGAACAAGGACTCGTGGCATCACTACGCCCCGCCCCGTACGCTTCGCCGACGTGGTCGCTCTGACCCACCCCAAGCCCACCAGCGAGGCCCAGTCGGCTCTCTTCGCCTACCTGCGCAACCCCGCTGCTCTCGACGCCGAAATATTGCCCACCTTGGCCAACGCCAAGCGCCTGGCCGCCATGGGCCCAGACGAGCGAACCACAGAACTCCGACACACCGCCGAACTGGCCCGCGAGGTGCTATCTAGCGGCTACGCGAACCGTCGCCCCGTAGACACACCCCTCACGGCACTCGGTTTCACGCAGCTCTCCAACTGGCGCGCCGACTCACCAGCCGCCCTCGCTCTTCGCCCACGACTACACGAACTCCGAGCCCAAGAAGAAGCCGATCGGCAAGAACTCTACGCCGCCTACGCGGAGTTCTTCCAGCTGCACCCCACGAAGACGAAGTTCAAGTACCTGCACCTCGCCGAACACGAACGAGACGATCAGCGACTACTCGCCCGTCTCGTTGCGTCGGGCAATGCCGCCGAAGCAGCGGCCCTCCGTGAAGTCGTGTCGGCCCGTGAACCAAAATTGAAGGCGGCCCTAAGCGCCCTCGACGAGGCCACGGCAGCCCTCCAGCGGATCCACGCCGCTAGGGCCAAACACGGGCAGAGCCTCTTCGAGGTAGAAGAACTCCGAGAGGCCATCCAAGAAGCCAATCAACAAGACCCCGAGTTCTGGCAGGTCGCCGTCACCACCATGGGCTACAAAGAGACCCTGAGCAATCTGGCCCACCTGGTCAAGGCCGACCCCGAGGTCGCAGCCTTCGCCAGCGCTCGTCTGGCCGATCCCCGGGCTATCGCCAGAGCCGACGTACAACTGCCGGACATCATGACCGCCGCTCGCGCCGTGGCGGACCAGTACGACACAGCTACAAGA
>Ga0214192_1000379_pt1 | contig 27875 bp, 26 predicted proteins | sample TroBogEpilimnion_44_FD_153030 | JGI IMG/M metagenome (GOLD analysis project Ga0214192, IMG submission 153030) | Freshwater microbial communities from Trout Bog Lake, WI - 29JUL2008 epilimnion | ecosystem: Environmental > Aquatic > Freshwater > Lake > Epilimnion/Euphotic zone | place: Trout Bog... | reverse complement strand
AGTCAGTAAATTCAAACCATTAGCTAAAACTTGTTTAGCGGCGCAAATTAAATTAAGACGAGCATTACGTAAAAGCTCATCGTCTACCAAAAACTGATGGGCGTTATAGTAAGTATGGAATAGGTGAGCCAACTCTCGCAAGTAATGAATTAATTGATGAGGCTCATATTGCAATGCGGCTCGTTCCAAAAGTTCAGGATAACGTGCAAGAGCGGCAACTAATTCTGTTTCATGTTCAGCTGTTAATAAATGCAAATGATCCATGCCCATTTGCAAATTTCTTTCCCAACCTTTTTCATCTAATTGACGTAATACACTACACACTCTTGCATAAGCATATTGAACATAAAATACTGGATTTTCATTGGATTTTGATGTTGCTAGTTTTAAATCAAAATCCATGTGTTGTTCCGAGCGACGTAACACATAAAAGAAACGCGCAGCATCTTTACCTACTTCACTGCGTAATTGTCGTAAGGTCACAAATTCACCTGAACGGGTGGACATTTGAATCTTCTCTTCACCGCGATACAGTGTTGCAAATTGCACTAATATCACTTTCAGTTTTGATTCATCAGCCCCTAACGCCTGAATAGCCGCCTTTACTCTAGGGATATAACCATGATGGTCTGCGCCCCAAATATCGATGATTTGATCGAAGCCACGGTCTAACTTATTCATATGATAAGCAATATCAGAAGCAAAATAAGTATATTGTCCATTTTCGCGAACAACCACGCGATCTTTTTCATCGCCTAAACGACTAGATGCAAACCAGACTGCACCGTCCTGTTCATAAAGATGACCACTGGAACGTAAACGATCTAGTGCTTTTTCAACAGAGCCATCATCCATCAATTGGCGTTCTGAAAACCATAGCTGGTAATCAACACCAAATTCATGTAGGTCTAGTTTAATATCATCCAGAATCGTGTTTAAACCCATTTGAAAAAAATCACGATAAAGTTCAGCGCCTAACAGTGTTTTTGCACGATTGATTAGTGCATCAATATGGGCTTCTTTATCTCCACCTTGTGGTTCATCGGGCGGAATACCTTCTAATATTAAGGCTTGGGGTCTGCGATAATCGTTATTAGCCGATTTATGAATATTCCATGCAATTTCACGGACATATTCACCACGATAACCATTACTAGGAAAGGGTAAAACCTCGTCGCATTCTTCCAAATATCTCAACCAGATACTGGTAGCAAGAATATCCATTTGCCGTCCAGCATCATTGACATAATATTCTCGATGTACGTCAAATCCTACAGCGGTCAATAAATCTGCCAGTACAGATCCATAGGCGGCTCCACGACCATGACCAACATGGAGAGGTCCAGTAGGATTTGCAGAGACAAATTCTAGCTGAATTTTTTTGCCGGCTCCAATAGTGCTTAACCCAAATAGTGGGCCCAGTTCATGAATTTTTTTGATAATTTGATGTTGGGCAAAAGGATCAATAAAAAAATTGATAAAACCGGGACCCGCCAATTCAACCTTTAAGATAGCTGGGTCGCTGGGTAAATGGGCTATTATTTTTTCTGCCAAATCTCGCGGCTTGGCTTTAACAGACTTAGCTAGTATTAATGCTGTGTTAGCAGCGAAATCGCCGTGCTGTGCGTCACGGGTCCGTTCAATAATAATGGGTGGATTAATATGTTCATCTAGCATGCCGTTGGCTTTAAGCGTTTCGACAGTTTGCTGGATAAGTGCTTCTATTTTTTGTTTCATTACGATACGACACAGTTAAAGCTAATTTTAGTGATACATTATCCATGAAAGTTAATCGTTTATCCATTCAAACAGCGGCAGAGTTGAGGCTAAACGTATTTCATTTATAACCGATCAAATAATTAATAAGCTATTGATATAACAATTTTTTATTATGGATGGTTCGGCTGTTATTTTTCTTGGATAGCCTTAAAACCTATATCAGTACGATAATAAATGTTATCCCAGTTAATGCTGTTAGCGAGTTCATACGCTTTTTCTTGTGCGTTGGCAATAGAATCACCTAAAGCACAAGCACATAATACCCGTCCACCCGCGGTTACAATAGCATCCCCTTGTTGTTCGGTGCCTGCATGGAAGATTTTGCAAACTTCGCTGGATTCACTAGGTAGTCCAGTAATTACTGCTCCCTTTTCATAGCTATCAGGATACCCGCCAGCGACCAGAACTACTCCGAGTGCAGCACGAGTATCCCATTGACTATCAGTATGATTAAGTTCACCCATTAAAGCGGCTTCACACAATGCCACTAAATCGCTTTGCAAGCGCATCATAATAGGCTGCGTTTCCGGATCACCAAATCGACAGTTGAATTCTAAAACTTTAATAGAGCCTTCTTTGGTAATCATTAAACCAGCATATAAAAAGCCAGTGTAAGGTATGCCATCAGCAGCCATGCCCCTTAAGGTTGGCATAATAACTTCTCGCATAACTCGATCATGAATTTCAGGCGTTACCACAGGAGCAGGTGAATAAGCGCCCATTCCACCGGTATTAGGACCTTTATCGCCATTGTCACGTGCTTTATGATCTTGAGATGTTGCCATGGGTAATGCATGCAGACCATCTGCAATGACAATAAAACTAGCTTCTTCTCCATGCAAAAATTCTTCAATGACGACGCGATGTCCTGCTTCACCAAAGGCATTGCCTGCTAACATATCAATGACGGCGGCGATGGCTTGTTGTTCGGTTTCGGCAACAATAACGCCTTTGCCGGCAGCCAATCCATCGGCTTTAACAACAATGGGAGCGCCTTGCTCTTTAATATAAGCAATGGCTAAATCCTGATCAGTAAAGCTTTGATAACGTGCCGTTGGAATGTTATAACGGCTCATAAAATCTTTGCAAAAAGACTTGGAACCTTCTAATTGAGCAGCTTGAGCGGTTGGACCAAAACATTTCAGACCCGCTTCTTTAAAGCGATCTACAATACCGAGAACAAGCGGTATTTCAGGACCGATAATTGTCATGTCAATATTATTATTAAGTGCAAAACTTAATAACTCAGAGATGTTATCTACAGCGATGGCGACATTTTCAACAGCATGTTCTGATGCAGTGCCTGGATTGCCCGGAGCAACAAAAACTTTGCTGACTTTTGGAGACTGGCTGGCTTTCCATGCTAAAGCGTGTTCACGACCGCCATTACCGACAATAAGAATATTCATGCGGGATGCTCGTAGTTACTAAGATTAATGTTTGAAATGGCGCATGCCAGTAAATACCATAGCAATATTATGCTCATTGGCGGCGGCAATAACTTCTTGATCTCGCATTGAACCACCGGGATGAATAATAGCCGTAACACCTGCTTCAGCGGCAGCATCAATACCGTCACGGAATGGAAAAAATGCGTCGGAAGCCATTGCTGAACCGGATACAATCAAACCTTCATCGGCTGCTTTTATGCCTGCAATCTTCGCTGAATAAACACGACTCATTTGTCCTGCACCTACACCAATGGTTTGACCATTCTTGCAATAAACGATGGCGTTAGACTTGACAAATTTGGCTACCTTCCAAGCAAATAAAAGATCCGCAAACTCTTGATCTGTGGGTTGCCGATCGCTGACAACTTTCAAATCTGACGCGGTTATTGTGCCTAAATCTTTATCTTGTACCAATAATCCGCCTGCTACCCGTTTATAATCGAATGACTCTGATTCAACTTCAGCAAATCGACCACAAGCAAGCACACGAATATTTTGCTTAGAAGACAATAACGATTGTGCGGCGAGACTAATTGTTGGGGCAATAATAACTTCAACAAATTGACGCTGGATGATTTTTTCAGCTGTTTGTTCATCCAGTTCACGGTTAAATGCAATAATACCGCCGAAAGCAGAAGTAGGATCTGTTTGATAGGCTAGATCATAGGCAGTTAGAATGTCTGCAGCCTGAGCGACGCCACAAGGATTAGCATGTTTAACAATGACGCAAGTTGCCATGTCGTTAAAAGCTTTCACACATTCTAAGGCAGCATCAGCATCAACGATATTATTGTAGGATAATTCTTTGCCTTGTAACTGTTGTGCAGCAGTTACGGTTCCTGAAGTAGTTATATTTTCGCGATAAAACGCAGCTTTTTGATGTGGATTTTCTCCATAACGTAGCGCTTGATGATAATCAAATTGTAAATTTAATGAATCAGGGAATTCGACACCGTTAACTTTACTCAAGTAATTCGCAATTTGGGTGTCATAATAAGCAGTGTGAGCAAAACATTTAACGGCTAGATTAAAACGAGTTTGTCTAGAAATTTGATTGTCGCTGCCGCTAAGCTCTGCGATTATAAAGCCATAATCATTCGGATTGACCACGACAGCAACATCAGTATGATTTTTGGCGGCAGCACGTAACATAGTCGGTCCGCCGATATCAATATTTTCAATGGCTGTTGCTAAGTCACAATCCGGCTTTGCGATAGTCGCAGCAAAGGGATACAAGTTAACGACTACCATATCAATGGGTAGAATGCCATGTTCAGCCATGATCTGGTCATCAATACCCCTGCGACCTAAAATGCCACCATGTACTTTAGGATGAAGTGTTTTGACTCGTCCCTCCATCATTTCAGGAAAACCGGTGTAGTCGGATATTTCAGTTACAGCAATGGCATGCTCTATTAATATTTTGGCAGTACCACCTGTGGAAATTAGTTCAATGCCTAATTGGTTCAGTTCACGGCAGAAATCTACGATGTCAGATTTATCGGAAACGCTGATTAAAGCACGGGAAATTTTTTTGTTCATATCAACCCTATAGAATGTTAAATCGTCCGGATAATGAGTAGACCGGTTATTGACCATATTATAAACGCGGTAGTTTACGCATCAACGATTGTTGTAAGATAATCAACTAAGAAAGCTAAAAAAGATGCATAAGCGACTATCAAATCAGTTAGCCACAATTCACTGCATATATCAGGGAGGCTCTATCAAATGTATTAATGGTGTAAGTTTAACGGTTTTATTATGAGATACCGTATTGTTCCAATTTTTTTCTCAGAGTACTCCGGCTTAACCCCAAAACTTTGGCTGTTTTGGTCTGATTATAACCAGAATGAATAAGCGCAGCTTCTAGTAAAGGTTTCTCAACCTCGCTAATGACTAGGGCGTAAAGATCTATGGCATCATGATCGCTTAACTGAGCAAAATAAATCTCTATCGTTTGTTTAACATAAATTGATAAGGGTAAAAAATTAGTATTGCTCTTTTCTTGATCAATAGGTATAGCGAGTTGTTCAGATGCTTCCATAATTTTTTCAGAATAATAAATTAAAAGTCGAATTAATCAGCATGACTTGTTCTGAAGGCTTTTGGGCCTGAAGAATGGTGGTTAGTTGTTCTCGAGAAATTCCTTTGAGAGGCTTACAGTACCAGCCAATATGTTTCCTTGCCATTCTAACACCGATAACATCACCATAAAAGTTGTAAAGATCTTCTAAATGCTTAATGAGAGTTTGTTGAATAGCTATGGGATTAATGTTCATATTGGCTTTTCCATGTTGTAAAAAGTCATTCATTTGTTTGAATAACCATGGATTACCTTGAGCTGCACGACCAATCATAATCGCATCTGCACCGGTTTGTTCGAGAACATAGCGCGCTTTTTCAGGTGAATTGATATCGCCGTTAGCAATAACTGGAATGTTGACAATTTCTTTAATCTGTTTAATGGTTACATATTCTGCTTCACCATCAAATTTGCAAGCGCGTGTTCTTCCGTGTACGCTGATAGCGGAAATACCCGATTGCTCTGCAATTTGAGCAATGCGTGTTGCATTGCGTTGAGATTTATCCCAACCTGTACGAATTTTTACGGTTACAGGGATTTCAACGGCATTGACGACAGCATCAAGTATTTTTTTTACAAGGTCTTCGTCTTTTAGTAAAGCAGATCCTGCTGCAACTGAGCAGACTTTTTTTGCAGGACATCCCATGTTTATGTCAATTATTTGCGCACCATGCTGGGCATTAAACTGAGCGGCCTCAGCCATCAGTTTAGGATCAGTTCCTAATATCTGAACTGATCGTATTCCCGTTTCGTCCAAGTGATCAGCTTTTAACAAAGTACGCTGGTGATAACGTAAGGCTGGATTGGCAGAGACCATTTCTGATACAGCTAAACCAGCTCCAAATTCTTTACACAGATTACGAAAAGGGCGGTCAGTAATACCTGCCATTGGTGCGAGAATTAGATTATTAGTTAGATGATAAGGTCCTATTTGCATGCTCGAATGGCCTGATTCTTTTACAGAAATAATCATAACTTAAAAGTTAATGATTCTGCAAAGACAACATTAAGTAGACTACCCCCTGCTTAACGTAATGAGTTAATAGGGCAATAGAAGTAGAAAAACCGACGGTTGATGCGTTTAAATGACGAGCAACAAATTCGACAACAAGCAACCATCGGTTGTTTAATCCTTTATTACATGAAGTACGTTATGAATCGGTTGGTTCATTCCAGATAGGATTTTCACGATCTTCATCGTTAAGTTTGGCTATGTCCAGAGGATAAATATGCCAAAATGACTTGTCAATAGGGGCATTACTGTAAGTTTCTTTTTTATCGTGACCAAATGGACACCACCAGTTTTCAACAATTTTAACCAAATAAGCATGCCATTCAAACAAAGCGACACTGTAAGGACAATACCAAGTACAGTTGGCAATCCAAAACCATTTGTATTTTGATAGACTGAGTTTAAAAGAAGGACTCATAGTAATTTGGTTTTGGTAGGTATATCGGTAGCTGGCGCGATCAGGCAGAAAATCTGACCATGTTTTCAGGTTTTTTGCTCCGACGTAACGTAAATGGTGGTAAGTTAAATAAGCGCTTAAAATAACAAATGGAAGCGTTAGTATAGGCAGATAAACAAGAACCATACCTACCGCTCTTTTCCAGATAGGCATCTGGTTATGATGTTTGCCAATCTCAACACGATTGGAGCAGGTTTCGCAAGCTTTCATAAGTCGTTATCCTCGTTGTTTGTTTTATTAGTAATAGTTTCTGTCGTTATTGAGTACTCTGTTAATAATGAGTAAATACTTAGACAGCCAGTGCAGCAAAAATGTTTTATTTCCTTGTCTGTCATTAAATTAAAACCACTTATTTCAACAGGTTGATCACATAAATCACAAAGAGTTTTAGGTTGGTTCTTAGCCATAATGGCGACTGTTGTAATTATAAACTGGGTGAAACGGAGCAAAAAAAGGTTTTTAAGTAGTCCGTTTCAGGTATTGCTGGGTCAATGGGGTGATCAGGACCTTGTCCACCGCTGGCAAAAAATATCAGGTGACGGTCGATATGTCGTCCTGATGCGCGTAAAATTTCATGTAAATTGTCACGACTTAAATGAAAAGAACACGATGCGGAAATTAAAATGCCATTTTTAGCTAATACTTGTAAAGCTAAATGGTTAAGCCGACGATAAGCTTCATAACCTTGTTTGAAATCTTTTTTTCGTTTAATTAAAGCGGGCGGGTCCAGAATGATAACATCGTATAATTGATTATCAAGACGCGCTTGTTTTAGAAACTCGAAAACATCGCTTTTGACAAATTGCATTTTATTCTCGACATGATTCAGCCGGGCGTTTTCTCTTGCGAGAGTGATGGCTTCTTCAGAAGCATCAACCCCGGTTACTTCAATTGCGTTGGCTAGTGCGGCAGGAATTCCCCAGCCTCCAGCGTAGCAAAATAAATCTAATACTCGACGATTCTCTGATAGGCAAGCCGCTAATGATCGGCTGTTGCGGTGGTCGTAAAACCAGCCGGTTTTTTGACCATGTAATATGTCAATTTTAAATCGAGCACCATTTTCTTCGATTATTAATTCGGAAGGTAATACGCCGTAAATAACCTCTGATTCTAAGTTTAAGCCTTCAAGTTGTCGCTGACTGGTGTCATTTTTTAAAATAATTGCTTCTGGCGAAAATAATTCGATAAGCGCATCACATAAAGTTGAACTGCGTTGTTGCATGCCGGCTGTGGTTATTTGTACTGAAAAGACAGAACCAAAACGATCAATGACTAGGCCGGGCAGACCATCACTTTCTCCAAAAACCAATCTATAATAAGGCTTATTAAAAAGATGTTGGCGAAGTTGGTAAGCGGTACTTAGGCGTTCTTTAAAAAAATTAATACCGCATTTTAAATTTGCTTTTCTTGATAATAGTCGGGCGCAAACCAATGCCTGAGGATTAATGTAAGCTGTTCCCATAACTTTACCCTCTGCACTTTGGACTTGCACCCAATCTCCTGCGTTAAAACCTTCTAGCGGGGAGCGTTGTGTGTCGATTTCGTTGCTGAAAACCCATAAATGACCTTTACGTAAACGCTGGTCTTCGTGCTTCTTTAAATATAATACGGGATATGCCATGTCAATAGCTTAGCTCAGAATGAGTCCCTCTTAGGGGGAGTATATTTGTCGAAACAAGTTGATAAAACTTGCTAGTGGTTACACTGTTATTCTTGTATTTTTTAATTGCTTTTCCCAATACCCTACGACTTATTGAATACGCCTGTGTCCTACTAATCTTATCCAGTCTTCTTGCTGTGAGGGTTTTTCAAAAACAATAGACTGTTGATAAGCAAGTATCACGGATTCGGCTTGTTCCTGTAAAATTCCCGATAAGATTAATTGACCCTCAGGAGCAACTAATTTTGTTATTAAGTCGGCAAGTTCAATTAACGGTTTTGCCAGAATATTGGCAATGACGATGTCCCCTTGAATGGGTTCAAATTTTTCTGATAGGTAGCCATGTACTTTATTCTGTACATTGTTTTTTTGGGCGTTGTCTTGTGTTGCTGTGATTGCTTGAGGATCTATATCAACCGCATGCGCTAGTTTCCCTCCAAGTAATACTGCCGCAATAGCAAGTATTCCTGAGCCGCAGCCATAATCAATGATAGTTTTACCGTTTAAATCATTATTAGCCAACCATTCTAGGCATAGTGCGGTGGTTGCATGGGTGCCGGTGCCGAAAGCGAGCCCTGGGTCCATCGTTAGGCAAACGGTATCGCTTTCGTATTGCTCTTGTCCTGTTGGGCAAACCCATAACCTATTAGAAAACTTCATGGGCTTGTAGAATTCCATCCAAGCTCTCTCCCATTCTTGGTCAGCGATTTCTTCACATTGCCAATCGGTTAGCGGGAAGTTTTTAAATACAATATCAATCTGTTTTTTTATCAGCGTCGGATTTACACTGAGTTCAAAAAGCGCAATGACCGCTGTTTGGCTCCAAATTTTAGTTTCACCAATCGCTGGTTCATAAACCGGTTCGTCTTTAGCATCCATGTAAGTGACAGATACGGCACCTAGAGTACTAAAAAAATCGGCAAGTTTAGGAGCGGTAAGCTCATCGGTAATTACTGAAATTTGTTGCCAAGCCATTATGACTCTTTAATGAAGGAGGGAGAAGAAATTCTAATTAATATGGTTCAATAGACCTATATAGCTATTTTAATCTAAATAAAGAATTATTAATCGTTTTTAATATTACAAAGAAAACAAAAATCAACGACAAAAATCGCTGATTTTTGATGTTTTTCCAGTTAAATAGATTATGTACTGATTTTAAATCGAATTTTTAAATCATTGATTTAATAATAAAAAAATAGCGGATAATCAATTGCTCACTTCGTTCGATTATAACTAATATATACCTAATTTTTTTTCCAGATAATGAATGTTTTGCCCGCCGGCAGCAAAGGCATTGTCATTCATGATATCTTGTTGTAGCGATATATTGGTTTTTATGCCATCAATAATGATCTCGTTTAATGCAGTATTCATACGCGCAATGGCACTTTGACGGCTATCGCCATGAGCGATTAATTTGCCAATCATAGAATCATAATAGGGCGGTACTCTATAGCCGTTGTAAATGTGAGTTTCGCAGCGTATTCCAGGTCCTCCTGGCATGTGAAACTGATTGATGACACCTGGGCACGGCATAAAAGTGCGAGGATCTTCAGCATTAAGTCTACATTCTATAGCATGACCTTGTATTTTGACTTGGTCTTGCGTGATCGATAAAGGTTCTCCACAGGCTATACGCAATTGTTCTTTGACGATATCAAAACCAGTGACCATTTCCGTAACGGGATGTTCTACCTGAACACGAGTATTCATTTCAATAAAGTAAAACTCACCTTTTTCGTACAAGAACTCAAAAGTGCCCGCACCTAAGTAACCAATATCGACACACGCTTTAGCGCATCGTTCGCCCATAAATCGGCGTTGTTCTTCACTGATTCCGGGTGCAGGGGCTTCTTCGACAACTTTTTGATGGCGGCGTTGCATTGAACAATCTCGTTCGCCCAAGTGAATGGCATTACCATGTGAATCAGCCATTACCTGAAATTCAATGTGTCTCGGGTTTTCTAGGAATTTTTCCATATAAACAGTCGCGTTACCAAAAGCACTCCCTGCTTCAGCTTTGGTCATGGCTATAGCGTTGATTAAGGCTGCTTCCGTATGTACTGTCCGCATTCCTCGACCACCACCACCACCGGCTGCTTTGATGATAACAGGATAGCCTATTTCATGAGCTAATTTTAAATTTAGTTCATTATCATCTGATAGGGGGTCATTATTACCCGGAACACAGGGGATGCCAGCAGCTATCATCGCATTTTTTGCGGATATCTTGTCGCCCATTATCCGAATAGTATCAGCATTCGGACCAATAAATACGAAACCACTTTGTCGTACTTTTTCGGCGAAATCTGCATTTTCTGATAAAAAACCGTAACCCGGATGAATAGCCTCTGCGTCGGTAACTTCTGCGGCACTAATAATGGCGGGAATATTGAGATAGCTATCTGTCGAAGCTGCAGGACCAATACACACTGATTCATCAGCTAAACGTACATGCTTTAAATCTCGATCTGCTTCAGAATGAACGGCGACAACTTTAACGCCCAGTTCCCGACAGGCGCGCAAAATTCGTAAAGCAATTTCGCCTCGATTGGCGATTACAATTTTGTCAAACATGACTTCCTCTTTACTGACAATTATTCAATGATAAATAATGGCTGGCCATATTCAACAGGCTGGGCATTTTCCACCAGAATTTTGGTAATTGTGCCACTTTTGTCTGCTTCAATTTGGTTAAGTATTTTCATAGCTTCAATAATGCACAGCGTATCGCCGGCTTGGACAGATTGCCCAAGCTCAACAAAAGATTTAGATTCTGGCGTTGCTGAACGGTAGAAGGTACCGACCATTGGGGATTTTACAGTATGTCCAGAAACTCTATCTTCCTCATGTACTGTTGTTGCAGCAGCGACAATCGGTGTGGCACTAACAGTATGGAGGGAGGGAGGGGCGTAATTCACAGGCGCTGAATTATTACTATAACGGCTAATTCGAATGGCTTCTTCGCCTTCTTTTATCTCAATTTCAGCAATGCCCGACTCTTCGATGATTTCAATAAGTTTTTTTATTTTTCTAATATCCATGATTTAGGTTCTCTTCTCGGCTAGTATCTGATGAGTGGCTTCTAAAGCCAGTGCATATCCTGTTGCTCCTAATCCCGAAATAACGCCTTGGGCAATATCCGAGAAATAAGAATGTTTTCTAAAAGGTTCGCGTGCATATACGTTGGATAAATGGACTTCAATAAACGGTATTTGCGTGGCTAACAATGCATCGCGAATAGCGACACTGGTATGTGTGAAAGCAGCAGGGTTAATGATAATAAAATTAACTTTTGCATGATAAGCAGCGTGTATGTGCTCGACAATTTCATGTTCAGCATTATTTTGATGAAAATAAAGTTGGTACTCTAGTTGGGTTGCACGTTGCTGAAGCATCGCATGGATATCAGCAAGTGTTTTGTTGCCGTAGTGATTGGGTTCACGTAGACCTAGTAAATTAAGGTTGGGACCATTTAATACGGTAATAGTTGCCATCAAAATAATGTTTCAGTAGGCTTGTGAACGGATTTTAACCGCACAATTTTACCGTGTTGTAATGTTTTGTCCATATATGTTTTTTATGATGATAATATTTAGCAAATTATTTAAGTAATACACTGAATGACGAATAACCTAGTGATAGAGTAAACTATAATCACCTAAAATAAGGCTTAGTACCATGACAGTAACAGAAAATGTACATTTGCACGAAATCAGCAAATTTGGATCAATGGCGGAACGTTGGTGGGATACGCAAGGAGAATTTAAGACTTTGCACGACGTTAATCCCCTGCGAATGGAATTCATCCAGCGTTATATTGACATCAGTGGTCAGCGAATCGTCGATGTAGGTTGTGGTGGTGGTATTTTGACTGAGGGACTTGCTAGAAAAGGAGCTGATGTACTGGGTATCGATTTAAGCGAAGATTTGATTGATATTGCTGATTTGCATAGCTTGGAATCTGGTGTTAATGCGCATTATCAAAAAATCAGTGCTGAGACATTAGCGGAGCAGCAACCAGCAAGTTTCGATCACGTGATGTGTATGGAAATGTTGGAGCATGTGCCAGATCCTGCGTCTATCATTGATGCCTGCGCGCGCTTAGTTAAGCCAGGCGGAATGGTTTTTTTATCTACTCTCAATCGTCAGCCTAAAGCTTATGTACTAGCTATATTACTTGCCGAACATGTTTTGCAAATGTTGCCTAAGGGTACTCATGATTACAAGACATTTATAAAGCCATCTGAATTAAGTCAGTCAGCACGGCGGGTAGGCTTGCAATTAGAAGATATGGTCGGCATAGAATATAATCCTTTGACTAAAATTTTCAATTTAGGCAAAGACATAGGCGTTAATTATATCGCTGCATTTAAACGACCAGAGTAAGCTCGGCGATGTCTAAAAAATTTAAATTAGCTTGTGTGTTATTTGATCTGGACGGTACCTTAGTGGATACCGCTCCCGATTTAATCGCCTGTCTTAATAATGCATTGCATATCCATCAACTAGAGAGTGAAGATATCGATTCGGTAAGGCCATTTATTTCTTATGGTGCTGCCGCTATGATCAAGGCTGCTGTAAAAGACGATTTATCAGAAAGTATACAAGCTGATGTTCTGATAACTATGCTTGATCTCTATCAAAGTAATATAGCTGAGTACAGTAAACTATTTAATGGGATAGCTGAAACATTAGAGCTGATAGAACGAAAAGATATCAAATGGGGTGTGGTTACTAATAAGCGTGAGCGTTTTACCGTACCTTTGATGGCGTCTTTGAATTTGACCCATCGGGCAGCATGTATTGTTAGCGGTGATACCACGGCATATGCTAAACCACATCCGGAACCTATGCTGTTAGCATGTGTTCAAGCAGGAGTTAATCCGAGTGAGTGTATTTATATTGGCGATGCTCATCATGATATAGTCGCCGGCAATGCGGCTCAAATGCAAACACTCGTCGCGCTTTATGGCTATCTTAAACCGACGGATGAACCAGAAAACTGGGGGGCAAATGCATTAATAGCTTCGCCGCAACAACTAACATCGTGGATCGATTCTATATTATGCCTTTGACAAAACAAGTTATCTTAATTACTGGAGCTGGCGGCGGTTTGGGTGGAACGGCAGCAAAAGTTTTGGCGGCTAGCGGTGCTCATATTATTTTGTTAGATAAAAATATTGCCAAAATGGAAGTCGTTTATGATGCAATTGTATCTGCAAAATCACCAGAACCCATTATGTATCCATTCGATTTGGCCGGAGCCAGTGAATTTGAATATCAAGAGTTAGCTGACAAAATCGAAGACCGTTATGGTTCATTACAAGGGATATTGCATTCTGCTGTCGAATTTAGTTCATTTGTTCCTGTTTCTATGATTAAAACCAAAGATTGGGGGCATGGTCTTAATGTTAATCTTAATGCACCTTTTTTATTGACGCGTGTATTGTTGCCAATTTTACAAAAGAGCCAATCGGCGTCTATTGTTTTTACATCAGACTCTTCAGTCAGAATCGCACCTGCTTATGCGGGTGCTTATGGTGTTGCTAAAATCGCTTTGGAAGGCTTTGCAAAAATTCTAGCCGAAGAGTTGGAAGCTGAAAATAAAATTAGAGTTAACACATTAATTCCCGGCCCCGTCGATTCACCACTTCGAAAGCGAGCTTATCCAGCGGAAGATAAGACACGATTGTCTGAAATGCTTGCATTGGCACCAGTTTATCTATATTTATTTGGCACTCAAAGTCTGGGCGTGACAGGTCAGGCAGTTGATGCTCGTACTTTTCATTTATAAAAAACATTATGGCATCACGAGAAACTATTGTTTTAAATAGAGATGTAAATATAGTCACTATACCTGATGGCGCTGTCAGTTTATTGCGCCAAGGTGAAGAAGTGACATTACATCAAGCACTAGGAGATAACTATACAGTCATCACTGAATATGGTCATATGGTGCGTATAGCAGGTGTTGATGCGGATGCTTTAGGTAAGGAACCCCATCAGTTGTATACATTGATTGTGGATACAGATGTGGAAGCCGTTGAGAAAAACTGTTGGGAAGTGATGAAAACAGTTTATGATCCCGAAATTCCGGTCAATGTAGTTGATTTGGGGTTAATTTATCAATGTACGGTTAAGCCAGTTAAGATGAATGAGCATGAAGTTCAGATCATAATGACATTAACGGCTCCGGGATGTGGTATGGGACCGGTTATTCAAAGTGATGTAGAAAAAAAAATACGTGATCTACCGGGAGTGAGTGCCGTTAATGTAGAGGTGGTACTGGATCCACCTTGGTCGCGTGAAATGATGTCAGAAGTGGCTAAATTACAGTTAGGTTTGTACTGAGGATCAAGTATTGACTGCTTTATATGGCTATAGACTAGCCTTATGTGAGTATTATTTGAAGCTTAAGTTTGGCTTGCTCTTTCAGAGTCCAATATGCAGGTTTGTTTCACTCTCAACTATACAAGGACGTCTCATCTTTTCCGCCTAATAATTTGTTGTTAACAAACACGATAGCGTGCAAAACGTATATATCGAATAGATATAGAAAATAATTAGTGAGAGTTTTTGAATATTGGTTGTGTAAATTATGCAAAAACTATTTTTTGTATTTATTAAAATATTTTGGGTGACGATTTTATAGATTATCGTTTAGAATCAGTTCCTAATATATTATAAAAAAGATCAAAAATGGCCGGCATTTTGCGTGATGAGTTAATTAGTATTCTTGATAATAAACAGCTGACGCCGTTTTTTCAACCTATTGTTTCTCTCAAGCAAAAAAGAATTATTGGCTATGAAGCCTTAGTGCAAGGACCGCCAGAAAGTAGTCTGAGTAGCTCATTGAGCTTGTTTAATGAAGCAGAACGTCTAGATCTGGGCGAAAAACTTGAATATATTTGCAGTGAATTGATTGTTAAAAAATATGCAGAACTCAGTTTGGGTGACAAGTTGTTTATCAAAATCACTCCTTCTGTATTATTAGATTATGGCTTTAAAAATAAAGAGGAAATACTCGCTCTTTTAGAGCGATATCAAATTAAACCCACTTCTTTAGTTATTGTATTAAAAGCACTTCATTCCATAGGTGACTATCAGTTGCTGAAGGACGCTATTTTGTATTATCGAAATATCGGTTTTCAATTGGCCATTGATGATTTGGGATGTTTCTCCGATCTAAGGCTCTGGGCAGAGTTATTACCGAATTATGTAAAAATTGATAATCATTTTATTCAAGGGATTGATAAAGATGTAGTTAAATATAATTTTGTACGTGCAATTCAGAATATTGCCAGTTGCTTGAATTGTTTTTTGATTGTCGATGGCATCGAATCGGAAGCCGAGCTAAGAACTACACATAAATTGGGGATTAATTATGTGCAAGGATATTATTTTTCTAAACCTGCAGCTAACCCCTTAAAAAAAATAGATGCTGATTTATTTGTTAATGAGCAATCAGATAATATTTTTTATAATTATAGTGATGTTAAGACAGCAATTGATATAGCTAAATTCATTCCCCCCATTTCATCATTAACACCAGTCAACGAAATTATGGCTCTATTTCAGCGAGACGCTGATTTGAATGTTTTGCCGCTCGTTGATAATCATCAAGCGGTTGGTATTGTTTTTAAAGAACAGTTTCTTTCTAGGCTATTTTCTAATCGTTTTGGTTTGGAGTTATACGGTAAAAAGCCAATAATACATTTTTTTAATTTACAGCCAATTGTTATCGAACATAGTACGCCTCTGCAAAAGGTGAGTCAGCAAATAACAGAAATAGCGACCAAGTGGCCTGCGTTTGTTGTGACTTATAATGGCGACTATGCGGGAGTTGCGACTGTTTTGGACTTATTGGCAGAAATCACTACCCAGCAAGTTCATTATGCTCAGTATGCTAACCCGTTGACATTGTTACCAGGTAGTGTTCCTATAAATGAACACGTAAACCGATTATTAAAAGAAGGAAAATCGTTTAGTTTTGCCTATTTTGATTTGGACAATTTTAAACCTTTTAATGATGTATATGGTTACAGTAGTGGCGACGAAATTATTAAAGTCGTTGCTAGTATTCTAACCAGTTATATCCCACCAGAGAATGGTTTAGTTGGGCATATCGGTGGTGATGATTTCATCGTAGTGTTCACTGTAAGTGATTGGTTAGAATGCTGCCAAAAGATATTAAGCTATTTTGCTACTCTAGTACCCAGTTATTATAGTGATAAAGATAGGGAAGCAGGGGGCATTTACACGGAAAATAGATCAGGAGAGCTTTGTTTTTTTCCATTGATTTGTTTGTCAGCCGGTTTAGTGGACGAAAAAATGACGAGTCAATGTCAATCCCATGTAGAGCTTGCTGATTTGGCTGCAGAAGCTAAAAAACAGGCAAAAAAAATACAGGGAAATAGCTTTTTTATAAATCGGCGACAGCCGCCTAACAAAACTTTGTAGTAATAAATAAATATAATAGGTTTTGCAAAGTTGTATCACATAATAGTATTGATCGCTGATCTCCCTTGCCATTTAGTTTTCGAAACTTTTTAACTAGCCAATAATATGTCTTCTTTTTTTTCGATTGGTCCGGTAATGCTTGATGTTGCCGGTTTAACACTCACAGACTATGAGAAGGATGTTATTAATCATCCCAATGTGGGTGCAGTTATTTTATTTTCCCGTAATTATCAAGATCCAGATCAAGTTCATGATTTGATAAGACAAATTCGTTCAACTCGTAAAGGAGATATTCTTATTGCAGTTGATCAGGAAGGAGGAAGAGTTCAGCGTTTTCAAAATGAGTTTACTCGATTACCTCCCTGTGCTGCTTATGCCCAATTTCCTGAGTTGGCAGAATCGGCTGGCTGGTTAATGGCTGCAGAGTTGTTAGCTGTTGGTGTTGATTTTAGTTTTGCTCCTGTTTTAGATGTCGATTGTGGTGTAAGTGAAATTATTGGCGATCGTTCATTTTCTTCTAATGCAGATGTGGCAACACGGTTAGCCAGTGATTTTATGCGAGGAATGAATTTAGCTGGTATGGCTGCAACCGGTAAGCATTTTCCTGGACATGGTGGCGTTGCTTTAGATTCTCACTTGACCTTACCAGTTGACAACAGGACGCTGACTTCTATACTCGATAAAGATTTGCTACCATTTAAAAAATTGATTAATGAAGGTCTACAAGGCATTATGCCAGCCCATCTTGTCTATCCTAAAATTGATGATAATCCGGCTGGATTTTCCCAATTCTGGATTCAGAAAATTCTCCGTGAGCAATTAAAATTTACGGGAACTGTATTTAGCGATGACTTAAGCATGGAAGGCGCTGCGACGGTCGGTGATTTTTCTCAACGAGCTTTGTTAGCCAAGCATGCAGGGTGTGATATGATTTTAGTATGTAATAACCCTCTAGCAGCAGAAAAAGTTCTGGAAACATTGCCGATTAATCATGATCCGATTCGTGCACAGAGATTTGCCAATATGCAAGCTAAACAATTTTTTGATCGTGAGCAGCTTATGCGTTCAGAACAATGGCATCGATGCTCCACTGATATAACAAAATTAATAGAATATTATGCTTAAAGAAATTTATCAGGTTCAAGCTACTGCGGAGTTGGTGTTTAGCGAGCAGGAAGTTGAAGCCGCACTGGATAGTATGGCAGAGGCAATCAATAAAGAGTTGGAAAATTCTAATCCGTTAGTATTATGTGTGTTAAACGGTGGCATTGTTGTTGCCGGTAAGCTACTGACTCGATTGACCATGCCGCTCACTGTTGATGGCATTAATGCAAGTCGTTACCAAAATAAAACCGCTGGCGGTGAAATATCTTGGCTTTTAAAGCCTAGTGAATCATTAAAAGACCGTACCGTATTAATTATTGACGACGTGCTTGATGCAGGTATTACTTTAGCAGCGCTTCGAGAGTATTGTCTCTCAGAAGGTGCATCAGTAGTTTATACTGCGGTTCTATTAGACAAAATGTTGGGTATTGAAAAGCCGATTTTGGCTGATTTTGTTGGTTTAAATGTAGTCGACCGTTATATTTTTGGTTACGGTATGGATTATAAGGGTTATTTGCGTAATGCACCGGGCATTTATGCTTGCACGATAGATAGGTGATGTATGACTAAATTAGCCATTATTGGTGGAACTGGATTAACCCAATTAAGTAATTTAACTTCAATAAAGCGCGAGCATTTACAGACTCCTTATGGTCTCCCTTCTGCTGAGTTTATTACGGGCGAATTTAATGACAAAAAAGTTATCTTCCTAGCTCGTCATGGAAACCCTCACACTATTGCTCCTCACAAAATTAATTATCGTGCAAATATTTGGGGTCTAAAGCATTTGGGTGTTAAGCAAATTATTGCTGTTGCTGCTGTAGGTGGAATAACTGAAGTCATGTTGCCAGCTCATATAGCTATTCCAGATCAGTTGATTGATTATACTTATGGACGGGAACACACTTTTTATGCAGACGGTAGTTTACCGTTGACTCATATTGATTTTACTTGGCCCTATAATCGTAAATTGCGCGATCGACTGATTAATGCAGCGAGTCAAGTTAATATTAATATTATACCAACCGCAACTTATGGTTGTACTCAGGGACCACGGCTTGAAACCGTTGCGGAAATTAAGCGAATGGAACAAGATGGCTGTGATCTAGTGGGTATGACCGGTATGCCTGAAGCGGTATTAGCCAAGGAATTAGGTATTGATTATGCTGCTATTGCTGTGATTGCTAATTGGGCAGCGGGCAAAAGCGAAGGAGAAATTAAAATGGAAGAAATAGAGCATAATCTACATTTAGGTATGGAGAAAACAGCAACCTTGTTGAAAGCGTTTATTGAATTAAGTAGTGTAAAAACTCAAATTTAGTCTATTGCTTTCATGCATAAATGCTATCTGGATTTACAAAGTTTATAGCCAGCCTTTGCGCTTAAAAATCCAATAAGGGGCTATACCAGCAAGAACCATAATGGTCAGTGCGCCCGGGTAACCCATGGGTAAATTAAGTTCTGGCATGTACTGGAAATTCATGCCATAGATACTTGCGACCAATGTAGGTGGTAAAAATACTACAGCAGCAATCGAAAATATTTTGATAATTTTATTTTGTGCGATATTAATAAAGCCTTGTGTTGAATCCATCAAGAAGTTGATTTTGTCGAATAAAAAAGTGGTATGGGTCATTAATGTATCTACATCGCGCATAATTTCTCTGGCGATTTCCTGTAATTCGGGATGACTACGTAAATGTCTTTGTAAAAAAGCAATCGAACGCTGAGTATCCATTAGACAGAGTCGAATCTTACCATTACTGTCTTCAAGTTTAGCAAGTTGGTCGATAGCATTTTCTAAGTCAGAATCGATTTCTTCCAGTACTAGATAACTAACATCTTCTAATTTTCGATGGATATCTTCTAAGTTGTCAGCAAGATTTTCCACTTTTTGCTCAAAAATAGTGATTAGCAGTTCCTGAGGTGAGTGCGCTTCTACTTGGCCTCTTCTTGCCCGCATTCTAAGCAATCTAAAATCAGCCAAAGCCCCTTCGCGTAGAGTAATTAATCTTTTTTCTTGCAAAATAAAGGCAACGGTTGCCGTATGATGCCGACCTTCGCTTTGAGCAAGAAATAAAGATCTTACATGTAGACCAATAGAATCAGTAAAATAGCGAGCTGAAGATTCAATTTCCTCAACATCATCCGATTCGGGCAAAGCTATTCGCAAAAATGCCTGCAACTGAGAGCGTTCATTTTCGTTAGGGTCATGTGCATCAATCCACGCAGCCTCATCAATTAGTTCAAAGGGATGCTTGGGTATGTTTTGTTCTTTTAACATACCATTGTCAAAGTTAAATAGTCTCAGCATTAAAGTTTTCCAGTGATACTTTTATAAAATAAAGCCGATAGCAAGCACGCTATTTTAGTTGAATTTTTGTTGATGATGTCTTTTTAATCAACAAGCTTAGAATTGATAATAACTTTGACTGAAGGTATTTACAGGAATAAAAGAAATACAGGAACACTTTTTCAGATAAGCATTCAGACGATTGCTACTATGATTTTAAATTTCCGGTATAATTTAAGTATTTTTAACTCTAGGTGTTAATAGCGATGTCGGAAATTAACAAAGTTGTATTGGCGTATTCTGGTGGTTTAGATACGTCTGTTATTCTTAAATGGCTACAAGATGTTTATTCATGTGAAGTTGTTACCTTTACAGCCGATTTGGGACAAGGTGAAGAAGTAGAGCCTGCACGCACTAAAGCACAGGCTCTTGGTATCAAAGAAATTTATATCGACGATTTACGCGAAGAATTTGCCCGCGATTTTGTTTTCCCAATGTTTCGTTGTAATACAATTTACGAAGGCGAGTATTTATTGGGCACTTCAATTGCCCGCCCTTTAATAGCTAAACGATTGATTGAGATTGCTAATCAGACGGGAGCACAGGCGATTGCTCATGGTGCTACTGGTAAAGGTAACGATCAAGTTCGTTTTGAATTAGGTGCTTATGCGCTTCGTCCGGATATCCAAATTATTGCGCCATGGCGAGAATGGAATTTAACGTCGCGACAAACATTACTAGCTTATGCAGAGCAACATAACATTCCAGTAGAAATGAAGAAAGGAAAAGTATCTCCTTATTCTATGGATGCTAACTTATTGCATATTTCTTATGAAGGACGAGTCTTAGAGAACCCTTGGGCAGAGCCAGAGGAAGAAATGTGGCGTTGGACCGTCTCACCTGAAACAGCTCCAGATCAACCAACCTATATAGAATTAACATATTTGCACGGTGATATTGTTGCTATTGATGATGTACAGTATTCACCCGCCCAAATTATGGAAAAATTAAATAAAATTGCCGGTGAAAATGGTATTGGACGTTTAGATATTGTTGAAAATCGCTATGTGGGCATGAAATCAAGGGGGTGTTACGAAACACCTGCGGGTACAATCATGTTGAAAGCACATCGAGCTATCGAGTCGTTGACGTTAGATCGTGAAGTTGCACATTTGAAAGACGAATTAATGCCGCGTTATGCTTCTCTAATTTATAATGGTTATTGGTGGAGTCCTGAACGTCAGCTATTGCAAACTATGATAGATGCTTCTCAAGTATCTGTTAACGGTAAAGTCAGGTTGAAATTATATAAGGGTAATGTAGTCGTTGTTGGACGTGTCTCTGAAACAGATAGCTTATTTGATGAAAGTATTGCCACCTTTGAAGAAGATGGCGGCGCTTATAATCAAAAAGATGCTGAAGGTTTTATTAAGTTGAATGCATTAAGAATGAGAATAGCGGCTTCTAAACAAAGAAAATAAAACCGTAATAAAATTTTTAAGCTTGTATAATTGCCCACCAAAATAGTCAAATAATAATAAATGCTAAGGATCGGTTTACTTGGATTAAGAGGAAGCAAATAATGAGCGATAGCAATAAGACAACATCAGAAATTATAGTTTTGGAAACAATACCTTCTCACCAATCATTGATGAAAACTAATCGATGGTTAGTTAAAGTAGTATTATTTCTGATGACTATTATTTTTATTAGTAGCTTTTTATTATTGCCCAGTAATGATGCTTTAGAACACTATTCCAAAGTCAGTGTTATTGAAACTAACCAAGGATTGTCAAGTGAAGTCAATGTTCTTAAAGGACAGTTGGTCGGGTTAATTAGTGGGTCAATTGAAAGTAAATTAAGGACTTTGGAAGAGAGTATCCGCTCCGGTACGCTAAACCATTCATTGGGAACTATACAGGATTTGAAAAATGATGTTGAAGTCTTAAAATCCTATTCTTCAGAATCAGTAAAAAAAGATTCAGTAGTTATCAATGCTAATGATCAATACCTGATTCAGGAAATGTCATACTTAAAAAGATTGATTTATTTGAGTTTTGCTTCTTGCGGATTAATGTTAGCAGCAATCGCGAGTATTTGGATTAAACATCGACATAAGCTACTTTACAAAGAAATAATAACTCGTTATTTAAACAGAAATTGATTGTTATAAGAAAGCCGCCAAATCCATCTGGTTTTGGCGGCTTTTTTTATTGATCTGGATTTATTTATTATTTTGTTTCCAGATATTTATATAATGCGTCGACAGCTTGGTCTTCACCGTAGCCTGCTTTTTCAACAGCTTTATTTTTCATGATTTCTTCAACTGCTTTGGGCATGCCGCCTTTGCCTTCTTTTAAAACTTGCTCGAATTTTGCTCTGTCTAATTGACCTGCTTTAATCAAAGCAGTTAATTGTGGGTTAGATGCGATGTCATGACAAGTACCACAACCACGACCAAAAGCACGCTCATAGATTTTTTTACCGATTTCAATTTGTTCGTCGGCTAATGCTTGACCGCTTAATGCAACTAAAGCCATGCTGGTTGCTGCAATTAATAATTTTTTCATAGTGACCTCTCGTAGTGTTAAAAAAAACTGTATTCTTGATACAGTCGGGTTAAAGAATAAATTATAAAAGAATAGGGAATTTAGCTGGAAAATTCAATTAATTTATTTTTTATTTTATTCCATTTTAGGAAATGATTTACTCTCACTCATGCAGTGATCTTTGTACAGATGACAAAATATAATCTAAGGTTATTAATTAAACTAAGCTGATGATGTCCACAAAGATTTTGAATCACCAATTTTAGGGAGTTAATAGTGATTTATTCTTCAATGTCACGAAACCACTTTAACTGATGGTGAAGCGTAACGACGGTTCCAATAATAATTAAAGTCGGTGGGTTAATATTCATGTCAGTAATTATTTCTGGTAGTGTCGTTAGTGTGCCTGTTAGCACACGTTGGCGTCGAGTTGTTCCTTGTTGTATCAAAGCAATCGGTAGATCTCGCGGACTGCCATGAGCAATCAAAGATTCACATATGGTTTTAAGACCAACCAAGCCCATATAAACAACAATAGTTTGTTGGGGCATTGCTAGTTGGGTCCAGTTAAGATTGATGGAATCGTCTTTTAAATGCCCTGTTACAAAGATACAGGATTGTGCGTGGTCTCTGTGTGTTAACGGAATTCCTGCGTAGGCAGCACAACCTGTTGCAGCGGTAATACCGGGTACAACCTGAAAGTGTATGCCTTCTTGCATCAATGTTTCAATTTCTTCTCCACCACGACCGAAAATAAAAGGATCTCCTCCCTTTAATCGAGCTACGCGTTTCCCTGATTTTGCGAGCTCTGCTAATAAGTGATTGATTGATTCTTGTGGTAATGAATGTTTTTTTCGTTGTTTACCAACATAAATTTTTTCTGAATCTCTCCTTGCCAGATCAATGATTTCAGGTGATACCAGATTGTCATAAACGATCACATCGGCTTGTTGCATTAAGCGTAAGGCGCGAAAAGTTAATAAATCGGCAGCTCCTGGTCCAGCACCTATTAAATAAACTTCTCCATGAGGAGTGCTTTGCTGCTGTTCTTTTATGGCATCAACCAGTAGCTGTTCGGCTTGTTGTTCGTTGCCTGCAAATACTTGTTCGGCAATGATGCCCTGAAAACAATTTTCCCAAAAAATTCTGCGCTGATTGGGATCGCTAATGCTTTGCTTAACGTGAATCCTGAATTTTTCAGCGAGTTTTGCCAATTGTCCATAGGCTGGTGAAAGAGTGGTTTCAATTTTCGCTCTTAGTAAACGTGCTAACACGGGTGCAGAACCGCCCGAAGACACGGCGGCGATAATGGGTGAGCGATCAATAATAGCAGGAAAAATGAAGCTGCAAAGACTAGGGGTGTCGACTACATTAACTAGTATTCCTTTATCGTGGGATGCTTTTGCTACCCTTTTGTTGGTTTCCTGATGATTGGTAGCAGAGACGACTAGGCGGAAATTTTCAATATCAGTTTCACAAAAAGATTTCTGTATGATGCTCAAGGTATTTTGGTTAGAAAGATCTGTTAACAGGGGCGAAATTTTTTCAGTGATTACAGTAACTATTGCTCCTGCTCTGAGCAATAAGCTTATTTTTCGAACAGCGATTTCACCGCCGCCAATAACCAAACAAGGTTGTTTTTCAAGAGTTACAAAAATGGGTAAATAATCCATTCGTAGGAAGCTGCTCAGATTTAAATGGGATGGTATTATAAGCATCCCTAAGAAAAAAGTAGAGAAAACAAATAACAGTCATGATAGTGTTTGATATTGAATTAGATGCCAGTGGATTAATGTGTCCTTTACCACTTTTGCGTCTAAAAAAAGTTTTAACCGAAGTTTCGAGTGGCGATGTTGTTAAAGTCATAGCCACCGATCCAGCTGCACATCTTGATATTGGTGTTTATGTTGATCAGACAGGGCATCAGCTAGTTGATATAGTCAGACATTCAAGCAGTCAGATCTTTTATATCAAGAAAAAGTAACGTGAGTACTAAATAATGTTTTAAGATTTGAGTTTTTCTTTAAGCATATTATTAATTTCCTCAGGGTTGCCTTTACCTTGCATTTCTTTCATGACTTGACCAACGAAAAAACCGAAAACCTTATCTTTGCCACTTCGATATTGTTCAACTTGTCCAGGGTTTTCAGCGATTATTTTATCAATAATAGCCGCGATGGTTCCGCTGTCACTAACTTGTTTTAAACCTTTAGCTTTTATAATGCCGTCGGCATTCATTGTAGGATTTTGCCAAAGTTCTTCAAAGACTTGTTTGGCAAGTTTTCCGGAAATAGTTTTATCGCTTATTCTAATTAATAAACCAGCTAAATTTTCAGCAGTAATTTGGGATTCAGTAATCTCCATATTAGCTTTATTCAAAGCAGCGCTAAGTTCGCCGAGAATCCAGTTCGCGCAAAGCTTAGGTTCACAACCTGCTAGTTTAGCGGTAGCTTCAAAATAGTCGCCTAACACACGTGACGAGCTTAGTAAGCTTGCGCTTTCATTATCAAGAAGATAATCGGTTTTAAAACGAAGTTTTTTGGCGTCTGGCAATTCTGGTAGCGTTGCTTTAATTTGGTTTTTAAAAGTTTCATCGATAACAACAGGCAATAAATCCGGATCGGGGAAGTAGCGATAATCGTTAGCTTCCTCCTTACTACGCATAGAACGGGTTTCATCTTTCACTGAATCATATAAACGGGTTTCTTGAATGACAATTCCACCATTTTCTATCCATTCAATTTGTCGTTCAACTTCATGATTAATTGCTTTTTCAACAAATTTAAATGAGTTTATATTTTTAATTTCTACGCGAGTGCCAAACTCTGGGTGATTTTTAGGTCGTACTGATACGTTTGCGTCACATCGAAAAGATCCTTCTTGCATATTGCCATCACAGATACCTAAGTAACGAACCAATTCATGCAGCTTGCGCATGTAAGCTACGGCTTCTTGAGCCGATCTCATATCCGGTTCTGAAACGATCTCTAGTAAAGGTGTTCCTGCTCGGTTTAAGTCAATACCGCTTAAACCATGAAAATTTTCATGTAAAGATTTACCTGCGTCTTCTTCCAAATGCGCGCGTGTGATACCTATACGTTTCGTTACGCCATCAATTTCAATATCCAGATAGCCTTTGCCAACAATGGGATAATCCATTTGACTGATTTGATAGCCTTTTGGAAGATCAGGGTAAAAATAATTTTTGCGTGCAAAAACCGAATAAGGCGCAATTTGCGCTTCAATGGCTAAGCCGAAGGTAATTGCCATACGCACAGCAGCTTCGTTTAATACTGGCAATACACCGGGTAAACCCAAGTCAACTGCGCAAGCTTGTGTATTAGGTGCGGCTCCGTATGCAGTTGATGCGCCAGAAAATATTTTTGAGCTAGTCGCCAGTTGGGTGTGTATTTCCAGACCGATAACAGTTTCCCAAGATGATGATGTCGTCATAATAAGTTCCTTGTACTTTGGTTATTTAGCAATAACATCTCTACTATCGATGTTAATTAATTTGCTTGAATAAATTTGAATGTGTCGTTATCAGTTGTAATGGTTTATTCAAAACCTTTAGGTTGGCGATGATGCCAGTCTGTGTTCTGCTGATACTGGTGAGCGATATTTAACAATTTATTTTCAGTGAAATAATTACTAATAATCTGTAAGCCAACCGGTTTATTATCACTAAACCCACAAGGAATAGACATGGCAGGTAAGCCTGCAAGATTGACTGCAATAGTAAAAATATCCGCTAGATACATGGCGATTGGATCACCTAATTTTTCGCCAATATCAAATGCAGTGGTCGGTGTTACCGGTCCCATAATGACATCAACATCAGTCAAAGCATTTTTAAAATCATCACTAATCATGCGTCGAATTTTCTGTGCCTTCAGATAATAAGCGTCGTAATACCCTGCAGATAAGGCGTAAGTGCCCATTAATATACGACGTTTAACTTCTTTACCAAATCCTTCACCTCGTGAGCGAGTGTATAAATCATTGAGATTTGAAGGGTTTTCACAGCGATAACCAAAACGAACACCATCAAAACGGGACAGATTTGCAGAGCACTCTGCAGGTGCTATGACATAATAAGCAGGAATAGCTAGATTAAGAGTCGGCATGCTAATATCAATAATTTTAGCACCCAGTTTTTTGTACTGGTCTATTGCGGCTTCTATAGCATCAGTAACACCCGCATTTACTCCATTACTGAAAAATTCTTTCGGTAGCCCTATTTTAAGTCCCGTTAAAGGTTGATCTAAAGTTGCACAATAATCAGGAACAGGGCAATCCACACTAGTAGAATCTTTGTTATCATAGCCAGCCATTGCTTGAAGTAAAATAGCTGCATCTTTAGCGCTTTTTGCCATTGGACCACCTTGATCTAGGCTTGATGCGTAAGCAATCATGCCATACCGCGAAACTCGTCCGTAAGTTGGCTTTAAACCGGTTATGCCACAAAAAGCAGCAGGTTGCCGAATAGAGCCTCCAGTATCTGTTCCAGTTGCACAAACTGCCAGACCTGCGGCTACTGCTACGGCTGAGCCACCTGAGGATCCACCGGGTACAGCTTTGATATCCCATGGATTGTGGGTGGGACCATAATAGCTGGTTTCATTGGAAGAACCCATTGCAAATTCATCCATATTCAGCTTGCCTAAAAGAACAGCACCTACATTATTGAGCTTTTCTACTACTGTAGCATCGTAAGGGCTAATAAAGTTGTCCAGCATTTTTGAGCCACAACTCGTTTTTATATCGCGAGTACAAAATATGTCTTTTTGTCCAATTGGCACGCCTGTTAATAAGGTAGTATCACCATGGGCTAATTTTTTGTCAGCAGCTTGTGCTTGTTTTAGTGCAACTTCCTCAGTAACAGTAATATAAGCATTTAGTTGCTCATGTTGTTTAATGCGTTGTAAGAAATGCTGTGTTAGTTCCACGCTGGAAAAATCTCGTTTACGAAGACCATCTGCGAGTTGGCTAATTGATTTTGTATGCCTATTTTTTCT
>Ga0214192_1000378_pt1 | contig 27937 bp, 22 predicted proteins | sample TroBogEpilimnion_44_FD_153030 | JGI IMG/M metagenome (GOLD analysis project Ga0214192, IMG submission 153030) | Freshwater microbial communities from Trout Bog Lake, WI - 29JUL2008 epilimnion | ecosystem: Environmental > Aquatic > Freshwater > Lake > Epilimnion/Euphotic zone | place: Trout Bog... | reverse complement strand
CACTACCTATGAGCTTGGTACACGCAGACGATCGCAGCATCGTGGACTACCTCTATCAGCTGGTTCACTATGAAGATCACTGCTGGATAGGTGGCGGCACGCCGCTGAACTGGTATCTGGGTCAACCCTGTGACAGCGACATCGATCTGTTCTTCAGAGGCCAGCGAGTGTTCGACAAGCTCAATACCAAGCTGAACGCACACTACGAGGAAAACCACAAGAGCTGGATCTTCACGCCCAATCAGAAATGGGCAGTGACTGAGCGACTGGTCACTAACAATGCTGTGACCTACGAGCTGGTGAGGCAGGTCAGCCATGGTGACACTGGTCGCAGCTACAAGGTGCAGCTGATCAAGCGAGCATTCTATGACTCGCCTCAGGCAGTGTTGGATGACTTTGACATCACCGTGTGCCAGATCGTCACAGATGGCAAGCGGTTGTGGACCGGTGATCACTTTGCTCGAGACGTGGCAGAACGCCGACTGCGCTTCCACAAGCTCAGCCCAGGGTCGGCCAAGCGCCTGGTCAAGTACTGGGTCTATGGTTACCAGCCCACAGACACAGAGATTGAGCAGATCAATTCAGCACCTGATCTCAACTGGAAAGCCACTGAAGATGACTACGCATGATGCGTTGATAACATGGAGCAAGCTGAGCATCACGCCTGCAGTAGCATACCATCCTCGCAGCCACAGCACCATAGTCTATTGGAGTGGTGTGGGCATGGTGCGTGAGAGCGCTATGATAGTGGCCAGCTCACAGTGGGGCATGCTGTGGCCCAGCCCCAAGATGAAGATCATGGCCTATAAGGAATTCTTGCGCGCCTACAGCCTGGGTGCGTTTGGCTCAGCAGATTGGAGCAGTTACATAGACAACCGCAGCGACGCGGACTATCACAGCTATGTGGTCAAGTGGATGACTCGAGACCACAAAGAACTGATGACAGATCTGGTGAATACCTATACAATAAAGGAAGCACTGAACTGGTTTGGTGCAGACAACACGCAGGTGATTGATGGTTGAACGTCTGGGCTTCGCATGCAAATGGCTGGACGATCCCAGCGAGACTGCTGGCATGAAGATCAATGCTAGAAATCGCGAGCTCAACACCAGTACCACCACAGTGGCGTGGTTAAATAGGCAAGCCGTTGATGTTGCTGAGCAGAGGCTCTGGGACCTCATGGTACACAACATCGAAGCTGCTAGGCTGTTAGTACAGCGTGTGGGAGGATTAGATGAGCGTCTTAGAATGGTTCGTCTTGGTAGCGATATTCTGGCTGTCTTTACTGAGCCTACTTGGTCTCGTTTCTATGATAGACCAGACGTCCAAGCGTATTGTGAACGGGCGTTTGCCGCAGTTGGGCAGGCTGCTAGGGATCTTGGTGTGCGTCTCAGTTTTCATCCTGGCCAGTTCTGTGTCTTGGCCAGTGATAGGCCGGATGTTGTGGAGCGTTCTATAGATGAGTTTGAGTATCACGCGAACATGGCACGCTGGATGGGCTATGGCCAGACCTGGCAGGATTTCAAGATCAACGTGCACATCGCGGGTAGAGCCGGTCCAGAGGGTATCAGAGCTGCCTACGGTCGGCTATCACCAGAGGCCCGCAACTGCATCACCATCGAGAACGACGAGAACAGCTGGGGGTTAGATGCTTGCCTTGAGCTGGTTGATACTTGTCCCATCGTGCTTGATATACATCACCACTGGGTGGCTGAGGGGGAATATATCTCACCTAGCGATGATCGGGTCACTCGTGTGCGCCATAGCTGGCGAGACCGCCGCCCTGTGCTACACTATTCAGTCAGTCGAGAAGACTGTCTCAGAGATCATATCACCACCGTGATGCCCAACATGTCAGAGCTGTTGGCACAGGGACACAAGAAAGGCAAGCTCAGAGCACACAGCGATTTCTATTGGAACACTGCTGTGAATGCTTGGGCATTGAGCTTTCTTGACGACTTTGACATCATGTGCGAGAGCAAGGCCAAGAACCTTGCCAGCCAGCGCTTATTTGAACAGCATCGGGCAGTGGCAACCAGCTAAATATCGCGACCTCACCACGCGATAGGACCACACTGCCATGAAGATAGATGAAGTATTCCTCTTACCAGAAGACACCAGCGATTGGCAGAGCCAGCTGAACGTGGCCAAGATGTGGGACGTGGCTCGCAAGCATCCCAGCAAGCGACACGAATTATCAGCACACAATCTGGAAACACATGCAGACAAGAGCTATGATCAGCTGGATCAAGCACACAAAGACACGTTCAAGCACATGCTGGGCAAGCATCTATGGCGCATACTCAAGGCACAGCGCACGCAGCCCGGCGCCAAGAACCTACAGCGCGAGCTTGAGCTGCTGAATCGCAAGCACGGTGTTGACGAGGATGCCAAGGACGATCCACATCATGCCGAAACAGAAGTGGCCAATGCTAACCCTGCACAGGCACCACAGCAAGGCAACCCTGCGCAAGCAGGTACCCCGCCCACAGCAGGTTCCAAGGTACCCACGGTGGGCAAGCCAGGTGATCCTGCCAAGGCAGCAGCCAGCAACACACAGCGCATAGCAGCAAACGCCACAGGACAGACAGCTGCGGCACAACAGGCCTTGGCAGGGGCCAAAGAGACAGTGCCTGTGTTGCCCAGCGATAGGACCAAGGCACAGCAGGACAAGCTAGACGCTGCCAAGGAGAAGATGCTGGGACTGGGCCTGGACAACGCACTGGGCGAAAGCATGATCGAGTCTGATGGTCCAGCCATAGGCGATTACGTGATCATGGAGCTGGCCAATGGTCGTGCCATACATGCTCCCATAGCAGAGCTCAGAGGCAACAGCATGGTTCTGGCGCTGGATGAGACTGGTCATCAATGGTTAGAAGAAGCACCAGATCACGAGCACCTCAAGATACAGGGTGCTGGCAAGGTCAGCCCAGTGGCCATGAGCTGGAATGGCATGATAGATGCGTTGGAACACGACACGCCAGAAGGCTGGGCAGCCATGTTCAAGGCACGCAGCCAAGACCGAGAAAGCGCTCGCAAGTGGGGCAAGCTGTGGCGCCAACAGCATGTTAACCTAGGAGATGATCTCAGCTTGGATGATCAGCGCGCCTGGGAAGATGCGGTGAGTGCTCAGCTGGCAGAGATGGACCCGGGTTTGGAAGAACAGGAACACGTGGTTGCCAAGACGCTGAACAGCAAGGATCGAGTGCTGACCAAGATCTACATGGATGCTCGCCGCAACGGTGTCCCGCTCAAGAAATATGCGCAGGACATGGCAGTCAAGGCAGGCATGCCTGCGGATCACTACTGGCTCAAGATCAAACCTTTGGTCAACGAACAGCAGCTGAGCGAAGCCGATCCGCACGAGACCATGTGGCCTATCATAGCTCGCGTGCTGGGACGCAAGCTGTACACAGGCAAGAACGCAGCAGACATAACCAGCTTCCACACCGACAATGGCATAGTCATACACGGTGCGGTCACACGTGGTCTCAAAGGCAACGAAGAGCTGGAGCTGGAACAGGCACTGCACGCCGCAGGCATACCTGTGGACAAGGTGATGATCGAACCACACATGATAGGCATAGAGTTCCGCGGCGAGATGGACGAGAACACCAGCGATCCCTACAGCCCACAGACCAAGTATTACATCGTGCGCAAGGATGCTGGACTCAACACCATACCCGGCAAGCCGGGCAGCCACACCATGGCAGCAGCACGCAAGCAGCTGGCCAAGCTGCCTGATCATCAAGACTATGAGATACGTGCTATCAACACCACCAAGATACCCAAGCAAGAGCCACAGCCAGAGCTGGACGAAGGGCTCATGGACACGCTGAAGATCCTGGCACTGCTTGGACTGGGTGCTTATGGAATCAATGCCACGCTGGACAGCATGAACGCACCCAGCAAGACACCTCTGGGCAAGGCATTGACTGTGGCAGCACAGCATGGCGACAAGAGCGCTGCCAAGTATCTGGCCAACTTGGATGCCTACATTGAAGCCAATGACATCAACACATTGAGCATGCTCAAGGACAGCTACTTGGATGGACCCAAGGCAGCAGTCAAGGAAGTCATGCTGGGCGAGGCCATGCCCACGTGGCAAACCATCAAGCATGGTAACTGGATGATATCTGTGAGTGACGAACCAGTGGTCAGTCCACAAACTGGCATGGCTCCCAAGTACATTGCCAGAGCGGTCAGCACCAAGGATCGCAAAAAAGATCCGATCATTGCCTATGCCATGACACAACATGGTGCCATAGATGCAGTGCAGGACCAGATGTTTGATCTCAGCAGAGCCAGCACTGATCCCAGCGACTACAAGAGCTTTGCTGTGGATTTCAACGTAGATTTCACCAGGCAATACATGGATCCACGACAGGGCAATTACTTCAAGCTAGAGCTAGGACCAGGAGGTGAGCCACAGTTGATAATGGCCAGCAAGGAATATTTCAAGGCTTTTGGCTCAGAGATGGAAGAGCTGGGTTTCCGCATGATACGCAACAGGAACTGGGGTGTAGACAGCAACACCTACGGCTTTGGTATTGGTCCAAACAAGGTCAAGCAACTGGGATTGATACCAAACATGCGCTATGCATTGGAGTATGTCCACGATGATGCTGATGGTAACAAGGTGTTCTCGCTGATAGCTCGCAGCAGATTCACAGGAGCTAACAAGATGAGATTGCATGAACCCGGATTCACTCTGGGTGCTACACCCAAGGATCCCAGCATGGTACCGCCAGCAGTGACAACTCCGACCATAGGCATGTCAGAAGCAAAATACCATGGTCGCGAGGTCAAGCTGGGCAAGCCCATACGCACCAACACAGGCGAGGGTGGCAAGTTCAAGGTATATGTGCGTGATCCCAAGACTGGCAACATCAAGATGGTGCGCTTTGGTGACACCACAGGGCTCAGCATCAAGCGCGACGATCCCAAGCGCCGCAAGAGCTTCAGGGCCAGACATCACTGCGATAACCCGGGACCCCGTACAAAAGCTCGTTGGTGGTCGTGTAAGATGTGGACTCGCAAGCCTGTGGGCAAGATACTCAAGGGTAAATGACATGCTGATCAGAGAGATAGTAAGAGAAGCACGCTGGATCACTGATCCCGAAGCTCAGCTGAGATCAGTCAAGCAGGATCCCGAGAGCATTGCCGACATCAAGAACCCCAGCGCAGAGCTGCAGATCATAGCCCTGCGTGCAGAACCCAACATACATCATCTCATACGCAGAGCAGATCCCGCAATCTGGTCCGATCCTGAAGTCAAGGCCAGAGTCATGCGCCAACTGCTGGTGAACATCAAGCACCGATTTGGGGCCCAGACCAAGGATCTATTCCAGTGGTTAAAGACTAACCAGTGTCCTTGGCCCGAGCTCCGTGCCATCGAGCGCAGCCTTGGTGCCGGCGACAGTCTGATCAATGAGATAACCAGTGACCAATTCGGCAATTTAACTCTCACCATCAGCGATTTCAAAAAGCTGGCTCTGATGCTGCAGAAAAGCAAGATTGCCACGGTGACAAACAAACTTGCAGAGATTGGTATGGTGCTGCATAGCTCAAGGTTAGATTTAGAGATACCTGATCTCTCTGTGGCACTTACTGCTAGAAAAACTGAAATCCTTAAACATCTACTGGGTTTGATCAAGACGGGTGAAGACAGCCGTGATAAAGAAGATATAGAGCACATGGTAGAAGCCCTAAACGATCTGGGTGTTGACTGGCCAGAACTTCACACCATTAACATTGCGTTAGATAGCTTAGACTATGATTAACCAAAGCTGCTAGCCATAAATACCCAGGGAGAACTGCCATGCGCATCACTGATCTATATGCTGACCTGTTTGAAGCTACCAGCAGCACTGACATCATACGATCAGAATACACTGGCAAGAACATGACTGGCGGTCTACCTCCCAGCTTCCAGCACAGCATGCCCAACACTCACAGCTTCCCTGACATGGACAATGCCTACGGTTTCTATCGTTTCGTGATCGCCATGGCAGGACACCCTGAGATCACTGACACGCCTCTGGACAGCTTCACTCGTGACATTCCCATAGCCATAGCCTACACAGAAGCTGAGCATGACATGATTCATGCAGTGGCCAAGCGCATGGGTGTCAAGCCAACTGAACTGGCCTACGACAAGAGCCGCGAGATGCCAGACGTCAACACCAAGAGCCCTGTGATGAAGTTCCACATGCCAGAGAGCCAAACCAAAAAGTTACGAGGCCTCATCAAGCTAAGCGAGGCCATGACGCATGCGCCTGATTGATCTATTAGAAGGTTATCCTTTGGGCAGGATCAGGGACAGCGTGGTTGACACGCTGCCACCAATTGCCGTGATACCACAGCTGGACAATGGCAACCTATACATGAACTATAGGTTTGGTACCACTCTGGCTGCAGCACTGAGCGTGGCCAAAGGCGAGCATCCATACAGCAAACAGGTACCATGGCACACCATGCAGAGCGTGGCACCTTACAGCCCGCAGGAGCTGGAGATAGTGAAACTGGCAGCACAGCAGAGCGGTTTCACCGTGGACATGCTGCATGACGAGGATGGTCGCGAACCTGACTGGGTCAACACTGTGAGCCCAGTAGCGCACTTGCCCATGCTGGAAGCAGCTGGTGATGATGTCTTCAAGCAGCCCAAGACACCTTTGATACACAATCTCAGCCCAGCTGACGACAAGGCCATCAGCTATCAGGACACACCCACTCGAGGCAAGCCACAGATAGTGGTCGTATATCCAGGGCGATTCCAACCTCTGCACAGAGGACACAAGGCAGTGTATGACGAGCTGGTTGCAGAATTTGGTCCCAACGTCTACATAGCTACCAGCAACAAGACGGATCCCGACAAGAGCCCGTTTGACTTTGAAGACAAGCTGCGCATGGCCAGAGCAGCAGGCATACCTGCAGACAAGATACAGCTGGTCAAGAACCCCTATGATGCCGCAGAGATCAAGGAACGCTTTGTGCCTGATAACACCGTGTTGCTGTTCGCAGTGGGTGAGAAAGACATGGACACAGATCCCCGCTTCAAGTTTGATGAGAAGGGCCAGGCATACAAGAAGGATGGAAGCCTCAGCTATCTCCAGAAGTGGCCAGGCATGCACAAGGCAAAGACCATGGACCAACATGGTTACATCATAGCAGCTCCGACTAAAGAGTTTGCCGTGCTGGGCGAACCAGCGACCAGTGCTACAGAGATACGCAAGGCATATAGGGCTGCTGATCCCAGCAAGCGCGATCAGATCATCACTGACCTCTATGGCAAACCCAAGGCCGACATTCGCAGCATGTTTGATCTCAAGCTGGGACATGCTGTGAGCGAAGACCAAGAGACATATCTGCAGAATCCGCTGGATCCAGAAGGCGACACCAACGGTCCTGGCAAGACTGGTGATCAGTTCAACTATGATGACGATCCTGTGCACTTGGATGACATGAACGAGGGTCTGACAGCACAGGACATCGCGATTGATCCGGAAGAAGATCGAGATCGCGCAGAGCTGCTCAAGCTGGTAAGGCAACAGCAGAATTTATTACCTCTTAGGCAACGTGAATTGATCATGCGCTGGGCTGAAGGTGACAAACTAGCAGATATTGCCAAGGACCTTGGCATAGATGTCAAATCTGCATACCAACTGCTGCAAAAGGCCCTGAAAAGAATCAGAGGCGGTTTGGCTGTGCTTCACGGGCATCGCATTGGACCTCTCTATGGTTACAACAACGCATATGCAGGTCGCACACGCCCGTTCGTCAGTGATAATCTCCTGCAGATGATACCATTTGTTCAGCGTGATCCAAATGTAAAGATAGTTCAAGTAAATTATAATCAATTCACCATCGCACCACGCAACGACTCCCGACCAGAGGTTATTCCAGATATTGAATTGCTGCAACAAAAACGCAAGCTAGCGCAGGATTATAACAATGCGGTGCGTACAGCTAACCAGATACATGCTGAACAGGGTAATACCAATGAATACATGAATGCCCGTGCTGCGGCAACTGATCTACTTAAACTGGGCAGACAGTTGGCCAAGAAACCAAAGTTCTCGCTGCAGCCATCAAAGGCCAGCATAGAAGAGGTTAACGTCTGGGACAAGCCAAATCCCGTGAAAAAACACAAGCATCTCAGTGACAAAGACAAGGCAGCTGCTCGGGCACGTGCCAAGCGTGCTGGACGCAAATGGCCTAACATGGTGGATAATATATGGGCAGCGCGACGATGACCTATGAACCAGAATTCATGGCGCGCCTGCGCAGCATAGTAGAAGAAACTAGCAGGGTAAACGACGATTGGTTCAAGACTGGAGCCTTCAAGACTTGGAAGAATCCCACACCCGTGAAGTATGAAGTAGCAGACGCAGCAGGCACTGTTGACACGCTGGAAGGTCCTATGCGGCATGACGCTGGTCATTACATCATGACCGGTCCCAAGGGGGAACGCTATCCAATCACTCCCGAGAAGTTTAAGTCATTGTACGATGACAACGGCAACGGCACCGCCACTCCCAAGCGGGTGGAGAAATGGGCCAAGGTAGCTGACCACGACGGCGTGCTGCACACCAGCTGGGGCGATCTGGCCTACACCACTGGTGCTGATTACATAGTGCGCCATGGTCCCGGCGACTACGGTGCTGTGAAAGCAGACATCTTTGCCAAGACCTATCATCAGCCAGGCGGTCCACAAGACACGCTGGCCGAAGCAGCCAACGGCTATTGGGGGTTGCTGAGCGATGTGCTCAACGATCACGACTTTGACTCAGATGAGATACAGGCGTTCTATGATCATTTCAGTGAAGATGACATCGACACAGCTCTTGAATCGTTGAACCAGTATTTGGAAGATGGCCAAGCCAATCGCGCATGGTGGGGTTCGTTACGTGCGCTTAGTGCAGAACGCAATCCCGTGGATCAATCCGACCCGTTGATACTGTACAACCAAGATCCGCGCAAAAAGAGCAATAGACTGAGCAAAGACGCACAGATCAAAGGACTGCTCACAGCTATCAAACTGGATCGCATGGAAGATGCATCCCTGCGATATCTTTTGCTGCGCAAGAATGGGGTTGATTGGCCAGAGCTAGACACCATAGGCAAGAGCATCGATCCTCAAAATCTGCTCACTGAATCTGAGACGTTTACAGAAGCAGCTGGAATCAGCCAGGATGAACTGTTAAATGCCATGCGAAAGTTCCTGGTCATAGCCAAGGAAGAGATTGGGCTAGACACACTGCCCAAGATCCACTGGAGCTGGGATCCCAAGATAGCGCCAGACAGCCCCAGCTTTGGACGCTTCACCAATGATGACAAGGCAATCAAGATCATCATGCGCAATCGCCATCCCATAGACATCATGCGCACGCTGGCACATGAGCTGGTGCACTACAAGCAGGATGTGGAACATAGGATACATCCAAACAGCGGCGAGACCGGCAGCCCCATAGAGAACGAAGCCAACGCACTGGCTGGCCAGATCATGCGCAGATTTGATCAAGAAAATCCTGAACTGTTTGCTCTTGCTGCTGTGACGCCTTAAGCTGTAGCATGCTTGAGCTGCTGATCATAATCCTGGTATTGGCCATCGTGGCTCGTGAAAGTCCAGTGCTTGGTGGCTGTGTGGAGATCCTGGTCATCCTCTGCCTCATTCCACTGGTGCTGATGATGTTGCCAATCTGGGTGGTAATATTGGGTCTCATTGTCGTGGCCAGCGGCACGCATTGACATGAGCAAGATCATTTACACCTGCGGAGACAGCCACACAGCCGGGGGAGAACTGGTAGATCATCTGCTGTGGCCGGATCAGCACCCTGGATTCTGGGGTCTCGATCAAGCGGATCTCCGAGATCCCAAGGTGCTGCGACGCTGGCGAGATTTCAGGGAGCGCAAGCTGCGAGCAGGTGATCCAGTTGACTATGCACAGTGGCAGAACCTAGAAAAGACTCAGGCTTGGCCAGACCGTTTGTTGAATTTGGGCCGGCCGCAGGTAAGGTCAGCAGCACCAGCATTGGAGAATGCTGCGCTGATAGGACAGAGCATGGACTGGGTAGCGCGACAGACATACCAAGACATCAGCCGCCTGCTGCTCACGCACACAGCTGCAGATATCACGGCCATCATTCAACCTCCCACGCATGTGAGATTGCAACGCTATGACGTTGAAAACCGCGCCTGGCACAGCTTCCAGCTGGGATTTGCCAACGGCATGGATGACAGGGTGCACCAATGGTTCTTGGACAACGAAGATGAAACCAGCCTTCTCACTCGTTGGATGATCAGCGTGATGGGACTGTGCACCAGCCTGCAGACCCTTGGCATAAGGTGCATATTGGTCAATGCAGGCATGCCAGACATGGACTCTGTGATCCGACAGCAAAGGGTGCTGCATCAGCTGAGCGACGACGTGGGCAGCATGGCTATAGCCGATCTCTATCACCAGCTATGTGCACATCTGTGGCATCCTCGCAGTATGTGGGATCTGGCGCAGCTGGTTGACAAACCCTATTGTCCAGATCTGCACTGGCGCGGCGAGGTCCATCAGCTTCTGGCAGCAGATCTACTAGATAGCTACAACTTCTAGAGGCGGGAAGCCATTGAACGCGATGGTGCTGTAGGTGCTGGTGTAGGCACCACAGGTCCAGATGATGATGCGATCACCAGAGGTCAAGCTGGATGGAAAGTCTACCTTGTTGCGCTCGTACAGCACGTCGGCGCTGTCGCAGGTTGGTCCGGCTACGATGCAGGGTGAGCTGGTTTCAGATTCCTTGTCCAACACGGTGAACTGATACTTGATGCTCTCACCTTCGGCTTCTGCCAGCCCGCTGAAACGTCCCACGTTGAGATAGACCCAGCGCACTGGATCACCCGGAGTCTTGCGGCTGACCAGCACGCACTCTGCTGCGATAGCACCCGCAGATCCTGTCATGCCTCGACCTGGCTCAGCCATGATGTACTGCACGCCATCAAATCTCTGTGCGACTTCGTCCATGAGCGTGGCGCCATAGGTCTTGGAATCTGTGATGTCCACGCCGTAGTAGGCAGGGAAACCTCCGCCTATGTTCAGCAGCCACAGGTCATGCCCTTCCTCGCGAGCATCATGCCATATGGCAGCCACCGTGTCTAGGCAGTCATACCACATGTAGGGATGCTTGGTCTGGCTGCCCACATGGAAGCTGAGACCCACTGCTTGCAAACCCAGTGACTTGGCATGGTTAAGCAGAGGTATGGCATAGCTGGTGCTGCAGCCAAACTTGCGTGATAGCGGCCATTCGGCTTCTGCGCTGCTGACCAACAGGCGTATGAACACTTGGCATCCTGGTGCATGCTTGCTGAGCTTGTGTAGCTCTTCCTCGCTGTCAGCGCTGTAGAGCTTGATGCCCTGTGCCCATGCCCAGGCTATGTCCTGCACTCGCTTGATGGTATTGCCATAGCTGATGTCTGCTGCAGTGGCGCCAGCGTCCAGGCACATCTGTATCTCTTGAGTGCTGGCAGCATCAAACTTGCAACCCAGCTTGACCAAGAGACGCAGTATGGCAGCATGCGGATTGGCTTTGACTGCATAGTGTATGTTGGCTGCGGGCATGCCAGCCTTGAGCTCAGCGTAGTTTGCTTCTACCTGGTCAATGTCCAAGACCAGCGTGGGCACGTCAAATTCATTGGCACGGATGTATTGTTCAAGCTTGTTCATGTCAACCCCCTTGGTAATTCACGGCATGGGGGTTGTGGCCCTTGCGCTCGGAGAATCTATTTATATGGTAGATTCTGCGAATGCACAACCGTAAAATGTGAGATGAACATAGCATTCATAGGTGACAGTTTCTGCGGCAGCAATCATGAGCTGAGTTGGCATCACTTGGTCACGGCTGAACTGGGTGCTCACATGCTGTGCCAAGGACAGGGCGGAGTCAGTATGTGGTATAGCTATCAGCAGTTGGTCACTCATTTGGATGATGTGCAACTGGCAGTGTGCTGTTACACCGACGCGCATAGGCTGGCCAACCCCCAGAACTATCCCATCAATCTTGGCAGCGTGCAGTATCATCGCAGTGGTCAGGCTGATGCGCATTCTGTGGCCAATTTTCCCAACAGAGCTGTCTGGGATGCTGCTGCGCAATACTATGACCATCTGTGGGTCAAGGATTATCATGTGCTAACGTGGCAGCTGCTGATACAGCACATGGACAGCCTCTTGTCACAGCGCGGTGTGCGAGCCATACACTTCTTCAGCTTTGAACATGTGCCCATGACCTTTACCAGCGGTCCTTGCTGCGACATCGGTCTCTGGGAATGGCTGCAACACTGCGGCAAAGCCAGCATCGCGCACGACACAGACGAGAACCACATGAGCTGGCGGCAGAATCGCCACATGGCAGACACAGTGAGCCGGCTGCTGTGCAGCAACAGCATGCAGAGTTTTGGATTGGACCGCGTGCGCTATCGCCAATAAATATCACCATGCGCCTAGATGATGTAACCACAGAAGCCATACAGCTCAGTCCTCGCTCAGCCAAAGCCCAGTCATGGATAGACAAGGTATATGACCTATATCCTCAAACTTGGCAGAACAACCACGTGATGCCCCTGGGTGGCCAAGGCGATGATCAGCAGTTTGCCATGTTTGAGCTGGTGCCAAGCCTGAGCAAGCGCGATGCTGTGGAAGTCAAGTGGTTCCAAGCCTATCCACAGAGACAGGGCGTGGGCACCAGGGCTATGCGAACACTGCAGGATCTGGCCCAGCAAGACGGTATCGCACTCACGCTTTATCCTTGGAACAAGGGCCAGGTCAGCCAGGGCAATCTGATCAAGTTCTATCGCTACTCGGGATTCAGACCCACTGCCCGTGGTGCCAAGACCATGGCATGGGAACCCAACGTCACAGAAGCCAAGCTGACCAACAAGGATCCCGTGGAAAAGTGGGTGGCAGTGTTCAAGGCCAGCAAGCATCCCAAGTTCGCAGGCAAGACGCCAGAGCAGCGCGAGAAGATGGCACGCATGGCGCAGTATCGCGCGGTACAGAACAATAAGACATTTGAGAACATGGACCACAGCAAGGACGCGCAAGCAGTGCCAGAGCTGAAAGCTGCGCTGCTGAGCCGCAAGAAGCAGATCAAGAAGAAGGCAGATGACAAGGACGCAGTGTACGACATAATCAATGGCTTGATGACCAGCGTGGCCAAGGCACATGGCATCAGCGGTCAGAAGCTGCATGACATGTGGGTTGACCAGTACGGCGAGATACCAGACACTTGGATACTGCATGAGAGCGCGTTGCCAGGCAGCCACACTCCCACAGAAGCAGTGCTGGCCAAGCAGTACACCGTGGGTGTGGCAGAGATCAAGCGCCAGCTGAAAAAGGGCACCAAGGTCGAGCTGGAGCACACCACCGATCGTGCTGTGGCTCGCGAGATAGCTTTAGATCATCTGGGTGAGAACCTCTACTACTATGATCAACTAAAGCAAGCTGGGTTGGAAGAAGCCGCTGGCATGACCACCGCAGCACTCAGAGACAGGCTTAACAAGCTGATGAGCGAGGATCAGGCCTATGCTGATGCCACACAGCGAGCACCATGGCAAGAGGGTGTCTGGCGTTTCATCGATGCCAACAAGGCACAGATATTCTCAGATCTTGGCGACAAAGGCAATGGTGATTACCCAACTGCTCCTTTCGCAGCTTGGCTGCTGGTACAGCACATGGATGCGCATCCAGAACGACAGGCAGCTTTCTACAAGCTGCTGAAGAGTGCCATACCAAACCATCCCAAGCTGCAGTTCCTGCGTGACAGAGCAGCTGTGAACCAATGGATGCTGCAACACTATCAAGAACCAGAATACCATGTGGACGGCAAGCCTTTGGCAAATCCTACGTCAGATGTGCGCGATCCTCGGTTGTTCAAGGACGCTGGCATCAAGGCGCAAAGCAGGCAAGAAGCGCTGGACAATGCTGAGGCAGCAGGCAACAAGCTGTTGTTAGCAGCAGTAAAGGCCACTGGCGCCAAGACACAACCCAGCTACACACAAAAGACCACAGAAAGCCTAGACGAAGCCTGGTTGGATATGAACGAGTACGGTGGATGGATAACACCCAATCGCAAGGTTGAATATGTTGAGGACCAGGGACATGAAGCGCATCTGCGCCGCGAACACGGCTTGAGGATAGCAGAAGCTTTCCTCGCAGGATACGTGAGATTCCATACCAATGCCAGGACTGGCACGTTTGCCATAGAAGGCCAGCTGCCTGCGCTGCGCAAGACCTACAGGATCTGGGGACCAACTGCGCTGAATGCTCGCAACGTCTACGTGGACATCTTCCAGTGGCGCGATGACATGACGGCTCAGGGACTGACTCCGCACATGATGTTCAGACCCAGCGAAGGTGACAAACCACAGATCATACACAGCTTTGGCACCAAGGTCGCAGAAGCTTTTGATAAACCATATGATCTACCAAAACGCTGGCAACGCAGCGGCGATCTATATGATGAAGGCGGCGAAGAGCATTGGAAGACCATACAGCTGCCCAGCAACAAGGAACTCAAGATCCAGCTTGATTGGGAACCTGATGACAGGATAGCAATCTGGAACTTCTGGGTTGGCAACAAGCAGATCATAACAGGCCAAGGCGATGCGTTCCGCATATTTGCCACAGCTATCGCTGCTCTGCGCCAGTTCGTGAGAAGCAAAAAGCCGCATATCATAGCCTTCATAGGCAACGATGAAGATCCCAGCAGGATCAAGATGTACGATAGGTTGGTTCCCTGGCTGATCAAGCAGGGCGGCCTGTCAGGTTATGTGGATGTGACAGATGATAGCGACATGTGGCCAGATTCTCTCTGGTGGTTCTTTGATGAAAGATATGATACCACTGGCAAGATGTATGTGTTGGCTAGTAATAGTTTCCTCTACAGAGATGGCGTAGATGAGCAGTCCCTGACCGAAGCCAAGAAGCGCAAGGCCAAGACCATCATTGACGGCATGATCAAGACGCTGATCAAGCAGGGCCGCACCAGAGATGAAGCCATAGCTGATCTCAAGAAGCAGGTTGACAGTCGCTTCTACGAGCATATCGATGCTGCAGCAGCAATGCCGGTATACGAAGCCAAGCAACGCTTGGATCGCAAGTGCTGGACTGGCTACAAGAAGCAGGGTACCAAGCTCAAGAATGGTGTGCGCGTGAACAACTGCGTGCCCAATGAAAGCGTTGAAGAGAACTTGACAGAGACTCGTGACGCTGCTTTCAAGTGGCTCAAGAACTATCTGCCCACATGGCCCGATTATGTGGTGCGCGATTGGCTGTACAATCACTTCAGAGGCGACTGGGATGCCAGCGGTGACGAAGCCCAGACCGTGATACAACGCACCCTGGATGGCGAGGGCATGACTCCGCAGACTCGTTGGAAGTTCGTGCCAGACTTCCATTTCACGTTTGATAACCTAGATCCAGATACCGTGCGCCGAATCAAGGAGCGGCAAGGTGGCGCTGTAAATCCCTATGGCATTCCCAAGGATGCCGAACGCCATGCCACTCAGGCCACGCTGGCAGCACAGCAAGGCGGTGTCAGGGATGAACCCGTGATACTCAAGAAGGTAGGTAACAAGTATGAGCTGTTGGAAGGTTGGCACAGGACCATACAGCACTTCAAGCAGTTTCCCAATGGTTACAGGGGTCCTGCGTGGATCGCGCTGGATGCCAAGCCAGTCAGTGAGAACTTTGCGGACGGCAAAGGTCCGGGTCGCAAGGGTGACAGCCAACGCCATGGCATACCAAAGAAGGCTACCATGGCACAGCTTGAAAAAGCTGCCAAGGCACCAGGACGCAAGGGTCAGTTGGCACGCTGGCAGATCAACATGCGCCGTGGTCGCAAGAAGGCACACGAGAGCATAAACGAAACTTGGCATAAGTCCAGCCTAACCTTCCCAGACGGACCAATCTATATCAGCGATCATGTTTTCCAACGCATTAGGAAATATGACATAGACATGGCCACTGTGGCCGGTTTGGTCGTTGATGCTGTTAATCAGTACAGTGATGACATTGCTCAGCTAGGACCAGAAACATTTGTGGTCAAAGATAGACATGGTGTGGGAATACCCATATCCAAGATACTGCAACCAGATGACAGCTACAAATACGTGGTGGGCACAGTTAACCCTACTCTGAAATATGGATACGGTCAGACAGTGTATAGATTGCGCGAATCTGAAGAACCAATGACTGCTGATCAGTGGCAGGCTCTGCGCAAGGAAGATCCCAGAAGCTATCTGGGCATCAAGGACTATCGCAATCGCAAGTGGTGGGAAAGCCACTTCAAGGCTGCCATGGCTCAGGCCAGAGTCAAAGGTCAGTCTCATTTTGAGTTCCCACCCAATACCAAGATGTACTACATGGTGACCAAGAACCCGCTGGAAGAAGGCGATGGTCCTCCGCATGGCACGCCTGAGAACGAGTTGGCAATGATGAAGGCTGGCACCAAACCAGCGGCGCTGATAGCTGATCACACATGGCATGAGCTGTACGAGCCAATCATGGATCAGCACAGCTGGGTGGTCAAGAAATGGCGCTTGCCCGCAGACAACTTCACGTTCTATACCATAGGTCAACCAGGTGAAGAAGCACGCATCAAGCGCATTGGTCAGCTGATATACCAGGCCAATGCCAAGCCTGGTGGATTCAGCACAGAATATCATCGTGAGCTGGGACGCTTGCTGGGTTACAGTGAAGCAGACATCGACAGCTTCATCAAGGATATACCATCATGAGAAAACTATGTGCCACGGTTGTCCTGCTGGCATTGACCGGTTGTGCCAGCCTGCAGGACCAGATACCCAGCTTCTGGGATCCCAACGAAGTAGTAGCTATCACTGACATACAGCTGGCAGTGCATCACTTGGACTGCGGTAACAAGAACTATGCGGAACAGCTGACCTACACCAAGGATCGCACTGAATGGCTCATGCTGTACAGCACCAGCAAGGGCAGCAGGGATCTGCTCAAGATGGAGCAGCTGTTCAATGACAGCCTGCAGGGCCTCAAGCCTGACAGCAGCAAGTTCTTCTGCGTGCTGAAGAAACCAAATCTCACCAACGAGATAGACAACATCGCCAAGGGCGCACAATCGAGGGTTAATCTATGACAGACATCATGAACAGCGGTCGTCCATGGGCCGTGCAGAAGCTGCAGCTGCTGCAGCAGTATCAATCAGCTTACCGCAATGGACAGATCACATCAGACGACTATCGCAGCCTGCTGAACGATCTCAGTAACATGGAAACCATACAGGGCGATGCCACTGACATGCAGATCAAGGCAGAGCTGATCACTGCCATACAGCTGGCAGCCAGCCTCATTGGTTGATTGATTCCATCAGCCTAGGCTAAACTGTGAGATGGCCACAGTCCTATTCAGCTTACCCGTGCATGAAAGCAACGAAACCATCCGCGATACCATAGACAACGTGCGGCGATTCAACGGACCTGACCATCCCATCATGATACATGTGAACAGGTCATGGGAGGGTTTTGACACCAGCATCGCAAAACTACCAAACGTGCATGTGAATCCCGAGCGATGGCACACGCAACATGCGCACAGCCAAGTGCCCACACATGTGACCAACTTCCAGCGAGCAGTAGAACTGGGGCTGACTTTCACTCACATGGCCATACTGCACACCAGCGAGCTGTTCGTGCGCGAAGGCATGAGCACGCACATAGCAGCTTATGATCACAGCCTTTGGTTCACCCCGGACACACAGCCTGTGGATCCAAGCTGGCCGCCCATGCAGCGCCTGCGCACAGCCATGCCGGGGCTACCTCACTATCTGGGCAATCTGCAGGAAGGCAGCTGGTGGAGCAGAGCGCTGTTCGCAGAGATCGCGAGGATCAGTGCCGTGGACAACAGACTCAGTGACTTTGTTAGCAGCGTGGCGTTGGAAGAAGCATGGTTTCCGACCATCAGCTGGTGGCTTACGGCTGGTCAGAACTACAGCCATCCCTATTGTGCTTTCAAGCACGATGAACACTTCCTAAGCGACACAGGCTTCGTGGATGACATACGTGCAAGTCGACCAGTTACATTTTGGCAGCCACACAATTTCGTTTACGATTACGCACCGTTTCCCAGCCAAGGCCTATACTCAGTCAAGCGCATCGCCAGAGATCTGGCAGACCCCATGCGCAGTTACATAAGGAACTACTCATGAACACAGCGCTGTTGATCTGGGACACACGTGACCAGATAGCTAACATAGATACACAACTGGCCAATAGGCTGTTATACCTAACAGAGCTCGGCGTGTCTGACCTCAGCACCGAATTTGACCGGCCCGGCTGCAAGATGATGATCAGCAGGTCAGCCAAGGATCTGATCTGCCAGGCAGCTGTGTGGGACTGCGATGCAGCAGTGTTGTTTGCTGCAGGAACCATGCTCTGTGACACGCAACATTTCTTTCTAAATTTCATGCAGTCTATGGGCCGAGGCACGGAGATCATGACCACGCATGGTCACAAGCACTGTTGGATTGTGAACCAGACAGTGTTGCAGCAGCTGGTTGACACTGATGCTGACACAGTGTTGAGCAGCATAGACCGGTGGGCTCAACAGCAAGACATCAGCGTGCACAACCTGCCGCAGGAGGGTTTGTTTTACAGCAATCACCAGCTTGATCCACAAGCATTTATCCATGCTTTGGATCTGTCAGTGGCAGCACTGCACGACGCCGAGTTGGATCTTGAACAAAAACGATGGCTGCTGCAGCTGCGTTACTGCCAGGAAGATCACAGAGGGTTCTGGGCCTACAACACTGATCCCAATGACATAGCTGGATCTCTGAGCACAGATTGCTTGATCACTGTGGCCAGTGGACTGTTGCCTTGGTTACACATGGTGCGCTGCGTGCAAGCCGGAGGCAGGGTGCTATTCATTGATCGCAATGCCAACTGCATCAGATGGCAGCAATATCTGCACAGCATGCTGCCCAGCATCAGCGATTATGACTCGGTGGTTGCAGACTTTGCAGCTCAGCACGATCTCAGCATCATGGGACACAATGATGCTAGGTATGCACAGCAATTCGGCCAGGCACTGCTGGAGATACAATCCAACTGGGATCACATACAGAGCCTTGATATCGGGTTCCAAGAAGGCGATATCATACATTTGCCAGAAAACGTGGTGCAGGACATGCGCACTTCAAGACAACCATACGTGTGGTTCAGCAACGTGTTCAGATACATAGCCACGGCCGATCGCTGCTACAGCTCGGATGATTTTGCTGCATATCTGACCCGTCTGTTGCAGGCCAACATCAACACCAGCTGGCGAGGCAGCAGCATGACCTATGATGATTGCCAAGGTCCTCGCAGCGCAGCCACCCATGATACCAAATTCTTCAGGGTGCATGACGACGTGGGACTGCCCGTGGCTGCTGCCATGCAAGAGATCGCAGAGCTGGAAAGACTGGGCCTGTTTACCTCACATAGGTCGGGTGATGGATTGCATCGAGGTTGGAGCAGCTTCGTGCTGCACGGTCTGGGCTATGACAAGACATCTGGATATGAACACTATGGTTATGCCAGCGACGCAGTGACACCCTATGCATGGACAGCAGAAGCTGTGCGCCATTGCCCCAGCTTGGTACAGTGGTTCCAACAAAAGCAATTCAGGGAGCGCTATCACAGGGTACGCATCATGCGCTTGGCACCATGGGGCATGGTGGGCCTGCACAATGACAATGAGGAAAATGACAACGTGTGGGCAGACAACATGGCCATCAACAATCCTCCGGGCTGTGAGATGCACTTCTGGGACAGACAATATCGCTATCTGGGACAGGTGCCATGGGCAGATGGCAAGGCCATCAAGATACGCATAGGCATGAACCACTGCGTGATCAATCGCAGCAATCAGGTGCGTTACCATCTGATCATGCACGGACGTGGCGGATGGCTGTGACTGGTAAATATTGCTATGCACACGCAGCATCGCAACATGGATGAGCGAGTCACTGAGCTGGAGCGTTTGGTCAAGGACCAATCTCGGCAGATAGAACAGCTGCGCAACGATCTCAAGAACTTGAAATCACGACACAACAGCAAGATCTTGGGCAGCACTGCTGTGAAGACACGCTTGCACAGCCGTTGAATATGGCATGGTCACAGATTCAGCATCTGAGATGCAGAACAGCAGCTTTGCGCCCAGCTTGTGACTCAGCAGGCTGTGTATGTGTGGCCCGCTAACCAGCATTGGATTTCTTCAAATATGGCCTTGCATATGACAAGGATGCAGTTGATTGTGTGCCCAAAGGGCAGATGTCAAGAAGTCATGGGATCAGATAAGCTCCATGTGATCTGATCAGATTGATCGGCTTGGTAATGGTCGGATGGAGCAATGCGCCGAACAGCCTTTGCTGCATTGTTTTCAGCTAGCACTAATTTTTGTATCTGTGCCATTTCTTCCACGAGGCTATCCACCAAATCAAATACCTCTTGATGATTTGAAATGTGGCGCCTGCACTTTTCAACATGATCATGGGTTATCTTCACCGACTTAGTGATGACCTGCGAGGCTGAGAATCCAAGTTCATCATAGCTTTCCGTCAGCAGATCTTCATACCAAACCTGCTTATGGCAAAGGTATGCATTCTGCTGATGCCATATCCAATGCTCTAGGTACTGCTTGGCTTCATGCACTATGCGATGCAGCTTTATTTCATGCACGGCATCATCCATGGTGTCTCCCCTACCGATGCCTCTGGAATGAAAGATGTTGGTCACGACAGCTATGCACCAACTGAGTAGTTGTTGCTTGGTGTCCTTCCTGTTAAGGCATATCTTGTACACCTCATCATTGTCTATGATCATTTTGCGTATGGTTTGATAGTTGAATTCAGTGATGTCAATGCTGGTAAACAGCTTGAACACTGGCATGCAGCCGCTGTCTATGATGCTCGGTAACCTATGCAATCTGTCCAGAGACATCGGTCCGGGAATCGGACGACGCGAGAGGGGGATGTCATTGAAATATGTCTTCTTAAGACCTATCCACCATGGTCGGTTCTCCGCGCTGATAACCTGCTGCGGTCCAAGAAGTTCATTTAGCTCAACACTGTTGATTCCGTGCGCTATCTGCAAACCAAGACCTATCTGATCACACAATAGATCAGATCCAGTGCGGCCCATTGCGAATATGCACACTGCTTTGTACGGTATTGTCAAATCAACCTCCATATGTTGATTTATATATGACTGCAGGTTAGACAAGCATCATCTGCTTGGCGTAAATATGTCATGGTCAATCATCCAGCTCCAGACACTCTCATCGGCAGTTTCACGCCTAGCCTTCAGTTGAGCAAGCTGTGGATGTGTGGGGCGCTAAAACGCCTAATGCACAAAGAAAACATAAGCAAATTCAACACTGTGTACTCTCTGGGCAGCTGGTATGGTAACATGGCACTGTTCATGCTGATCAAGCAGGTTCCGTTCAGGACCATTGTGGACGTGGACCTCAACACAGAATATTTGGCTACCAGCAAATACCTCATGCCCAAGCTTTACAAGCAGGGCAGGTTGATCAGCGTAGCTGCAGATGCCAACACCATAGCCTATGAAGCACCAGCTCCCAGCTTGGTGATCAACAACAGCACCAACAACATGCGCAACGCTGGTTGGTTATCAAACATCCCCACAGGCACCTGGGTGGCCATACAGGGCCGCAGCAACGAACCACAGAACAGATTCAACACTGTGCGCAGCCTGTCAGAGTTTGATCAGCAATATCCACTCAGCGAAACGCTGTTGCTGTCAGGGATACCCCTTAGCGATCCAGATGATCAATATGTGCGCTGGATGAAGATCGGCGTCAAGTGACCCATAAATATCCCACAGCGGGGCAGAGATGAGCATACTCATAGGTGCAGGTCAGCGATATGATCGCGTGATAGGTGTCAGTGGCATCACCACCAGCACGGATGGATATCTGTGGAGCAGTGCTGCACATATCACCGTGCCTTTCCCGCCAAACATGCGAGCGCAGGGCGTGACTGCCAATGACAGCGGCACTGTGTTCGTGGCCATCAGCGACAGCGGATGGAGCGCCAGCAGCACAGATTTGGTCATATGGACTGCCCATAGTCTGTTGGATGCCAATTTCACTGCACTGGGCATCAGCTGGGGCACCAACGGGGGTTCTAGGCCCATATTTGCCATAGCAGGCTCGCGAATCTACAACGACGACAACGTGTTGCCGGGAGAATACGAGCTGGGAGATCAGGTAGCGCAGATCCTGATCAATGAGTCAGGTAGCCCATACACCTGGGACCAAGCATTCACTCACCCCTATCCCAACAGCTGGTTCCACAACGTGCGTTACTTTGACGACATCATGGTCAACGGTACCACCACATCGGTGTGGGTGGCAGTGGGCCATGTGAACGGTCAACCAGACGCATGGTACACAGAAGACGTGAACTGGGTAGGTGGTGGCGATGTACCAGATCCCAACAGCTGGATACAGGTCAGCATACCCAGCAGCTTTGTGAACCGTCCACTCTATGACGTGGCTGAGGTAGAAGGTAGGCTGTACTTCAGCGGACGCGGCGTGGTGATCAGCACTGCGGATCTGGGCAGCCCTACATGGGCCAGCAGTGCATTCTTTGGCAGCGTGAGCGATCTCATCAACTCCACAGGCAGCATGCTGCTGGGTACGCCCTACAGCGGCAGTACCACTAACACTCTGCTGGGCACCAACTTCGGCTCTGCCACCAGCATACCTCTGGGAGGCGGCAAGCCCAGCAACCAAAGAGATTTTGTTAGCATAGCCAGCAATCCGGACGGTCAGTTGGTGGCGGCCAGCAGCCACGGACTGATCTTCAGCAACGATGGTGTGGGATGGACAGAATTCAGCGTGGCAGGTTATTTCTTCCGCAGCGTGATCTGGTTTGCAGATCACTGGATAGCAGGCGCCTACAGCAATCTCACGCAGTACACCTATTGGACCAGCACAGATGGAATCACTTGGCTTCCATGGAACAATGGCGTGCAGATGTATGGACTGTTTGGCAGTGCCAGCATCTCGGTCAGCGGCGCTGGCAGCAACCTGCTGTTAGCTGTCACACAGTCCAACCAGTTCAGCCTCACAGATGCCATGGGCAACAGCAGCGACATCAGCATCAGCCAGCTGTTGAATGGCTGACTTGACATCGGTATGCATAAACCTTAACATAGGACCAGTGTTAACATTTGGAGACTGAGATGAGCATTGGAACATTGAGCGAAAGCGACAAGGCCAAGATCAAGGAACTGGTAAACCAAGGCGTGGCCATCACGCGCGATGTTGAGACGCTGAGGGAAGGTCTCCGCGAGACAGTGGACGCAGTGGCGCAGGAACTGGAAATCAAGAAGACCACGCTGAACAAGGCCATCCGCACTGCTTACAAGATGCAGGAAAACCGCGATGCGCTGGCAGAAGGTCGCGAAGAGCTGGACGAGGTTGAAGAGATCCTCTTGATTGCCAACCGCTCCTAACATGAGCCAGTGGGTTGCAATCACCGGTGGATGTGGCTATGTTGGCAGCCACATCGCTGCAGAAATCAAGCGCACTACCAAGTTCAAGACGCTGATCATAGATGAGCGTGCTGATCAGCTGACTCACACGCATGCGTTCGCTGATCGCGTGATTGCTCAAAGATACGATTGGGTTGAGCCACTCACAGCCATAGGTGAGCTCAAGCCCAGAGCAGTGATACACTGTGCTGCTGCCAGCTTGGTTGGACCCAGCGTGACTGATCCTGCACACTACTATCAGAACAACGTGGTGAGCCTGCTGCGGCTGCTGGATCACCTGAGATCCTGCAAGATCAACAACGTGATCTTCAGCAGTTCCAGCTCGGTCTACAGCGACGGGCAAGATGCTGCTCGCGAGAACAGCATACTGAACCCAGTGAACCCCTATGGGCGTACCAAGCTGGTCGGTGAGATGATACTGCGAGATTACTGCACTGCCTATGGTCTCAACGCAGTGGCCTTCCGCTATTTCAACGCGGTTGGTGCTGATCCTCGAGCTAACCTTGGGCAGGAACCCGGTGCCACTCACATCATAGCACGCATCATGGAGAGCCAGCTGCGCGGCGAGAAGTTTCACGTTTATGGTGGCGACTACGTGACACCAGATGGTACCTGCATACGTGACTACGTGCATGTGAGCGACATAGCTCGCGCTCATGTCATGGGCATGGCCTGGGTGCAGGACAATGCGGGCTTCCATGCCTACAACATAGGCAGCGGACAGGGCTACAGCGTGCTGGAAGTGCTGAAGACCGTGGAGATGATGACTGGCAAGCCTGTGGACTACGAGATTGGACCGCGGCGTCCTGGCGATCCTGCCTTCACTTTGGCAGACACGAGCTTAATAAAGAGAGACCTGCGCTGGCAGCCCATAAAGAGCCTCAGGGATATCGTTTCTGACGCTGCTGCGTGGTATAATAGTGACACATACAAGACCCTGGTCTGACTGGGCTAGTCAGCAACGAGCAAGGTTCGCCGGCCACAAGCGGCAAGGAGGTATACATGAGCTACGTCGACGCCATCATCGACCGAGAAAAGAACACCATCTATGTTGCAGAGAGACTGCCAGATGGTAGGCGAGTACTAACAGAACATCCAACCAAATACGTGGTATATTGGCCCAGTGAACGAGGCAAGTACACCAGCATCCATGGCACAAAGCTGGAGAAGTTCCAGACCAACAAGGACAAGGAATTCAAGCGAGAGCTGGGTGTGCTGCCCAAGGGCAAGCTGCATGAGAGCGACATCAATCCCATCTTCCGCTGCCTGTATGACAACTATCGCGATGCGCCTGCACCGCAGCTGCACGTGGGCTTCTTTGATATTGAGACTGACTTTGATCCCCTGCGCGGTTTCAGCACGCCAGAGGATGCTTTCTCGCCAATCACTGCCATCAGCCTCTATCTCAACTGGATGGAACGCAACATCACCCTGGTGTTGAAGCCACGCAAGATGAGCCAGCAGGTAGCTGAAGACATCTGCGCAGGATTTTCCGACACCATGCTGTGTGCAAACGAGAAAGAGCTGCTGGACATATTCCTCACGCTGATCGAAGACTGTGACATACTCACAGGCTGGAACTCAGAGGGCTTTGATATTCCCTATATCTACAATCGCATAGTGCAGGTCCTGGGCAAGAGCGAGACAGCAAGGCTGTGTTTGTGGAACAAGTATCCCAAGAAGCGCGAGTATGAAAGCTATGGTCGTGAGACCATCACATATGATTTGGTGGGCCGCTGCCACTTAGACTATCTGCAGCTGTATCGCAAGCACACCTACCACGAGATGCACAGCTATCGCTTGGATGCCATCGGCGAGTATGAAGTAGGTGATCGCAAGACACCGTATGAAGGCACGCTTGATCAGCTGTACAACAACGACTTCCGCAAGTTCATAGAATACAGCAGGCAGGACGTGATGCTGCTGGTTAAGATCGATGCCAAGCTGAAGTTTATCGAGCTGGCCAACAACATCGCGCACACCAACTGCGTGCTGTTACAAACGACCATGGGCGCCGTGGCGCTGATCGACCAAGCCATCGTGAACGCAGCGCATGACATGGATCTCATGGTGCCAGCACGCATCAGAGAAACAGAAGAAGAGAAGCAGGCACGCTGGGACGAAGAATCAGAGATGGGCGGGTCAGTGGTTGGTGCTTACGTGGCAGATCCCAAGCCCGGCATGCACGACTGGATCGGAGGCGTTGACATCAACAGCCTGTATCCATCAGTGATCCGTGCGCTGAACATGAGCACTGAAACCATCATAGGCCAGATCAAGCCAGAGCTCACTGATCAGTTTGTGAAAGCACAGATAGCACAGAAGAAGACATTTGCTGACGCATGGAACAGCGTGTTTGGCACGCTGGAATATCAAGCTGTGATGGAACAGAACAACACGCCAGTGACCATACAGTTTGAAGATGGCAACGAAGTGGTAGTCACAGCCAAGGAAGTGTATGATCTGGTATGGAACAGCGGCAAGCAGCTCACGCTCAGTGCCAACGGTACCATATTTGATTATGGCAAGCAGGGCCTGATCCCAGGCGTGCTCACGCGCTGGTTCGCAGAACGCAAGGAACTGCAGGCAGAATATCGCAAGTGGGCCAAGCTGGCTGACGAAGCCACCGATCCAGACGAGAAGGCCGAAGCCAAGCGCCAAGCAGTGTTCTATGACCAACGCCAGCTGATCAAGAAGATTCTACTAAACAGCCTCTACGGCGCAGTTGGCAATCCCGGATCACGCTGGTATGATCCGCGAGTGGCACAGAGCACAACACTGAGCGGTCGCTGCATCGTCAAGCACATGGCATCAAAGATCAACGAGATCATCGATGGCGCCTATGAGCACACTGGCCGCAGCATCGTGTATGGTGACACTGACTCGGCATACTTCTCAGCTTACCCCGTGATGAAGGACAGCACAGAGTACGCAGACTTTGAGTGGACCAAGGAAAACGTCATAGATCTCTACGACAAGATCGCTGACATGACCAATGCCAGCTTCCCGCAGTTCATGTACGAAGCTTTCCATGCTCCCGAAGAGAACGGCAAGATCATCAAGGCTGCTCGCGAGCTGTGTGCTTACAAGGGCTTGTTCATCACCAAGAAGCGCTATGCAGTGCTGATCTATGACAAGGAAGGCAAGCGCAAGGACACCAACGGCAAGCCAGGCGAGATCAAGGCCATGGGCTTGGATCTCAAGCGAAGCGACACACCCAAGACCGTGCAGGACTTCTTGCAGGAAGTGTTGGTGGGCGTGCTGACTGGCAGCGGTCGCGAAGAAAGCTTGGAGCGCATCAGCGCATTCAGGCGCGAGTTCCGCAGCTGGCCAGGCTGGGAGAAAGGATCGCCCAAGCGTGCCAACAACATCACCAACCATGCCAAGAACCAGGAAGCTGCTGAGCGTGCTACCATTGGCAAGAGCACTGGCAAGAAGGTGATGATCCCTGGACATGTGCTGGCGTCGCTGAACTACAACAAGCTCAAGCGCATCTACAACGACAACTACAGCATGCCCATCCAAGATGGTCAGAAGGTGATCGTGTGCAAGCTGCTGCCAAATCCCAGTGGCATGACATCAGTGGCTTATCCAACTGACGAGCTCAAGCTGCCCACGTGGTTCAAGGAACTGCCATTTGATCACGATGCCATGGAAGCAGCGCTGATAGACAAGAAGCTGGACAACCTGCTGGGTGTGCTGAAATGGAACATCAATGAGCACAAGATCAACACCAGCTTTGAAGATCTGTTCAGCTTCTGAGGCACATTGACAATGATAGTACCCTACAGTATCATAGCATAGAGGACATCACATGGCAACCAAGAAGACTGAACTAGCAGCAGGCACTGGTACTTTAACACAAAATCACACAATTTGGAGTGCTAACGGTCCGCGTTACACACCAGACGAGCTCAAGACTCTGATGGAAGCTATCAACGGAGCACCGGGCTGGATGAGCAAGCGATTCATCATGCAGGAGCTGTGTGGCTGGAGCGAGGAGCGCATTAGGCTCAACGTCAAGCTCAAGCAAGAAGAAGATCAACAATCAAACGTAGGCAATCGAACAGGAGGCTACAGGTAATGAAGGACTACATCCAGGATCTAACCAAGTACGTGGTATCAACAGGATTCTTTGACAAGATCAAGATCACTGCTGACCAAAAGGCAATCAAGGTAGAAGCGCTTGAGAAGGAAAAGGAAGTGGTGCTGAAAGGCAGCTTCACCAAGCCACTGCCAGAGATGGATGGCGAGTTTGGTCTCAGCAACCTCAGCCTATTGGGACACATTGCCAGCGACAGCGAGTTCAACAGCAAGGATTCCACTGTCGAGGTCAAGTACGAGACCAAGAAC
>Ga0214192_1000377_pt1 | contig 28007 bp, 55 predicted proteins | sample TroBogEpilimnion_44_FD_153030 | JGI IMG/M metagenome (GOLD analysis project Ga0214192, IMG submission 153030) | Freshwater microbial communities from Trout Bog Lake, WI - 29JUL2008 epilimnion | ecosystem: Environmental > Aquatic > Freshwater > Lake > Epilimnion/Euphotic zone | place: Trout Bog... | reverse complement strand
TCCACATTATCTAAATTAAATTTATTCTTAACATAATCTTTATATGCATCGGTATGAATAAATTCTAGTTCTTTAAAACCTTCAAATAAAAGTATTTTCTTCATATACTATATATAAAATTAAATTTCTATGAAATAAATTGTTTATTTGATTTTTATATGTATATTTGTACTTTAAATTATTAACTAAAAAATAAAAAGAATGAAACAAGTAAATGAGTTTTTAAAGGCTTACAGAGGATTGTTATTTGTAGGTTTATTGGTGATTGTTGGTATGAATGGGTGTGCATCTTACAACAATTTAGCAAAAATGAATGTAGAGGTTGATGGCAAATGGTCTCAAGTAGAGAATGTATATCAACGAAGAATTGATTTAATTCCAAATTTAGTTGAAGCTGTTAAAGGTTATGCTGCACATGAGAAGTCAACATTAGAGGGTGTTATTTCAGCTAGGGCAAAAGCTACATCTGTTACAATTGATGCTTCTAAGTTAGATGCAAATAGTATTCAAAAGTTTGAACAGGCACAAGGTGGGTTAACACAGGCACTATCTAAATTAATGGTAGTATCAGAACGATATCCTGAACTTAAAGCAGATAAAAACTTCGGTGCATTAATGGCTGAATTATCAGGTACTGAAAATAGGATTACTGTTGAGCGTATGAGATTTAATGAAACTGTTCAAGGGTATAATCAAAAAGTAGTTGTAATGCCACGAAAATTATGGGCGAACTTATTTGGCTTTCATGAAAGAGCATTCTTCAAGGCTGACAAAGGAGCAAATCACGCACCAAAAATTAAATTTTAATTATGAGAAATATATTTTTAATATTAATATTGGCTTTATCATTAGGAAGTTGTTCATTTGATAAAAAGCACGTAGATACATTTGAAATTGAAAGTAATACGTCAAGTATAAATGGTGAGGTTATTATGATAACTACTGTTACTGAAAATTACACAATTAAAATATATAATAATAGAATTATTTCATCTGCTAGTAATTTCAGAAATGAAACTGAAAAAGAAATTGCTAAGGCCAAATATTTTACGAAACAATATATAAAGGCTAAAAATCTAAAACTAGTATCTGTAGTTGTTAGATAATTAAATAATTATAAAATTAAAAGCCTGTGGATTTTACCATAGGCTTTTTTCATATATAGATATATGAAATTTAAAATTAAAGCAATTTTTATAGATGGGATGAAAGATTTTCTAACTATTAAAAAAGAATATGAACTTATATCTGAAAATGATTTAAGTTTCTTTGTAATATGTGATCAAGGATATTTGATGTATTTTGATAAATGTCGTTTTGAAAAAAGAAAAACATATTAATTATTTATATAAATGTGTTTTATTCAAATATAATTTGTATATTTGTGGAAACTAAAAATTATATAAATGAGAAAATTAATTATTACTTTACTCTTGTTGCCATCATTATTGTTTGGACAAGAGCTAACTCCTGGGAATTGGGTTAATGATTATGAGGGTATGATGACACAATCAGATGTTGATGCTCTTAATCAAAAGATTGCGGCATTTGAGAAAAAAACCGATATTGAAATTGCAGTAGCAATTGTATCAACTCTTGATGGTCAAGATATTGATAGTTATAAAAATGAACTATTCCATAAATGGGGTGTTGGTAAAGCAGGTAGGGATAATGGTCTATTGTTAGTTATTGCACCAAATGAAAGAAAGTGGGGAATTGAACTTGGTTATGGATTAGAACCATATATGAGTGATTGGGAATCAAAAGATCTAGCAGAAACAAATTTAATACCATCACTCAAAGATAAATCATATTATATTGGATTGGATAAGTTTTTACAAGCAACAATGACTACATTAGGCAGTAAGTCTTGGGCTGATAGAGTTGCTTATACTAAACAACAACAAAAAGAACGTGATGAAGCAGTTGCTAATTTCTGGTGGGGCTTTCTATATGTTATAGAATTTATTGCAGGTGTTGTATTATTAACTTTTTTATTCATAAGATTTAAAAAACGCAGAGATAAGTTAGAAGCATTTAAAATTAAAAAGAAGAACGGAATTGATGAATTTAAGCAAAAGGTAGAGAATATTAATTCTGTCCTATTATCATTCGGAAGACCACTTGTAGATCAAAGTGACAAGCAAATAAATTTATTAAATAAAAATGAAAGTGAATTTGATTTTGATCAATATTTAATCACTGCTAATAATGACTTACGAAAATATACAACAGATATTATTAATCTGAAAGACTTAAAAAATTCTATATCTGAACTTAAAAGATCATATACTAATATGACCGATAAAGAATATTCAATTGGTTTAACTATTACACCTAAGTATGATGAGAAATTAGAGGATATGAATACTAATGAAATTTGGAAAAATACAAATACTATTAATATGTTAATTGAAAAGTATAATGTTGTATCTAATCAAATTGATAACTTTATAGAGTTGAAAAAACTAAGTCCTATACCAGTTTCAGAAGCGTTAGAATATTCTAATAATTATAAAATTTCTCAGAATGAGAAGTATCAATTAGATCAAAGAACGGTTGAGACAAACTTGGCTAGATTAACAGAAGCAATTGATGATTTCAATAGTGTTGAATTAGTATTTACTAACTTAGACACTTTGAAAAATAAAGTGAGATTAATTGATGGTTGTAAACATAATATTTACAAACACTTTAATGATATTGATCAGAATAATAGACAATATAGATCAATTTTAAGTTCTTTACAAAATTCTAATTCAACTTTATCAGCATACAAATCTAACTTGAGTAGATACTTAACACATAGTGATGTGAGTAGTTCAACTAGAAGTACAATTAGTGGCTTTTTAGTTGGTATGTTAGCATTCAAAGTTGGTAGTGATGTATATAGTTCATTCAATGAGTTAAACTCTATCACAAGCAAAGTAAATAATCTTATTAATGAAGCTGAAAGTGATATTCAAGAAGAAGAAAGAAAACGTCGTAAGAAAAAAGACGAGGATAGAAGACGAAGAAATTCTTATTCAAGTTCTTCATCTTATGGATCTTCATATGGATCATCTTCATCAGATAGTGGTTCATCATTCGGTGGCTTCGGTGGTGGTGATTCAGGAGGTGGTGGTTCATCAGGAGACTTTTAATATTTTATAAATATTTGATATGGGTAATAGAGAAGGTTTGATATTAAAGTATAATGAGTATATTGATAATATCAGTATTAAGAATCAAGATGATGATACTGAGATATTCAATGATATGATGAGAAATACTATAAGAGGCTCATTTGCAATTAGTGAAGGATTAATAAAAACACATCCTATTGATAAATCAGTTGATATAATAAAAAGAAGATTTTCTAATGTTGATGTATCAACAGAGGATGATGGTAAAATAGTTGTATCAAATTTAACTGATAAATTATCCGTGTATAATATTTTATTTACTAATCTCGGTTACTTCATATCACTTGTTGAAATTAATAATAAATGGAATAAGGTAGTTGATTTAGATAAGGTAGTTGATGCAGTTATATTAGAACCTAAGTATGATCTAAAAGTTAAAGTACCTAAAAGTTTATACCACGCAAGTCCTTTGAAATATAAGAATAAGATACTTAGTAATGGATTGATATTAAAAGCATTGAGTAAAGTTTCTTTACATCCTGATAGAATATATTTAACAGATGATCTAATAACTTGTAAAATGTTTGCTAACAATTTACCTAAAGATAAATTACCATTTTATCAAGATGGGTATTGTATTTATTCTATAGATACTAATTATATAGATGATCTTTATTCTGATATAAACCTAAGAAAGTCTGGTTACTATGTAGATTATAACATACCACCTAATGCTATTAAGTTGGTTTTTATTGGTAAATTATGAAGCGAGAAGAATTTATACTATTTATCCAATCACTTGGCTTTGTATATGAAAGACAAATGATGGGTAAAGAGTTTTATAAGTTAGGACAGTTTGAATTAGAATTGAGACAGGGGTTTCACGGAATATATTATAGTATAGTTCAAAAAGTACAATTAGGTGTTACTAGACCTATAATTACATCAGATGCTAAGTGGATCAATGATTATGAATTATCGGTATTTAAGTCTTTATTGAGAGAACATAAACTAAATGATTTAGGATTATGAAAGAGATTAAATGGGTTTGTATTAATAATAAACGGCACGAAAGGCACGAAGATCAATTAACAATTGGTAAAACATATACTGAGATAGAAAGTGGTTATGTTGATTTAAATTGTATTCTTATTGAGAATGATCTAGGGTGGGTTTTAGAATATTATCAACCTACTGTATTTGTAAGAATAGATGAGTGGCGTGAGATGCAATTAAAAAAATTAAATTTATGAGTTTAAAAGCACATAAAAGAAATGATATTTTAAAAGAATTGGGAATATGAATAGGATTACATTGAATTTTCACACAATGCCTTTATTAGAAGGAAGACTTGATATAAATAGTATTGGTTGGTCTTCTATTCCTGATTATATTATTGAAAAACCTGCAGAGTACTTTACTGAAAAAACTAAATCTAGTGATTTTGATATTGATTTATTAAAAGAAATGATATTTGATATTTGTCAGACGGTTGATGAGACAGTCTTATTAAGATTAGATAAAAAATTTATAAAAATTGATAAGATAAAAATACATACTATCAATATATTAAAAACTTATGGTGAAATAACTGATGTATTTTATGTAGATTGGGAAGTACCTTGTATTGTAGAGGGTAAAAAAAATAAGTATAAAAAAGCTTGTATTTTTACATATGATCATTATAAAGTATATTTAAGAGATAAAAAATTAAATGATATCTTATGAAAGTGGTTTGTTATGATCTAGCGTTTAATGATACTTATATTGATAATATAACTATTGGTAAAACATATGAGGTATTGTATAGGACTGATTATTGGCCAATCCTTTACACTATATGTAATGATGCTGGTGAAATAACGAGATATAGTTTTGAATTATTTACATCAATTGAAAACTGGAGAAATAAACAACTTGATGCTATAGGAATATAAATTATATGATTAATAGATATAATATAAAGGAAAACTTTGATAGTAATTTCTCTCTTTTCTTAGTAGGTTCTGGTGATAAATTTTCAGATGTGGGTAAAATGAGTAATTATTCATTTAGTGATGATGTTTTTAATTGTAATTTATTTTTTCATGAATCATATAAATTTATGGAACTTATAAATAGTTTTGAATTTATTTTGATAGTTGATGAGAAAAGGTATAATATGAGCGAAAGATTGTCTATTCTTTATAAAGTAAGTGAATATAGTTATAATATGTTTAGAGAAAAAGCTCATTATGATCCAATTTATTATAATGGATATTCAAATTCAATATACTCTAGAAGTCCTTTTAATGATGGTATTGAAGTAGAGTTATTATTTAAAATTGAAAAACAATTTGATATGTCTAATATAGGTAATAAAGAAGAAGATTTTTATAACCGGTTAACTCAGATAAGAAGAGATTTGAAACTAAAAGAATTAGGATTATAATGAATTTAGGGAATTTTGGATTAAAGAAATTTACATTATATATAATAGATGATTATAATATCTTACATAATTATTATAGAATAGATCATTACAATTTAATATATGACGTTAATTATCTAAGATTAGAACTACAGTTTGCATTAAATTATAGTGAGTATGAATATTTAAAAAAGTTATATGATAATGACAATTCATTAACAATTTTAATAGAATATGATAAAGATTTTAAGATGCTATATTTGCAAGATATAAATATTAACATTAATTCTAGTATTCACCATACTAAAATTAAATTATATGCTCATGTAGAAAATATGAGTGATATTGGTGCTGATGATATATCTAGTGATTTAACTTCATCACTGATATCCTTTAGAAGAGATTGTAAATTAAAAAAAATTGGTATATGAGAGTTGTTCTTAGTGATGATACCAGATATAAAGTTGAAGAACTTTGCACTGAATGGAATATTGATTTAGAAGAATTTGTTTTAAATCATATTTATCCAGTTTTTTCAAAATATCAGTTTATGATAGATAACCCAAAAAATAGAAAATTATTGGATGATGCTATTATTAATTACTTGGATAATGAATTTCTACCATCTAAAAGACATAAGAAACTAAAAGAATTAGGATTATGAATGAGAGTCCATTTAAAATAAGTGGTGATGAAAGACGAAAACTTAAAAAAGAAGTTTCCTTATTAAAATCACAGATAAAAAATGTATGGTATTACAATGATATTGATAAGGTTTATGGCGGTGGTACTGATGAAGACCATTTAAATAAATTAATTTCTGATTCAGAAGAAGCTATAAGGGAGATTGAGCTATTGCTTTCAGAACCATCTAATGCAATTAAAAGGGAGAATAAATTAAATGATCTAGGAATATGAGTATAAAAGTTGTTTGTATAAATGATACACTTGAAAAGTTTAATTCTAATGGTGATTCTTATCAATACAAAGATCCATTTTTAGTAATAGGAAAGACATATGAAACTTCATTTTACGGACCATTGCATAATAGAAATGTAATACTGTTTTTAGATAATGGTAAATGGTTAACATATACAAATTTTAATTTTATAAGCTTAGAAGAATACAGAGAAAATAAATTAAATGATCTAGGAATATGAGTAAAATTATAGAATTATTTACCGATGGATCCTCAAAAGGAAATCCTGGTCCGGGTGGTTTCGGTGCTATACTTAAATGGGGAGATAGAGAGAAAGAGTTGAGTAGTGGTTTCAGAAGAACTACTAACAATAGAATGGAACTTCTAGCAGTGATAGAAGGTTTAAGTGTGATAACTCGTTTTGATGTACCGGTTGAAATCTGGACAGATTCTAAATATGTTGTTGATTCTGTTGAGAAAGGTTGGGTATTTGGATGGGAGAAAAAGAATTTCATTGGAAAGAAAAATCCTGATCTTTGGAAGAGATATTTAGAAGTTTCAAGAAAGTTTGTAAGTGTTAAGTTTCATTGGATAAAAGGACACGGTGGACACGTGATGAATGAGCGTTGTGATGTTTTAGCAACTTCAGTGGAATATAACAATGTTGATTTTATTTACGAAAGTTTGTAGAATTATCAAATAAAATTTGTTTTATAAGATTTTATTACTATATTTGTTAAACAAATTTTAATTAAATAGTTATGAAGTATTTATTTTTATTGTTGCTATTATGTTCATTCACATATACAACAGAACCTAAGCATGAAGGCAAATCTAATATTGATGTATTAAGTGCAAAAACTCAACAAGTTTTTGGCAAAAATATTGGATACTATGTTGAGTTTAAAAAAAATTCTAATAAAGAAGTTGATGGATTGAAATGGGAGGCAACTTTTTACAATAACTTTGGTGAGGTAAAGGGCACTAGTATCGGTAAATGGGAAAGTGGAAATTTGATTAAACCAATAAAACCAGGTGCAAAAACAGAAGATTTAGAAGGAACTTGGATAGATGGTGCTACTAAGGTTCAAATTAAAATTACAGAGGTTCATTTTATTTAATTATACGATGAAATTTATAATTATCCATTTTAGCATTTCGGTACATTCATTTTCTATAATCTGATGTGTTGAACCAAAAGTTTCGTATAGTTTATCTATTTCAGAATACATCTCGTCAAACCATCTCTCTTTTATTTTTTTAAAAAATAATTCCCATTTATGATAGTATTCGTTTATGTCTTTTATTTTTTTATTAGATTGACAATATGTATTATTGAATATGTCTGTAAACCTAATAATATCATCATTTGAGAATTTATTAACAAATTTTTCTGAATTGAAATTCTCCAAATATTGGAGGCTTGAGTAGATGAATGTAGTCTTTATCATTGTATATGATTCTTCTTTGGATAGGTACTTGTTCTTTACAAGTGGATAAACCTGGTTATTTCTTGCTACAAGTTCATGTAAAAGAGAATAATATATACAATTTAAAAATTCTGAGAATCGATCGTCAGTTATTTTATCCTTGACTAAACGATATTTTAGATCCCTTACAAATGAATTTAAGTGTTTTTGTTTAGTAGTTGTATATATATCATATATATGTCTTATTTCATGTATAATAAGTGATATTATATAATCCTTGTCGAAATTATCTATAACATCAATTGTTAGTGTGAAATCTAATTTGGAATCATTTATGATTGTTTCAATTATCTTACCGGTTGGTATATTACTCTGATATCTTGGTTTATTGGGATTTATTTTTATTGTATATCTTATATCTCCTATTGTACCCTTATAACCATTTATATCTGATTTTATGAGTATATTATTGAGCTCGATGAGATCATTTGTTATACTAGGTTCTGCAAGATCCTCGTAATGTTTTAAATATTTAAATCTTATTGATCTATCCATGTTTCGTACTATTATGATTTTCTTGCTTTATGCACTTTTTTAAGCATTTTGTGACTTTCTTTTTGCACTTGTTTCATTTTTCTATGATTATCATTTGAGCCTATAGATTTACTTGTACTACAAGACGTTAAAAGTATTATTAAGATTGTGTAAAAATATTTCATTTTATTTTAACTAGGTTTTTTAAAAGATTTACATTGGGATTTTCCACGGATAATTCATGTATTGTTTCTATATTTATTTTGATCCATCTTTTTATATTATTAATAACTGATTTAGTTATTATTTCACTGTCATAATCACCCAGAACTATTAATCTATCAACATCTATTACGAAAGTTTCAAATCTATTATTTTTATTAGGAGATACTTTTATTCTTGTATAGTTAGAATATGGATTATAGCCTACCCATATAAATATATCTTTATCAATATTTGCATAATCACCAGAAACTGATAGCATATATTCTAGTTCTTCATCATTTAATTTATCAATATAATTATTATTAATAAATTCGTTTATTTTTTTAATTTTCATATTTTAGTAATATTTTCCAATAGATAAATAGTTGTTATTTTCAAATCTGAATAATCCATTATTAATTGTTCATTTAATTTGATAAAAGTTTTAATATCTAGTATATCTTTTTTAGATTGTTTAAAATGGAAACTTAATATATTTTAATTTAATCATCCGTATTTATTACATCTTTTACATGGTACTTGTTTTTCACCATTACAGAACATACAAGGAACATCACCATCACCATTACAATATTCACATTCCTCACCATCAACTTCACCTTTACCATCACAATTAAGGCATTTCATATCACCATTCCAATCACAATCTTCACATTCAACATAACCAGTATCTTCACATTCTTTACATGTATTTGAGTTAGTACCATCAAATTCTTCTAATGTAAATTTATATTTACCTAAAATTGAATCGTTTAAGTAATTAACGTTTGTTATAAAATCGTTATTACCATTAGAATAATAATATTTCAGTGTGTCTAAATAAGGCCATTTATTAGTTGAGAAGCCTTTATCAAGTTTAACAAATATGATATATTCATCCGAATCATATGCTACATTACCATTAAAACCTATTTGACCATCACTAATATTATTTTGTTCCATTTTATAGTGATAGCCATTTTCATTAGCCCAATTAATAAAAAGGATTACATCAGAATCGTTATTCGTATAAATTCTATCCATAAATAGAATATCTTTAGCATTATTTAAAGTATCACTACTTTTTGCAATTTTAGCTTCCCATAGTATAGCTCTACCTTTTAATTGATTATCACCTTCTTTTTGAATGAGCATTTTACAAGATGAATTTTCTGTATATAAATCAAAAAATGCTTGACAATTTGGTTTTCTCATACAAGAACCTGCCAATGTTCCATTATTTAATGATTGGTAATTATCACCATCAAATGACCATTTAATATCAATACCAGATATAACTTCAAAATTTACTACGGTATGTAATGAATCCCATGCAGCTTTATATTGATTTACAAATTTTTCAATATTATCGTGTAAATGATCCACATAACTATCATTGCTATCATTTTGTATGGATCTTAAATAAGCAGATGCTAATCTACCGATATAAATAGATTGTTTACCACCATCAAATAGAACCTTATCATTTTTACCTGGATCTATATCAAAATCAGTAATTCTTATATTATCAATATCATCATTTCTATCTGATAATAATCTACCTGCAATAGGATTATTCATAGTTTGTAATATACTATAGAAATCGTTACTCATAGTGAGCTTCAATTCTTCAAAGATTAGTTGTAGTTTAGATTCTTTTATAAAATCATTATATTTTTGTAATTTCATAATTTATATATTAAAAAATGAGATCTTTAAAATTAATATATAGGTTATGAAGCATATTAAAAATTTTAACCTTTTTGAGATGGCAATGGGTGTTCCAGAAGGGAATACTGAATTAGCTAAAAGAATATATCAACGTATTGCAGATCTTTATGAGTATGAATTAAATGATCTTATAGATAAAAAAACATTGAACTTTTCAATGTATGATGATTTTAGAATATCTGATTATGAGATAAATAAAATAAGTATTGAAATTAATTTACAATATTCTACAATTTTAGAGAAGGGTGAAGTTCAACTTATTAGTATGGCATTCAAAGATGCATTAGGAATAACTAAAACTAATAAGGAATATTACACAAAACGATTTAATCAATCTACAGTTAATTTAATAATAAATTTAGGTATTTCAGTTGATGGTACTGAAGCTAGTGATTTAAATAGGTTTTTAACAAATAAAAAAAATAAGTTAACTTCTTCTATTGCTCACGAGCTAAAACATGCGTATGATTCGTACAAGAAACCTATTAATAAATTGGTAAATAGATCTGAATATTCAACATTTACTAAATTATGTTTTGGTATAAAGGCAATTGATAAGTTCTTTTTCAATCTTTATTATACGAGTGTTATTGAGAATTTAGTGAAACCTTCTGAATTGGCAGCTAGTATAAGTGTTGGTGATATAAATAAAGAGAATTTTTTGAATTTTTTGAAAAGTGATAGAACTTATTCCAATTTAAAAACAATGCAATCATATACCTATGAAAAGTTCAGAGCTGATTTATTAGCGGATGTTTCTAAAATAAGATCTACATTAGAAATATTTGATATTGAAGTACCTGAAAAGGATAATGATGTTGTAGATTTAATACTGAAATTGGCATATAATAACTTGAAAAATGAAAAAATGAAATCATTATATAGCATAATTGATAAACTTACAAGTGATGATGATTTCCTTGGTTCTATTCTTAATGGATCAAAAACACAAGAAGAAGAATATTTGGATAAATATCTTTCATATGAAGATTTCTTTGTTTATGAAATAAAAAAGTTTATATTTGTATCTAGTAATATGTTAAGAAAACTTTCTAAATTATATGACATGGCTAAAGATGTAAAAGTTAATCCACTACACGCTAAAATAACTGCTAAGGGATTAGATAAAGAAGTTAGTACTGATTTAAATATTGAATCTATAGATAATATTGATTTATGGAGAGAAGTAAATGGTATTAAACCAGATATCAAAAATTTATGAGAATTAAAAGGATAAACGAATTCATTGAACATTCCAATTATGATTTGATAATTGAAATGGCTCGTATCAATGATATTACCAAGTATCCGTATGATGTTTTTGTTTATGGTGGAAATTCATATGGATCAGGTAGAAATGAACATGGTAAACCACACTTTCATTTTGCTGATAAGATAAAAGGTGGTAATTGGCAATTCTCTGTATTAATACCAACTGTTGAAGAATGGAATCAAAATAAAGATCTTTATATCTATGAAACATCAAACGGAGAATATAATTGGAGAGGTTTTAAAGATGAAAAGAAAAGTTTAATTGAATGGTTGGATTTAAATAATGAAGATTTATCATTTTATACAAACTTAGAAGTTATTAGATATAATTGGAATGTGCTTAACAAAGATAATAAAAACGTATCTCAGATTAAAAAAATTATGTAATTATTTACTAAAAAGAATTTGAATACAATCTATTGGTTTATTCTTTATTTCATCTAATTTTATTTTTGCTTCATCAACCGTGATTATATTATTGAAATCATCAAAATTTTCTTCATCATCCATTGATATACATAAACGGATTTTATCATATCCATCAGATTTAATTAAATTTATAACTTGTTTTATATCGGAAACTTCTGTATCACCTAAAATAAACTCAATATCATCATTACTATCTGCATATTCACCTTTAGATTCAAATGCATCACCATTAATTTCTAATGATATGCTATTATCTAAATCATCATATTTTATTTTAGTTTCTACTATATCAGATACGTTTGCTAGAATATCTTCACAATCTTCCAATATTTCAGAAATTATTGTTTTATCATCTTTTAATGAATTAAAAATTTCATCTAATTCTGATTGATCAATATTATTAATGTCAATCTTTTCATTATATAATTTATATGTTTTTAAATATCTCATTGCATTTTAAATATAATTCTTATACCATCGCTATCATATTCTAATAATTCTATTAATCCATAAGGTGTATCAAATTTATAATCATACGACATAAATTCATTCATATCTTCTTTATGACCACAATTTTCACAAGTGACTTCTTGTTCATCATTAGTTAAATCTATATTAGTTTCTTGACACACTGGGCAACGGAATTCTGGATCAGCACCATCTACTGTATAGTATGAATAAAATGTTTTTTGACCAAGTGGAAGAATTTGCCATTCCATTTTATACATATATGAAAATAAATGTTTAAATTCATCTTCATATTTTTCAAAACTTTCTTCATCAGCATCAATTTGAATATCTATATATAGCTGTCCTTCTTGGAAACTATCAACATTTAATTGAATTCCATCATCAACTAATCCGATTAAGATTTCTTTGATATCTTGACAAATTTCATCCAAATCAGTTTGTGTATATGGACTTAAATTTTCTTTAAATAATTTATATGTTTTTAAGTGTTTCATTTTTTAATTTTTATTTTCTGGTAAAGCAAATTTGTATCTTATCTAATTTTCTATCTATTAATAATAATAGTTCTTCTAATGTTCCAAATTTTATTTTATTCAAAACAAAATCATCAGGATGTCCTTCATATCCACATTTATCACATTTTTCAGTATCTGAATCTATTTCGGTTGATTTATCGGAAGCACATTCAGGGCAAAAAAATTCATCATTACTAAGCTCTACATGTGATGCTATACTTTTCATTTGTATATTAGAATGTTTATTGTTAATTATACTATCATCTTTCCCCATTGGTATCCAACCATCATTTTTCAATACAAAATATAAACGTTTAAATTCATCACCAAATTCTTCTACACTAAATTCACGAAAATTATTTTCAGCATCTGTTATAACTATTTTCAAATAAGTTTCATCTGTTTCATAGATTGGAATAACTTCAATTTTTAGATATTTATCTTTTAATGGTAAAAGTATTTCTTCTATTTCCGTTGTAAGATCGTAAATATCAGAATCATAGGCATTCTCCTTAAATAGTTTATATGTTTTTAAATGTTTCATAATTAATTTTCATTTTCATAAAATCTTAAAATTATTTTATCTGCTTTATTTGATTTTAATATATTTAAAAGTTGTTCTATATTATCTATATGTGTGGATTGAAATTTAAATAGATCTATATCATTTTCAAAACCACAATTATTACATATTGATTGTTTATCACCTTTACCATTATCTACACAATCACTACTTTTACAATTAGGACATATTATAGTATCATTTTCAAGTTCAGCAATTGATGCATTAAAATAACTAATATCGGATTCTATACTAAACCCAATATTTTCTAACGTGAAGAATAATCGTTTAAACTCATCAGCATATTTAAATAAATCTTTTGGATTTTTAATTGTTATATCAATAAAATTTCTAGATTTAAGAGATGTTATGTAAAATGGTCTTATTTTAAAATTAACATCTTCATCTGTTAAAGGTAAAAGTATTTCTTTTATTTCAGTGCAAATTTCATCTAATTCTTTTTCAGATATAGATTCAAATAGTTTATATGTTTTTAAGTATTTCATTATTTTATATCATTAGTTTCTATTAGTGTATAAGTAAAAGAATTCCCATGGATTTCTTTAGCTTTATAACATATCTTCATAAATACATCAAAATCCGCAATTTTTTTGAACACCTGGCAAGCCATTGACCAAAGGTCCACGAAAGTACTATCTTCACCAGCGTGATGTATATTAACACCAAATCCAGTTCCCTGTTCTGTTTTATCTTCATTGTAGATCATGTCTTTATTAGCATCTCTATATACTTCTAAGATACCTTTTTGGCAAAGTGCATCATATTTACCTTGGTGCTTTCTAATCTCGTGAGAACCTCTGTATTGACCTTCTTTTAAACGACCAACACCATTTTTGTTTGTAAATTCTAATACCGCTTTTTTACCAGGATCAGTTGTACAAGCCCAAGCAAAGAATTTCCAAACACCATTTTCTTTATAAGATATAGTAATCGTATCATCAAATAGATTTGTAACAGTTTCATTTGTAGCAGAATTTCTAACACCTACAATATTTACATCAAAACCTTTATTTGCCTCATCTTCAAAATATACATAGCCTTTAGATTTAACAGCAGCTTCAATTTGTTCTCTTGTATATGACATAATTATTTATTCTTTTTTGTATATATTAAAAAATAAATCTTATCTTTGTATTTTGATGAAAAAGAATTAGAAGTATGAAAGAGATTAATGAAATGTGTCGTTTTTAACCAAGTGAAACTGGTTTAAATGATATATACATTTGGATTGGTAAACAAAAAACTAATCATTATCACCGAGTTAAAATTAGTAATAAAAATAATAAATTTGATGTAAATGATTGTTTTGTTATCACCATACCAAAATTTGAAATTATAGGTGATGTAGATTTAGATAAAAGAAAACTAGATATAATTAAAGATTTTTTATCTAAAAATATAAATGAAATTGAAGATTATTTAAATGATAAAATAACTTTTAGTGATTTATCAAATCATTTTAAAAATAATAGAAATAATATGAATAATAATATTAAAAAGTTTTATGAATTAAATGATCTTAATAAATTAAGTGATTCTGATTATGATTATCTATGTCCTTTAGAATATAGTGAAACTGGTTTAAAAGATGTTGTAATATGGATTGGTAATAATCCAGAAAATAATATAAACTTAGTTAAAGTATCAAATATACCAAATGATAAAAGTGGTTATAATACATTTATTATTAATTTAGACAATATGAATATTATTGGTAATAATGATAATGAATTTATTAAAAATAATATTAAAGATATTATGATTTTTTTATATAAAAATAAAGATATTATAATTGATTATTCAAATAGTGATACTATGAGCACTAGTGAAATGGTTGAAAATTTTATAAAATAAATTAGGAATATGAAATTAGGTAAAGTATTAATAACAGGAAGTAAATTGCTAGATAATCATATCAGCAACACAAAAGAACTATATGATAATCTAATGGCTTTAGATTATGATAAATCTATGAGAGCGAGATGGACCGCATCATTTGGAAAGTCTTATGACTATTCGGGTAAAACATATCCGTATGTTCCGATGCCAAGATTTTTAGATGATTTGATACCAGACATAATGGCTCTTATCGGTTTTGAACCAAACAACTGTCTTATAAACTTGTATCACGATGGTGCAAGTACTATGGGGTTTCACTCAGATAACACAGATATATTAGAACCCGGGACAGGCGTAGTTATCATTTCTATTGGTTCTGAGCGTACTTTAAGGTTTAAGAATAAGATTGATAAGGATAATATAATTGATTATGTCTTGGGTGACGGTTCGTTGTTTTATATGAATGATGTTGTGCAGGAGAATTGGTTACATTCTATACCGAAGTCAGATGTTGATGGTGCAAGATTTAGTTTAACTTTCAGAAAAATAAAATGATTACAATTTCATTAGGGATTAAAGGACTTCTTTTATTAATTTATATAATAATTGAGATTACATTTATAAGATGTTGGAAAAGATCTTTTATTTTATCAATTATACCATATATCATTATGATAAGAACTATTAATAAAAATTTACCTATTGGTTGGAAAACATATCAAACTTTTTATCACTTCTTTCACTTACATAAAAAGTTGAATAATATAAGTGTAACAAGTGTGATGGTTAAAGTTAAAAGTAATTTAATATCTGATGGTCATTCAGGTGTTACACATTATGAATTTATAGATTATAATTGGTATGGTAAGATAATTAATGAAGATGAGCATTCCGCTTTCGTAGATGGGTTGAAATCTCTTATACATTATTGTAATAGAAAGAACAGTCAGTTTCCTGACATAATAAGAGATGCGAAATTAAAAGATCTAGGGATATGAAAATTTTGAGAAGATTTGAGAAATCTGATTTATATAATGGTATGGTAGCTGCGTCAGATGCTAATAATAATAATCTCATATATGAGTTGCGCCTTTCAGATACTTATCTTTCTTATAGAACTATTGCATTTGTTGAACCGGATGGATCAATTGTAAAATGTAAAAATCGTAATTGGTTCAGTACAAGAATATATACTGGTTGGTGCGAAACCGAAGAATCTAGAAAGTTAGATCCTATTAGTATAAGAGAAGATAAATTAAAAGAATTAGGAATATGAAATTTAAAATGGGTGATCATTTACAAGAAATTGGTTATAATGAACATGGTATAGTTATTGATATTGAATCAGTAGAACTTGATCCAGTAAAGTATGACTTTGGTATTGCATGGTATTGTATAGAGAATATTGAATTAGGTTTAGTAAATCATTGGGTTGCTGAAACTGATTTAGAATTGCATAAACAAGTTTTAAGAGAAAATAAATTAAAAGAATTAGGAATTTAATTTGTTTTATTAAATATTTTTGCTATATTTATGATATCAATATAACGAGCTATGAAGAGAGTATATAAAATATCAGCACACACACCATCTAATGAGATGTTTCCTAATCACGATAAGGATCAGTTGACAGATTTTCACCATACTATGTTTGATGAATATATTACAGAGGGTCATAATTTTGTAGAAGGTAATTTTGATGGTACTAAATGTACTTTAGATGATTCGGATCATTCTATATCAATTGGTATTTTTACTGAGAAAGAATTAAAATTCATGGTAGATTTACACAATTTAATGTATGGTAGATTTGATGATTGTACATTAGAAGTAATTGATATCACTGATGATGTTTTAAAATCAAATGTTGATTTGGAACAATTTGGTTATTTGAAGACTGTAGTGGATGATATGTTTATTCAATACAGATTTGAAAATTTAGATACTGATGTTATCTTGGATAAGATTAATGAGATGGGATATAATAAATTAACACCATCCGATAAATACTTATTAGACGGTGTTAACTTAAATATTATTGATTATACGTTGAAATCTTAAAGGTATTAGAATTTTCTACCACCTGGTCCACCTTCACCTTCACCATAAGCACCTTTATCAGACCATACACCTTTATCATTTTTAGATACAACTTTTGCTTTTAATACACAATAAGCTATTTCTTCTTCTGTAATAGCATTTATTGCTGCTTGGTCATTCTTTTTAACTAATTTATAGATGTTAGGACAATTTTTAGCAGCTACACTAATTCCATTAGTTCCTAAACCTTCTACATATTCATTAAAGTTTTTAGTGATGTCTTTAATATATGCATTTTTATCAGCAAAATATTTTTTAATCAATTTATCATTTGATGTAAAAATATCAAAAGCACCTTCGTCAATTTTATTATCAAACTTTTCAAATGTTTTTAAATGTTTCATGTTATATTATTGTTTTTTAGTATATATTAAATAAAATAACTATATTTGTGTATTATTTGAAAAAAATATAAAATGCTAGATAAATTTTATTCATTTGTAATAGATGAGATTGGGTTTTCTTTTATAGAAGAAGTGAATTCTATTATTTGGTTGGAATATGGGGATTATAAAATATCTATAATCAATCCAATAGAAAGTAAATTTGAACCTAGATATAGCCTTGAATATTGTGGTAAAATACTATCTATTAATAATAATCTTAGAAATTACGCATTGGATGATTTAAGAATTTTAGAAATATTTAGACAGGAAATTAGAAATAATAAGTTGAAGAAATTGGGAATATAATGAATGTTAAATTAAAAGACATTATAAAGGAACTTTTAATATCTGATAAAATCATAATAGGTTTTTATCAAGATATTGTTGATGAATGGGAAATTAATAGGATTTGGGATACTGGAAAATTCTATGGGGTTGAAGTATTCTATTTTGAAAATTATAAAAAATATTCACTTACTCAATTTTTTGATAAATATAGAATTGAAGCTATTTTACGTGACTATAAATTAAAAGAATTAGGTATATGACTAATTGGTTAGAATTAACAACAGATGAAATGCTTTCACATCTTAAAGAAGTTTTCTATGATTATAAAGTTGAACCTGTAATAGGAAAATGGACTAAATTTGAAGTTCGTAAAAAAGATATAGAAAATGTTGGTGACCGTTTCAGACCAATATCGGTTTATACATATAGTGATCCAATAGATGAAAAATGTAAATGGTATTTCTCGTTTAAAACTATCTATACACAATCAAGCCCGGAAATACCAGTAGAAATAGGTATAAGTGAATACTATAAATATCTATATGAGAATTTAATGGATCAAGAAGAATTAACAAGAGAACTAACAAGAGAAATTTTTAATATTGGTAAAAACAAAGACAATATTAGAGATTGGAAATTAAATAATCTCGGAATATGAAAATATTGAAAATATTGAAAAAATCTGAAATGTATGAGGGTATGATAGTAGCATCTAATCAAAATAACCTACATCTATACAAAATAATGAAAATAAATGATGATTTTATTTCATATAAAGCAGTTTTTTTAAAAGTAAATGGGATTTTTGAACCATATATCAGAGGTACCGTATATAGAACCTCTAAAGATAGTAAGCACGATTGGGTTGAAACGTGTGATACCATAAAATTGGATCCCATTAGATTAAGAGATTGGAAATTAGAACAATTAGGTATATGATAAAGATAGAAAAGGGTATGAAATTTCGTTTCAAATCAAAATATGATGATTCATATTACTTTGGTATTGTTGATACGGTATTACATACAGTAAGTAATAAAGATTATGTATATTTTTATGCTGAAAATGGTGTTGCCTACAATTCAAATGAAGTTGAATGGATAGATGAATTAAGAGATCAGAAATTAAAAGAATTGGGCTTATGAAAGAATACCCTTATATCGGAATAATATTATATGAGTTCTATAAAAACTTGAGAGTGGATCTTATTGAAGGTGAGATGTTTTTTGTTACAAATGTATATGAAGAAGGAAGTGTTTATGGTGTTCGTTTTATAAAAGAGAAATGGAATAGTGAACGTATGTTGGATCTACCTGTTGAGTACTACAATGAAAGATTAAACTATTATAAATCTATTGAAAGGGATATTAAATTAAAAGAACTTGGAATATGAAAGATTTTTTGAGCACTATTACAAAAATTGGATTTAAACAAACACCTTATCACAAATATATTTATAAATATGGCTATTGGACAATTTATATAAATAGAAGTGATATAAAATGGGATTTGAGATATAGAGAAATACAACATGATTGTAATTCATTTAGTGATTTTACTTTACTATATAAATATTTTAGATCAGAACTAAGGAATCACCAATTAAAAGAACTTGGAATATGAAAGATTATCCATATATAAAAATAATTCTAATTGAATTTTGGGAAAAAAAACGTGAATTTCTAATTGAAAATGACATTATCAATATCACGGCTGTTCATAGATCTAATTATGATAATATTTTAGGTGTGAATTTCATTAAAGAAGATTGGAACATGGAACGTATGTTAGATTTACCAGTTTCTTATTATGAGAAAAGATTAAAGCATTATAAATCAGTAGAAAGAGAATTAAAATTAAAAGAATTGGGAATATGAATTTATTTTTAGGAATATTATTAGGGATTTTAGGACAGACGCTGATCTTTTTTCAAATACAAGGAAGTGTCAAATATCAATTCTTACAGGATCACAAGTTTTGGGTTTTACTTATGGGTGTGCCAATTTCTTGGGTTTTTATGACCTCAGCAAAGTATTTAATTGCCTGGGGTGATGGAATGTTATGGCCAAGCAGAATAATTGGTTTTGGTATTGGTGTACTTGTTTTCTGTTTATTATCATCTATTTTATTTGGTGAAACAATAAATATGAAAACATATATTTGTCTTTTTTTATCAGTTTTAATTATTTTAGTTCAAATTTTTTGGAAATAAGAATTATTATATTATCTTTGTTCTATAACTTAAAAAATAAAAAATAAGATGAAAAAAGTATTAGATAATTTTATCAAAAAAACACCAGCAATGTTGGCAATTACAATTCTAGTTATACTATTATGGGCTATTATTTTTGCAATTGAATTCGCTATAAATCAATTTATGGTACATGATTTAACCACTATTTTAGCTGTTGTTAGTGGTATTTCTATTGGAAGTTATGTTCATAAAGTAAAAGAAGAATAAATTATGGAATTATTAAAAAATAAATTTAAAATAACCTTCTTAAAATCATTATCTGTTATTTATTGGTTATCGGTTATTTCATTTAATGTATATTCAATATATTTTATTTCAAACTTAGGATCTCATAAAGCTCCTATTGTAATTGATATATTATTATATTTATTTATAACTAGTATTATAGCAGTATTATCATGTGCTATTGCTTTTTTACCTACGAAAGATAGTGATAATTATTGGATTGTCACTAGTGGTATACAGTTGTTTAAGAAAAAGTATAAGTTTGTATCACATGCAAAGCTAGGTTATTTTATTCTTATTTTTGATGGTAATAATGCAAAACTATATGAAGTTAACTGGTTTTCATTGAAATATATTATTACCATAGATATGTATGATTATGAATATGATCACGTAAAAATATCAACTAAGATAAAATTAAGACTAGATAATTTATATGAAAATAGATTAGCAAAAATTAAAAGAAAGGAAGATATTGAAAATAAAACCAATAACTTAGTTTCTAAATGGGATGGCTTTTTAGATGTTGAATCAAGAAGAGATGCTAAAATAGATAAAATAATTAAATAGAATGAGAACACGAATTAAATCAGTTACATTAAATAGTGGAATAACTATATATACTGCACAATATAAAGGTTATGGTAAAATCAAAAATAGTATAGATTTTATTTATTTACTATTAAATCCATTACATGGTTTAAAGTGGAAAGATATTGAGGAAGAATTATATATCCAATATGGTCCTGATGATAATGGAATACCATATTCTCAAAAAAGGGCAGAAAATGTAATTAATGAATTTTTAATAGATAAGCGCATTGATAAGATCAATAAAATTTTATATATTGTATATCCTTAAAAACTCTTAAAATGACACTAATAGAAATAACTATTCCAATTAGAAGACACTATGAAAATGGTGTGGAAGTAGTACTAAGTAAACAATTTGTTACTGTTTTAGAAGATGGTTTATCAAATCCGAATAGTGGTACTGAACCAGATAAAATTGTTATGGATCAAGATAAGAAAATATTCTTATTGAGAGATAGTAATTTATATGATATGTATCTTTCTATGGAAGATGTTAAGAACTCTTATGATAGTACCATTGATGGTAGACTTTGGAGAAGTGAAAACTTAAGATTATCACTAGAAAAATATTATAAAATGATTTTAGATAAAATGATTTCATATGTCAGAGATTCTAAAATTGATAGTATTTTTGAATCAGATGAACAATATATATAATTTTTTATTATATTTGTATAAAATAATGAAAAATGGCACATCTTTTAAAATATTTGATATCCTTTTTTGTAAAGGGATTTAGATTTAGTGAAATATCAGTTAAAGAAGTTTCTACTAGAAACAATATTGAATATGCTATTTATATCAAATCTGTTATTTTCTGGATTCCCAAGAAGAATAAAATAGGAATTTTGTCAAATTTAGATGATTTAAACGAAGTAAATAAGCGCTGTGGTTTAGGTTTAGATTTACATAAATAAACAAAGAGTATTATTTTTCATATATAAAAGAAAAACATATTACATTGGAAAATAATACGATAAACACAGAAGATAAATCAATTAAAATTGGATTAAATGTAATCTTATTTACAGGAATATGTAAAAAGGGTTTCTATTTAATTAATACACCAAATGGTAGAATTGAATTCCAGTTCATTAAAAGTGATATTATTGATTTATATAATGGGAAAATAATTGAAAAATCTTATTACGAAGATATATATAAATTCGCTTTATATATTGATGATAAAGTAGAAGTTGTTAATATAATTAAAAGATCTCCAATTTTTTCAGAAATAGCAGAAACTTTATAAATCATGAAAAGAATTAGTTTTGATTTTGATTATACTATGACAAGAAAAGATGTTAGAACTATTGCAGAACATCTTATAGCAAAAGGTTATGAATTATGGATTGTAACATCTCGTTATGATAATACTTATGCTTTAGATGAAGGTTGGGATTGGATACCTGGTCAGAACGAAAAGGTTTTCACAACTGCAGAAGAGTTAGGTATTCCAAGTCAAAGAATAATATTTACCAATAGAGTTCCTAAAATTGAATTCCTAGAAGGTAAAAGTTTTTTAGTACATTTTGATGATAATGTGGATGAACTTATGGCAATTATGCAATCAAAAGATCCTTGTATTCCAGTTAATGTTGATCATTCTGACTGGATAAAACATTGTGAAGAAGCATTGGAAATAAAAATTTAAAAATATACTTGTAAATAGAATTAATTTATTATCTTTGCTGAAAATTAATAAATTATGGGAAGTTTCTTTATGACTTGTTCAATATCACATATGACATTGAACAATCAAAAAACAAGTATTCAATTACTAGTACCCGGTTATTCAACCGATTATAGTGAGCATATGAGCGGTATATGTTCAAACGAAGGTGCTCAAGCATTTTTCTCTCCATTTGGATTTCCTATCCACGGAAGATATGATGATTATGGACATTTAAGAGATATACAAAGAGATAAGAATGTTGAGTTATTGGAAGTGCTCTTCGGTATTACAATCAATCAGATTATTGAAAATGTTGGTGATGGTAGATCTGTACCCAAAGAAACCAAAAACGAAGAACTATTTAGAAAACTCGGAATGACTTATATCAGAACTGAGGTTTTAGAATTTATGGAAAGAGGTTATAGTGATGTTAACCTAATTAATCATCGTTCTTATTCCGGTGAGAATTATCTAAAAGAGTTTATTGATAATGCTAAGACAGCACTGAAACCCGAAAGAATTAAAGAGTTGTTAGATAAAATCAGAAAAAAAACTGCTACCGAAGAAGAGGAAGAAGAGTATTTTAATAAAAGTAGTGATTATGAAATATATTCTAAATCTTATGTAAAATCAAGTACCAATTTCTTTAGACTATTACCTATTGACTACGATACTCAATTAGATGATATTAAAAAACAATGGATTTGGATCAGAAGATTAGGTTATGATATGAACCGTATTTTAGTACCATCTGATTATGGTAGTCAAAGTGAAAACTTCTCAGAAATTTATGAATTAAATGAATTTGTAAATGATCTTCTCATTGAAGACATAAAAGATACATATTCTGAAATTGAGGATGAACTTGATGAATTTATAAATAAAAATAAAGCAGATTCAATCAGAAGAATATTAAAGACACATAATAGAAACAAAGCATTAAATCAATTAGGAATATAAATTATGAACTTAAACATAGCTCCATTAAATGGTACTTATGAAGATCTCATTTGTTTGAAAACTAGATCTATAATTAGCATGGATTGGGGAAATATAGAAGTAATAGAAGGTAAAACATATAGACAATGTCTAAGTGGATATGGATATCTAAAGGAAAATATATGTGATGATAATTCTGTTTTGATAGAAGTTAATGGTGCATTATGGCCTTTTGATAAAGATAGTTTTGCTACCTTAAGTGAAATTAGAGATTTAAAAATAAATAATTTACTAGATGATAAATAAAGTTTACATGGTAGAAGCTTTTTATGAAGATAAAGAAGGTTCTAGTTGGCTTCAAACATGCAACATCATGATATATAATATACTTATAACTACTATTTACACTACAGGACCTGAATTACCTGGATTACTTGGAGGTGTTTGGTTACCGAAAGCTCCATTGTTTATCATAAATGTATTATACTCAGCACTAGTAGCACAATAACCTACAGTATCTTGTGTAGCATTTGGATTATATTTAATGATAAAAATCATACCTACATATTTTGTGATTGGAAGTGTTATTGCTGTGCTATTAGTAGCGTTGTTATCTGTTGAAGTTATTCCGGTGTAACTTTCTTGTATAGGATTTGATGTAGTTGTTATTAATGAACCTGAGTCACTTGTAGCAGGATATCCTAATCCATTATTAGAAATAGTTAGTGAACCATTTTCAACAGTGAATGGATGTAAGTGTTTTTTATCAGTAATAGGATGTTTATGTGGTGGTAAATTGTATTCTGCAATTGAGAATGAAGCTGCTATAGTTGGTGAATTAGTACCACCTTTATTCCATGTATTAGTCATTGTAGTATCACCTGCAATTAAACTATCTCTCATATCAGGTATTTGATAATATCCACCACCATTGCTATCATTTAGGAAAATATAATTTCGTGTATCACCAGAAGCTAGACAAACTTTCCAACCTGTTGGGATAGATGCAACACTTAACCACATAACAACAGTACCATAAGGAACCCCTGTAAGTAATGTTTGCCATGTACCAGTACCAGAAGCATCAGATACTAATACATTTCCATTTACTAAATTACCAGATGTAAGTTTAAATGCTGAGTTAATAACTAATCCTGTGGTATTTATACTAGCTTTTTTTACACCATTTGATGTAAATGATATTTCAGATGTAGCTGATCTGTAAATACCAGTTGTTAAATCACCTAGCCAAGTATAATCAGGTGATGTTTGACTACCACTTGTTTGTGCAACTATGAAAGGATTATTATCAGTAGCAGATCCAAAATTAATACCATTACTAGCTGATGTAAGTACATTAGTCCCACTTGGGTCTAATACCTTTAGAGTACTTCCATCAATTACTAGTCTATTTTTTCCGGTAAATGATAGACCAATATTTGTAGAATTACCATATAAACCAGTGTTTGTGTTTGTAATAAATGAATACGCTGGTGAGTTTTCATTATTATCACCCGCACTACTTCCTAACAATTGGGATGTACTCGGATTAACTGCAATTGATTTTGATGAATTAGTATTGTTATAATAAACTTGATTTCCATTTACGTTAGTAACGTCAACAAAAGTTAAATATCTCAATGTATTATTGGTGGAATCATTTAGAACACTTATCTTAGCACCACTATTATCTACCCAAGCAATACCATTAGATGTTGTTGTCAAGACTTGACCAATATTACCATTTGTTAAATAAGCAACATTTAATTTGTTAGTATTTTGAGTAGGTGTATAAAAACCACTATCACCTATTATATTTTTAGGATTTATATTAGTTATTTGAGCACCATTACCATGATAATTTACCGCATTTACATCACCAGATACATCTAAAGCAAAAGATGGATTAGCTTGTCCAATACCAATTAATATATTACTACCACTAGATTTATCATATATTTTACTACTTGCAACTGTACTAGACGTATTGAAATATAATAAACTATATTGAGTTCCACTTATTCCGATATTATTAGTTCCACTAGCAGATGATTCAGAAACCCAAACACCTTTTAGGTATACATAAGCTACTTTATCTGTAGTATCAAATACACGTAAGCCTTCATATTTATATTGAATACTATCTCTTGAATCAGAACCAGTTGTGACCATTCTGCTATCAATTGGTTTAGCAACATTTACTTTAAAGTTATCTATTATTTGAGTTGACATATTAATTAATATAATTTTATTATCATATATATTAAAAAAATGTTTTACTTTATTATTTTTTATATTATATTTGCAAAATGATACCAAAAATTGAAGATATTTTAAAAATTGCCAAGATGCACCCAAGTAGGGTTTATAATATTTACCTCTTCGGGTCTCGTGTTTATTCTACTCACACAGAAGATTCTGATTGGGTTATAAACAGATAACTTAAAAAATGATCAAACTTATACATTTGTACAAATTATGTCAAAAATAATAAAATAATAAATACTTGATTTTTTATAAAGGGAAGAGATACTTTTTAATATATACATTAAATATATATTAAAAAAAAATTGATTATAGATTCTAAATTTACTAAAGTATTTACGTCATGTGATTTAACCAAGAAGAAATATAAAGAAATTTCTAGATTGGCCAAAGAATTACTAGAACATAAAAGATTAGTATCTGTTGAGATAGCAGATAATTTATTATTTTATACCGATTTGAGTAAACATGAATTTAAAAGTCATTTAGAACATAAATATAAAGATTTAAACATATCTTCTAATTTCTATAGAGCATTATATCAAGATATACAAACAGCTTATAGTAATAAATTTAATAAGGTAAAGGAGAAAATGTCTTTTAAGATTAATAAAATTGAAAATATAGAAAGATATAAACGAAACTCTAAATCTGGTAAAAAAGATGGTATTAAAAGTATTAACTATAGTAAAAAATCAACTAAATTAGGTAAAGTATTAACTTATTTAGCAAGATATTCTAACGACAATATATTAGAATATTTAAATGGTAAAATAAATGATGTTAATATAGAAGATAGTAAAAAGAATTTCTTTAAAAGTATTATTTTTCACATAGAAAAATATGGTTATGATAGAATAATCAAGTTAAGTATCTTGAAAAGAAGTAATATATTAGATAAATATGCTAAACCAATTGAATTTGAATCTCTTAATTTCAGAGGAAGGACAAGAACATCTACTTTAATATCTTATAATGAAAATAAGAAATCCATTAAAAAGGCGTTTGTTACTTTATCCTGGGTTACAAAAGGTAAACCGATGATTATACCAGTTAGATATTCTAAGGAGTTTTATGGTAATATAGAAAAATATAAAAAATCTAGTAGTGATTATGAATACATATTGACATTTACTAGAAAAGGTAAAATAAATATTAACTTTACTATAGATGGTACAAGAGAATTACCAGAAAATCAAGGAAATAAAAGTAAATTTGTTGGTGTTGATGTTAATGTTAAGAATAACTTATTTACCTTAAGTGACGAAACAACGTATGATTATGATAGAGATCTCCTAAACCAAATATGTAAAGAACTAGAGGAGATGGATAGAGTTAAAGGTTCATTTGAGTCTAAAAAATATAATAACGAAAAGAAGTATAAATGTGGTAAAAAACGCAAGCGTAAAATTTCTACTTTAAGAAATAAATTAAAACACTCAACAGAACGTTTAATATCAAATATGTGTAAGGATATGCTTGAAAAAGGATTTGACCACGCAATATTTGAGGATTTAGATAATTCGTTTGGTAAAACATTTGGCAAAATGAACGATATTAACTTTAATAGAATAACTAAAGAGAAGATTAATAGTTAATAGTAAAGTGATTAATTATGATAAAAAATGTTAAAATGTCTATAAAAAATCCACTGATATTAAAACTTACTAATAAATTTAATATATAATATATAAGATTCAGGATAAAGGTCTATGATCATTTAATATGCCAATCGCTTTTTCTTCTATGTAAATGGAAGATCGTTGGAAAGTGGGCTAACACAATGTTAAATGGGAGATAACTAAATTAATCCGGTGGG